>Ga0194050_1000146_pt1 | contig 22788 bp, 19 predicted proteins | sample SepL2310m_MetaG_FD_148657 | JGI IMG/M metagenome (GOLD analysis project Ga0194050, IMG submission 148657) | Anoxic zone freshwater microbial communities from boreal shield lake in IISD Experimental Lakes Area, Ontario, Canada - Sep2016-L239-10m | ecosystem: Environmental > Aquatic > Freshwater >...
GCGACCGGATTCCCATCGATGCCATCGACCGTCCTTCACCCACCCTGATCAGCCCTGGCACGCAGGGCCTCGAGATCATGTATCGAACAGCGGAGGGCATTCGAATTGCCCGCCAGCTCGATGCGCCGATCGTGCCCCGGTTCGAGGTCTACGACCACCTGTGGGAGAGCTTTACTGCGGCCACCGAGGATGAGGCGTCTGACGCCGAGTACCGGGGGTAGGTAGATCTCGTCCAGGGTGGACTCGAATCGGAGGAAGTCGGGCGGCGGCGGGCCCTCGGCTGGCGAGAACGATTCGGGCGCCCCGCTCGGCCGCGAGTAGAGTCTGCGAAGGTCAGTTGAAGCGCTCGATGATGAGACGCTGAACTGGCCCCGAAGGCTCGGAGCACCGTTCGTAGAATGTGGCTCTGACCAGGGACGGGCTGTGGCGCAGCTTGGTTAGCGCGCTTGACTGGGGGTCAAGAGGTCCCGGGTTCGAATCCCGGCAGCCCGACGGAAGAAGGCCCAGGTCACAGACCTGGGCCTTCGTTCTGCCCCGAGATCCCTCCGTTGGCCTCCAACGCGCCCTGGCGTCAGTCGAGTTGTCGATGGAAACGCCGACGGGTGGTCCGCCCTGAATGTCAAGCACCGACTGAGGCGCTGTCCAGATCGACGCCGACGACAGTTGCCACCCGGACCAGATCGCTGTCGGCAGCCAGCAGCTGCGCTCCGTAGCGCAGGGCAACAGAGGCGATCATGCAGTCGACCATTCCCCGGGGGTTGACACCGACTCGACGGCATCGTCGGTAGATCGTCGAAGCCGCGTCGAAATCGACAACGGCATCAAAATCGAGGAGCGTGAACCGGCCCAGGAGCCGACGGAGTTCGGATTTTCGCCCGTCACTACGGGCGGCAGCGACGATCTCCATGATCACTGGTTGAGTCACTACCAACGGACCGTCGTCGCTGATCAACTGAGTAATGCGTTGATCGACGCGGCTAGAGGTCGCACGGTCGAATTCCACCCAGGCTGAGGTATCCGCCAGGATCATGAGGTCTCGGGAGGGCTGTCGGGAGGAACCGTGCCGATCGCATGCGCACCGCGCATGGCCAGGGCTTCCTCATGAGTCATGGGCTGCCCAGCCAGGTGACGCAGGGCAAGATCGACGGCTTCGGTCTTGGTCCGTACGCCGAAGCGATCCATGACTGCCTGGAGGTAGGTGTCTTCGATCTCGATGTTCGTCCGAACTCTGCTCATACATCAATCGTACACGTGACGTGTATAAAACGTGTACGAATGGCCGGATTGCTGGCTTCGAAGGCCACCTCCAGTCGCCGATCGTTTCTGGTACGTCGGATTCCCCCGGCGGCCTCAAGGGGTGACCTCCACCGTATCCATGTACCCGCTCGCCACCAACTCAGCAGGTCGCCACCAACCCATCAGATGGCACCATGGCAGCATGAACGCCGGGACCGAAGAGCGCTACTACCACGGTACGTGTGCCGACTTGACGCCCGGAGACCTCATCGTGCCGGGCTATAGCTCCAACTTCGGCAGCCGCAGGAAGGCCAATCACGTTTACCTGACGGCCACAGTGGACGCCGCCGTATGGGGGGCCGAGCTGGCCATCGGCGATGGCCCCGGGCGGATCTACGTGGTGGAACCGACCGGCCCGATCGAGGAGGACCCGAATCTCACAGACAAGAAGTTCCCCGGCAATCCGACGAAGTCCTACCGATCACGCCAGCCGCTCCTAGTCACAGGCGAACTCGCAGAGTGGGAGGGGCACGCTAGCGATGTCCTCCAGGCCATGAAGGAAAACGTCGCACGGGCAAAGGAACTCGGCATCGAAGCAATCGACGACTGACCGCGCATCGCCGAACCCGTCGATCACGTGGCTATCGCCGCTCCGTCGACCACCCGCTGGCCGGTTACCGCCCGTCAGTCACTCCTGCGCCGCCTCCGAGTCATCAGTCCGACAGCGATCGCCACCAACAAGAGCAGCAGGGCGATGCTTGACACGATGGCGCCGGTAACGAAGCCCGGGGCCATGTAGGTATACGTCAGCGTCCACGCCCCAGCGGGGACCGACACCCCTTGTACGAGTCCGACCGGTCGCACCGACAGCGTTTGCGATGGACCACCACCTATCGGCATGGCCGTGACCGACCAGCCCGGTAGCGCGGCTTCGCTCCGGACAACTAGCGCCCGTTGCGATGTCGTCACCCGCACCACGGCCGTGCCGTCATCGGAGCGGCTGACCGACGTAGCCCGTGCGCTCTTGGGCCCTGATGCCACATAGACATCCGGCACGACCAAGCTGGTGCGGAAGAGCGTGAGATCTGACCACATGCCGGCGTAATGCCACGCTGGTCGGCCGAGCGCATCCTGGTAGATGCCGTTCATAGCGAACTTCCGGCCGTCGACGGTCCGGACTGACGTTTCGTTCGAGAGTGCGCGGCGGGGGATCTCCACCACGAGTCCGACCGCCGCAGTCGAACGATTCAAGCGGATATCAATCGACCCATCCTTGGCCTCGGACAGCGAGTAGGGCCGCCAGGAGATCGCACCAGACTGTGACACGGTGCCCACTCTGACGGCATTCCCAAAGGTGGCTACATCCACGCCCGACTCTGAACCCCCGGTCAGCGGTCGTGTGTCTGGAACCACGTGAACTGTCGCCACGTCGAGCACCTGACCGAAATACCAGGCCTTCCGGTCAGAAGGCGGCGTCTTGGATCGGACGGTGCAGTCGGTCAGGGTGGTGCTCAGGTTGGTCGGCACCCCTACCTGGGGAGCGAGTTCCGGCCAACTCGTCACCACGGTATGTAGGCGTAGCGGCACAAAAGCCCCATCGGCCAGTGAGCAAGGGCTGAGGGTTCCGAGGAGATGCGACCCCGTCGCATCGTCGTACCGGTTCGACACGATCGACCCGTACCCCTGCACGCTGGGCAGTCCGGTGAACACATTGAGATCGGTCTGGCCCAGAGTGCCGAGCGCAGGGGAGAGGAGGTAGGGGACAGCCACAGCGAAGCGACCCTTGGTGCCGAGCACCGAGTGGGCGGTCGGGGTAGAAGCCTGCACCGACCCCCGGGCTGGAGGATCGAGGCCCGTGGCACACGAAAGACCGAAAAGTGCGATGTCGACCAACACCACAGCCACCAGCAGTCGTCGGCGGGCCACTGGGGCCAGCGCCGTCCACCGGATCACCACGAAACCCACTGCGCCTGCGATCACCAGTTGAGCCACCAGCCATGGCGTGAGCGCACGACCGGGTGCGGTGGTGCCCAACGACGACAACAGGGGCCCGGGCCAGATGATGGCCACCAGACACACCGCCATGGCGGCAGCGATAGGCGCCAGCGGCAGCCACCGCCACCACCGTCTCCCTACGTCCAACAGGTGCCCGGCCACCACCCCTCGATCGACCCAGAAGGCCAGGAGCATCGCCAGTGCTAAGTCGACGATGGCCAGATTGCGGCTCTGCAGTCGGGTCCGCCCGATCAGCGGGATATGTCCCAATACTGGCCCGAGCGGAGTGAACGATCCCCATGCCAACAAGAGACCCAACACGGCCAGCACCAGCCACGGTGCCCAGTCGGATCGGGCAGGATCGCGGCGTCGACCGAATGAGCGGACAGCTAGGGCCACCGCGCCCACCAGGGGCAGGAGCCCGACGTAGCCGGTGACCTCAGGAAGGTTGTAGCCGGCGAAGTAGTAGGGCTGATCGAGTGCCCCGGCACCTCCGAACAGGTCGGGCACCAACATCAGGACGGTCCATGACGGACGAAGCGATCCAGCCCCGAAGAAGGCATAGGAGTTACCGCCCCGTTGGGACAGCGCGATGAACTGCTGACCCGGAAGGGATTGCACGGCGCCGATGGCGACTCCCCACAGCACAGCAAGCGCTCCAAGGACCACCACGGTGGCACCTGCCACCCATCCGCGTGCACCGATGCGCAGGGCTCGCACTGCGGTCCACACGACGAAGAAGGCGGTGATGATCATCATCTCGGCCACGCTGCGGGGCTCGCCCGTCAGCATGACCAGGCCGATGACGGCGGCCGCAGTCGCTACCCATGGCCACGTGCGGGCATCTGGCCGCTCCGGACTCTTGGGCTCGTCCGACTTGAGTTCGTCCGACTTGGGCTCGTCCGACTTGAGTTCGTCCGACGCATCGAACGAATCCTCTCTGGTGGCCGGACCCACTCCGCTCACCCGCCAGGAGATCTTCAGTAGAGCCAAGACTAGGAACGGCATCAGGGCGATCCCTTGGATCACCCCGAGGTGGACCATCTGGCCGACCATGCAGCCGGTCCATGCGTAGGTGGCCGCACCCAACAGGCAGGCCATGGTGCTGAGGCCGTAGCTGCGCATCAGCCAGAAGCAGCCCAGTCCGGCCGCCCAGTACACAACTACCAGATTGAGAACCCACGCCATGACGGCTGGGAGCGGAACGAACAGGAACGTGAGGGGGAAGAACGACCCGGCGTTCATGCCTCCGAGCAGCGGGCTCCCGGACCAGATGTACGTATTCCACAGCGGCAGATGACCCTCGCGGAGCAACTGGCCGGTAAACGCACGCAGGGGGAAGTTCTGGATGTAGTTGTCACCGGTGATGGCGGGTGACCCGAAGAGTGCCGGCACGACGAAGCACACGAACGGCACGGCCATGAGGATCAGCACGGCCCTGCGGTCGGCGGTGGAGATCCGGTGGCGCACGTGGAGAACCTACTCAATCCTCCGGATCTCGATGGTTCGCACCATACGGTCGGTGACAGCAAGTGACCGGTGGGCCTAGCGTGCGGGTATCCGAAGGGGTGGACGGTCCGACTACACATGTCGGCGGCCGATCTACCAAACGTTCAAGGAGCGCCTGTGTTCATCTGGGTCATCATGTCGATCTTGCTCGTCGTCATCGTCGCCGGTGGGTTCGTAGGCCGTAGCCGGCGGGCTCGGAACCGCGAGCAGAACATCCGTAATGCCTCCCACCACACGACGCACCACGGCAAGCGCGCCAAGCGGTCCCGGGGACGGGGCGCTGGCCACTGAGTCGGCTGGGACTGGACAACCTCGCTGACAGTGCCTGTCAGCAGGTGCTTGTGCGGTGGCTCACGTGGGACGCAGGGTCAGAAGCTCTTGGACATTGTCGAAGAGGATCTGCTTCTTCTCCACTGCGTCGAACTCCTTCAGCTCGCGTAGGTAGTCCATGGGCTCGGGCAGAGCCTCGATATGGGGCCAGTCCGATCCGAAGATGACCCGGTCCGGACCGATGCAGTCAGCCACCTGATTGACGTCGTCCTCCCAGAACGGGTTGATCCATACGTGGCGCCGGAAGGTGTCGATGGGATCGTCGGCCCAGTAGCCGGGCATCTTGTTCGAGGTGGACCGGATCTTGGCGATCAGCTCGGGCAGGAACTGCGCCCCATTCTCCACCGAGGCCACCCGGAGGTTGGGGAAGCGTTCGAACATGTTCTCGAAGACGATCGAGAGCAGATAGTCGCGGATGGCCTGCTCGATGGCGAACGACTTGATCGACGGCTTCCACCCTCCACTGAAGGTGGCGGCGAACCCGTCGACCGCGTAGCCGTTGGAGGAAATGCCGCTGTCACCGGCATGGACGACCACCGTGATACCGGCATCGTTGGCCAACTGCCAGAAGCCGTCGAACATGCTGTCGAAGGGCGACCGTCGGCCCAGGGCGGTGGTCGGGGCAGAAGGACGCATCACCACGGTCCGGGCTCCGTTGTCGAGGGCCCAGGTGAGCTCCTCGACGGCCCAGGCCGGATCGGCCAGCGTGAGGTAGGGGGCGGCGTAGATCCGGTCCGAGTAGTTGAAGGTCCAGTCCTCCAGCATCCAGCGGTTGAAGGCCCGGAAGAGGTGGCACACCGCTTCGGGGTCGTGGGCCAGCGGCTCTTCATAGATCATGCCCAGAGTGGGGAACAGGAGGCACCCGGCCAGGCCCTGCTCATCGAGAGCGATCATCCGGGCCGCCGGGTCACGGTACGCGGGACGGATGGGCTCACGGCGGGCCAGGAACTCCATCGGGTTGCGGTTGTCGGGATTGCCGCGGAAGTAGTCGTACATGGCACCAGGCATGGCAATGGGGTCGAACGTGGGGTTGGTGACGGCACGGCTGACCCGACCGCCGATCACGTGGTACTTGCGCCCATCGATCTCGGACCACTGGATGACCCGGGTGCCCAGGGATGGATCGAGGTGCCGCGTGAAGGCGTCGAGTGCCTCGTAGTAGTGGTTGTCGGCATCGAACACCGGATGGCCGAGGGCCGCTGCATCGCTCATGGTCGGACTCCTCCTAGCGGACGGGGGTGATGACCTGATTGTAGGGGGCCACAGAGGGGTGGCGGCTCGTGGGACTGAGACAGGCCGGTCCAGCCGATCCCTGGTGCCCTACAGTCAGCCCATGCCGATCTACCAACTCGAAGACCTGGTCCCGGTGATCCACCCTGAGGCCTACATCCACCCCGATGCCGTCCTCATCGGTGATGTCACCATCGGAGCCGAGGCCACCGTCTGGCCCGGAGCCGTCCTGCGGGGCGACTACGGGACCATCACCATCGGGGCGCGCACATCGGTGCAGGACGGAACGGTGATCCATGCTGGACCCGGGTTTCCGACCATCGTGGGCGATGGCTGCGTGATCGGGCACCTGGCCCACTTGGAGGGCTGCATCTTGGAGGATGAGTCGCTGGTCGGCTCAGGCTCGGTTGTCCTGCACCATGCCGTGGTCGGGACCGGCGCCACTGTGGGTGCCAACGCCATCGTTCCCAACAAGATGGTGGTACCGGCCGGTGCGCTGGCCGTCGGTGTGCCCGCCGAGATCCGCCTCGGAAAGTCCAACCACCGGATGATCCAGCTGTCGGCTGAAAATTACGTGGCTAACGGTCACCGCTACCGGAACGCACTGCGCCTCCTCGGCGACCACCCATAGGGGCCGCTCCGGGTTGCCTCAGCCGACCGGGGTGATGATGGCCTTACCGGCAGGAGAGAGGACGTACCAGAGCCCACCGGCGTTGGTCAGTGCTTGGCCAGTCGCCTTACCTGGCTCCCGATCCGGTGGCCACAGGTAGAGGGGCCACCCGTTATAGGTGATCTGCGTAGTGCCGTCGGTTCGAGGGACGGTACTGAGGAGCCGGGAGTCGATGCCGGGGCCGGCTATAGGCCGGCTCACCCCAGGAGGCACGACCAGAGGTGGCCACTGGACCGCACAGATGTCGTAGCACCGTGACGGGCGGTCCTTCTGGTCGGTGGCGTACAGATAGAGGGTGATCCCTTGACCGTCGACCAGGACCTGGCCCAGACCGTCTACGTGACCAACCTTGACCTCGTACTCGGGACCGTGTTGGAGCACCGGTGCGGTGGTGTTGAACGGCGTGGTGACCGACGTGCCGTTATTGCATCCCGAGGCCAGGACCGCCAACAGGCCGAGCATTCCCAGTAGTCCGACCAGTCCCCGTTGTCCGACCCGCCTCAGCGGTTCCTGTGGTCCCTGTCGTCCCTGTCGTCCCTGTCGTCCCTGTCGTCCCTGTCGTCCCTGTGGTGCGACCCCATCGATGGACGGTGTGAGCGTGCTCGCCAGCATCACGAGGCACCGCCGCGGTTCAGAAACGTGACCAGGGCTGGCGCTGGATATGGTCCGGTACCCGGGCGCCACCCGGCGTCCAACTTCTGGTCGGCGATGCTTCCCTCCTCCCAGATATGACACGAGTCCCTCGCCCAGGGACTACCCGTGCCTCCGGCCCCAGCCAGCAGGTCCTCGGACTCGCCTCGGCTGACCGACAACGCCCGACCCGACGTCACGGCTTGGATCACCACTGGGCCCAACGATCGGGCCAGATGCTCCAGGTGCGTGCAGCCCCGGGGACCGCCAAACCGTTTCTGGACCTCTCGGGTGTAGCCCCGGACGACACTGAGGCCGACCAGTCCAGCAAAGGCGGCTTCGATCGTGGGGCACTCTTCGTGGGGATAGACGAACATGTCGGCGGTGGCCGCCACGATGGTGAGGTCTGCGTTGCGCACCCGGACCCGCAGCTCTAGGTCGTGCACGGTCGATACCGCGCTTGCGTCCTCGGCCCATGGACGGGAGTCGGTCAGCCTGCCCACCACCACCAGATCGTCCTCGATTGCATACGCCTGGTAGTCGATCAATCGCCGGTGGAGGGGTATCGAGCCAGCCTCGGGACGGGGCACCTCGGTCACGAGTTGCCCCCTCGGTTGCTCCGTCGACGTGATCTGCGGGATATGCGCACGAGACGATCATGACCCGACGGAGGGGCAGGACCAAATCCCACTATGGCGCGAACGATGACACGTACGTAATTACGGCGTTGTGATATCCTTAAAGCCCAGGTTGACCATGAGGTTTAGGTCACCATGAACCTTTTGTCGAGGTAAAGGATCACTATGGCTCGTAGCTTCACAACAACAGCAGCCCCAGACCAGGAGCCACCTGCCGGCTCCAGAGGTAGGGGACCGGCCACGGGATTGAGCAGCGGTCCGGCCGAGGGATTCCCGGGCACTCAGGTGTGCTCCATCGTCGGTATCACCTACCGCCAACTCGACTACTGGGCCCGGACGGGACTGCTGCGACCATCGATCTCGGATGCCACCGGTTCGGGCAGTAAGCGCCGGTACTCCTATGGGGACGTTCTTGAGCTGAAGGTGATCAAGCGTCTGCTCGATGCCGGCCTGAAGTTGCAGCAGGCGCGTCAAGCCGTCGAGTGCCTCCGCGGCGACCTCGGGGTCGATCTCGCCTCTGCTCAGTTGGTCCTGGCTGACAGCCGATCGATCTTGGCCACCTCGAATGGCGAACTAGTCGACCTGTTGGCGGGCGGCCAGGGTGTGTTCAACGTGCTGCCGCTATCGGGTGTGGTATCTGAACTCGATGCGGCCATCGTGGAGATGACTGCCTCCGTGGCAGAACGTTCCGTGCCTGACCAACGGCACCCAGCCGCTTCCTACCTCGCAGCAGGCGGAGCTGCACAGGCGTGAGGCCTGCAGCCGTCACCACCAACTCTGACGAGCGGGTCGATGCAGTGCAGGTCCAAGGCGTTCGGTTCGCCCACGAGTCCGAACAGCGGTTCGCCCGCATCCTCGACTTCTACGGGGTGGAGTGGGAGTACGAACCGGTCGAGTTCGTGCTCGCATGGGGGAGCGACAAGCGACCGACATCCGCCTTTCGGCCTGATTTCTGGCTCCCGAGCCCAGGGCTGTTCGTAGAGGTGACCACGCTGAATCAACCCCTGGTGACCAAGAAGAACGGCAAGATGCGTCGGATGGCTGCGCTCTACCCTGACGTTCGGGTGACGCTGCTGTACCAACGTGACACCTTGGCGTTACTGTCGAAGTACGGCTTAGCCGGTGGCGGCACCCCACAGGTAGCACGCACCGCCTGACTGTGGGCGGGGATAGCCTGCCGGGGTGACAACTCCCCTGGATGATCCGATCGACGAGAGTGCCGACCGTGACCCGATCCTGAGACGCACGGCGCTGTTCGAGGCGCACCAGGCTGCCGGCGCCAAGTTGGTCGGTTTCGGTGGATGGGAGATGCCTCTGGCCTACGAAGCCGGCACCATCGCCGAGCATCGGGCGTGTCGAACCGATGCCGTCGCCTTCGACGTCAGCCATCTCGGCACGGTGCGTGTGTCCGGGCCTGATGCCTACGATCGCCTGCAGTCGGCCCTGACCAACGATCTGGCCAAGGTACGGCCTGGTCGGGCCCAGTACACCCACCTGCTCGACGAGGCCGACGGATCGGTCATTGACGACATCATCGTGTGGTGGGTGGATGACGAAGTCTTCGACGTGATGCCCAACGCCTCCAATACCAACCGAGTGGTGTCGGCCATCGGGGGCCAGGACACCACCGCCAACCGGGCCATCATCGCCGTCCAAGGACCGAATGCACGAGCCCGTGCGGCCTCGGTGCTGCCCGAAGTGGCGAATGTGGCCCGGTTCGGCGTAGAGCGGATCACCTGGCAAGGAGCCGAGTGTGTGTTGGCCGGCACCGGGTACACCGGTGAGGACGGCTTCGAGGTTGCCGCACCCGTCGAGGCAGCACCCGCACTGTGGGATGCCATCTGTGCGGCTGGGATCACCCCCGCCGGCCTGGGAGCGAGGGACACCCTGCGGCTCGAGGCAGCCCTGCCGCTGCACGGACATGAACTGGGTGCGGGCATCACGCCGCTGCAGGCTGGGCTGGGTTGGGTAGTCGGATGGGACAAGGGTCCGTTCCGAGGACGCCACGCCCTGGTGGCTGAACGCGAAATGGGCATCGCCCGTCGACTGATTGGAATGCGCACCGAGGGTCGCCAGCCGCCGCGCGAGGGTGCCGTGGTGATGAGGGGCGCCGAGCGCGTGGGCACGGTCACCAGCGGCAACTTTTCGCCGATGCTCGAGCACGGGATCGCTCTGGCCTATGTCGAAGCCGACGTCGATTCGAGCCCGGGGGCCGTCTTCGATCTCGAGCAACGAGGCAAGCGCCGAGAGGCGACCGTCGTGGCGACCCCATTCGTCGCCTCGGGCCAGTGGGCTCTACCGCGGTGATCCGTGTAGCGCTATACCTTTCCTACGATTCGATGCGCTGACGGAGGTCGTCATGGACGGAATCTTCACCACCCGGTTCGTGGGCCCGTATCTCAAGTTCCACAAGTACGTCTACGAGAAGTCTGATGGCCGGATCGGCAAGCACTCCGGTCGCGTGCCAGCACTGTTGATCACCACTACTGGGCGCAAGTCCGGTCTGCCGCGGACGAACGGCCTTACCTACTGTCGCGACCGAAGCGACATCATCGTGGTGGCCTCCAACGGAGGCAGTGACCGCCCACCCGCGTGGCTGTTCAACATCGAGGCCGATCCGGCCGTGACCGTCCGGGTGGGCCGCCAGGTCTTTAGTGCCACGGCACGAGTTGCTACCCCGACCGAGCAGGCCCAGCTGTGGCCGCTGGTCAACCGGACCAACCGGGGCATGTCGAGAATCTTCCATCCTGGCGTGGCTGGTCGCTACGACGTCTACCAACGCCACACCACCCGGATCATCCACGTCGTCATCATCTCGCCGGATCGAGCAACGACCGCTGGTCAGAAACTCCCGACCCGAGACCTCACCTCGGACTAACCGGTGGGCGGCTCCACGGCCAATGGGCTGGCCGTGGGTTCATGCACTCCGGTGGCCATCCAGGAACCCAAGAGGATCAGTGGGAACCCCATGAGGATCCCCCAGGTCAACGGTTCACCCAGAACCAGCACACCGAGCACGATGGCCACTGCGGGGTTGACGTAGGTGATCACCGTGCTGCGGGCCGGCCCTACCTCCACGATGAGGTCGAAGAACAGCACGAAGGCCAGTGCCGTGCACACCAGGGCCAGGCCAGCCACCGCACCCACCACCTCGAGGGACATCGACGTGGGGAGATGAGTGAGGGCGAAGGGTGCGTAGATCACCGAGGCCATGGCCATGGACACCGTGATCACCCCGATGGCAGGCAGATCGTCGAGCTTGCGCGAGATGATCAGTGGCCCGATGGCGTAGCCGATGACCGGGATCAGCACCTCGATCACCGGACCCAGCTCGGCCCCTCGGAGGTCCACACCGACTAGGACAACGACCCCGGCGAAACCGACCAGCAGACCCATCACCCGGCGCTGGTCGAAGTGCTCGTAGCCGAGTGCCCGATAGAGGATGGCTCCCGTCAGAGGCACCGAGGCCACTAGTAGCCCGGTCACCGAACTAGTCAGGTGCACTTCCGCTCGGCTCACGAAGAGCCAGGGGATCGCCAACTCGGCCACCGTGAAGGCCAGCAGCCATCTCCAGCGGGCCACCAGACCGTGCAGTGCCTGGCGATGGATGGCCAGAGGGAGGAGCACCAGGGCGGCGGGGGCAGTCCGCATGAAGAGCAGCGTGGCTGGCGATACTTCACGGACGGCGATCCTGATGAGCAAGTACGGACAGCCCCAGATCACCGACATGACCAAGAAGAGCAGCCAGCCGCGTCTCGTCATGTTGTCGGCGCGGCTCCCTTAGGAGACGGCCATACCCACGACCGGCTTGTTGAGCGTCAACGCCCCGGTCGACCCCAAGAACGACGCATCGCCGTAGGAGAAGATGCCGCCGTCGGAGGCGACCAGCCAGTAGCCCTGGCCGCCCGGGGTGGCGGCCATGCCCACGATGGGCTTATTCAGCGTCAACGCCCCCGCTGCTCCCGAAAACACTCCCTCGCCGTAGGAGAAGATGCCGCCGTCGGAGGCGACCAGCCAGTAGCCCTGGCCGCTCGGGGTGGTGGCCATGCCCACGATGGGCTTATTCAGCGTCAACGCCCCGGTCGATCCCGAAAACACTGCGTCGCCGTAGGAGAAGATGCCGCCGTCGGAGGCGACCAGCCAGTAGCCCTGGCCGCTCGGGGTGGCGGCCATGCCCACGATGGGCTTATTCAGCGTCAACGCCCCCGCTGATCCGAAGAACGATGCATCTCCAAAGGAGAAGATGGCCCCACTAGAAGTTGTGAGCCAATAGCCCTTGCCGCTCGTCATGGCCGCCAGGGCGACGATCGGTGCATTTAGGGATAGCCCCCCTGCCGACCCGAAGAACCCGTCATCACCGAAGGCGAAGACACCGCCGTCGGAGGCGGCCAGTGTGTAGCCACCTGCGGCAGGGATGATCGGGGGCAGATTGCCAGCGGCACCATCGAGGACCAACGTCTGCAGTTTGGTTCCGTCGATGCTGTTTCCGACGGCCGAACAGGCCGTCAGCATGGCACACGAGACACTCCGGACCACGTTGGTCTGCGTGTTCGACGTGTTGGCACTGACCGCCATCGTCCATGTCGCTCCGTCCCAGGTCACGACCAGCGTCTGATCCTTGGCACCGTTGGCGTAGTGGCCCACGGAAGCGCACACTGTCGACGAGGTGCAGGAGACACTGGCCAGCACATTGTCCTGATTTGCCGAAGTATTCGGGCTGGCGCTGACCGACCAGGTGGTTCCGTCCCAGATCTCGATCAAGGTCTGCGTAGTGGTGCCGTTGGAGTAGCTACCCACGGTCACACAGTCCGTCGGTGAGGTGCACGAGACACCTGTGAGCTGGTTGTTCTGCAGTGGCGACGTGTTCGGGCTCGCAGCGATCGACCAAGTCGTTCCCATCAGGGTCGCTATCAGGGTCTGATCGTTGGTGCCGTTGAGGTAACTGCCCACGGCTACGCACGCAGTGGGCGAGGTGCACGAGACACTGGCGAGCTGGTTGTTCTGACTCGACGACGTGTTCGGGCTCGTGGTGATCGACCAAACCAATCCGTTCCAGGTCTCGACCAGAGTTTGCCCGTTGGTGCCGTTGAAATAACTGCCCACGGCTACGCACGAAGTCGGCGAGGTGCACGTGACGCCGCTGAGCTGATTGTTCTGAACTGACGAAGTATTGGGGCTCGATGCAATCGACCAGGCGGATCCGTCCCAGGTCTCGACCAGTGTCTGTCCGTTGGTGCCGTTCGAATAATCACCTACGGCTACACAGGCCGTCGGCGAAGTACACGAGATGCTGGTGAGCTGGTTGTCCTGAATCGTCGACATGTTCGGGCTGGCCGTGATCGACCAAGTCGATCCGTTCCAGGCCTCGACCAGTGTCTGCTTACTGGAGCCGTTGAGATAACTGCCTGCTGCCATACAGAACGTCGCCGAGGTGCACGAGATGCCGTAGAGGGCATTGTGGGTGGGGATCGATACGTTCGGGCTCGGGGCGATCGACCACGCCGATCCATTCCAGGTCTCGACCAATGACTGTGTCGGGATACCGAGGCTGAAACTGCCCACCGACAAACAGTCCGTTGTCGAGGCACAGGAGACGTCGGCCAACGAGCTGTCCTGAGTGGGCGACGTGTTCGGGCTCGACACGATGGACCACGTCGATCCATTCCAGGTCTCGACCAGAGTCCGTAGGTTGGAACCGTTGGAGTAGTCGCCGACCGCCACACAGTCCGTCGATGACGTGCAGGCAAGGCCGTACAGGTAGTTGTCCTCGGTGGGCGACGAGCTGGGGCTCGCCGACTGGGCCCAGTTCGTTCCGTTCCAGATCTCGACCAGGGTCTGATCGTTGGTGCCGTTGAAGTGGTGGCCGACTGCCACGCAGGCTGTCGTCGAGGAGCACGATACGTCGTTCAGATAGTTGTCTCCCGCCGGTGACAGGATCGGAGTTGATGCGATCGTCCACTTCGATCCGTCCCATGTCTCGACCAGAGCTTGGTCAGTGGTGCCGTGATAGAAGCCCACCGCCACACAAGCTGTCGATGAAGTGCACGACACTCCATACAGGTCGTTTCCATTGGGCGAAGCTGCGTTCGGGCTCGACGCAATAGACCAGTTCGATCCGTTCCACGTCGCGATCAGGGTCTGGTCGGTGGTGCCGTTGTAGTAGCTGCCCACCGCCACGCAGTGCGTCGATGAGACGCACGAGACAGCAGCCAGCAGGTTGTCCTGGTTCGGCGACGTGTTCGGGCTGGCCTCGATGGACCACGTCGATCCATTCCACGCCTCGACCAGCGTCTGTTGGGCGGTGCCGTTGTAGTAGCTGCCCACCGCCACGCAGTTCGTCGCAGAGGTGCAGGAGATGCCGCGTAGATCATTGCCCTGGTTTGGCGACGTGTTCGGACTCGACGCGACGGTCCATGTCGAACCGTTCCACGCCTCGACCAGCGTCTGGCCTGCCGTACCGTTGTTGTAACTGCCCACCGCCACACACTCCACCGATGAGATGCACGAGATGCCGTTGAGGTTGTTGGGCTGAGTTGACAGTGCGTTCGCACTGGCGGCGACCGACCAAGGCGGGACGGTGCTCGCTCCGGCTGGCAATCCTTCGGCAACAACGAGCATCGCCGCACCCGCCAAAAACGCTCCGGTCAGCCGTACTGCTCGCCCCAAGATGAACGAGGAAGTCACTGGTGGGACCGTGGTGCGCACACTGGCGTACATCTCATTGCGACCTCTCTGTAGGGGGATTTATCGAAGGACCGGTCAGTCGAGCAAGTCGGGCTGCTCGCCCACGATCCGGTCGAAGAGGGGCTGGAAACTGAACCAACCAGCCATGTGACTGCCCACCTGACCGCTGGTCAGTCGGGCCATCTCCGGATCGATGAGCACCGGGGTGCCAGCAGCCGAGGCCAGCAGTTGCGCCTGACACGACCGCTCCATGGTGATGAACCACCAGACTGCTTCGTCCACTGATTGCCCCACGGTCATCAGTCCATGGTTACGGAGGATGGCCGCCTTGTTGTCACCGAGGGCGTGAGCGATGCGCTTCCCCTCCTCGACATCGATTACCACGCCGGTGTAGTCATCGAACACGGCGTGGTCCTCGTAGAAGGCACACACGTCTTGAGTGATGGGATCGAGCATCCGCCCCAACGACGACCATGCCTTGCCGTACACGGAGTGGGCATGGGCGGCGGCCACCACATCGGGGCGAGCGGCATGCACCTGGGAGTGGATGGCGAATGCGGCCACGTTGACCGGTCGGTCGCCCTCCACTACTTCGCCGTTGTGATTGACCAGGATCAGGTCGGACACGGAGATATGTCCAAAGTGCATACCGAACGGGTTTACCCAGAAATGATCGTCGAGTTCGGGGTCACGTGCCGTGATGTGGCCAGCCACTCCTTCATCGAACCCGAACTTGGAGAAGAGGCGGAACGCAGCCGCCAGCCGCTGTTTGCGGTGGATCCGTTCGTCAGCGGGGGAGTCAAACGTCATCTCCGGCGGGAGCTTCATGAGTTCGGGCACGATGTCCTCCTCGTTGGGCTGCAACCGAGCGTGGCAGCACGGCGCTATTCGATACTAAGTCGCTTCTTGAGACTAATGGTCCTGCCCCCTTCAGCTGGGTACGGTGATCGACCCGGCGCCAATGTCATGTGACCTGTGACCGATCTGCCCGACCAGTTGTGTGCACCTACGTTTGCAATTGATAGGGGACGACCGTGCGAATTGAAGCTGCATACAAACTTCGGGCAATGGGTGCCAACTGGAGCAGAGGTGCCATAGAGTGAGTGCAGTGGTTGCGGTAGAGAGCACACCCTCAATGGTGGTGCCGGGCCAGTTTGTCGGGGTGCGCACCACGGTTCCTCGGCCGATCGCTCTCGCACTGGAACACACCGGCCGATCCCATCAGTGGTCGAACTCGAACTAGCAGTACTGAGCAAAGTGAGGACGAAATGCCGAATACCCACGCCAAGACGGTCGCTAACGGGCCCCTGACACGGCTGGTGGCTGCAGGAGCCGTAGCCGTGGCACTGGTGGCTGTGAGCACGATCAGCGGTGTCGCCCCTCGAGCGGCAGCCGCGGGTGCACAGGTCAGCTATCAGGTCGCAGGCGTTCAGGCTGGAAGCCTGTCGTCAGGATTTTCCACTGGCTCGGGTGCAGACGGCTGGGCGCTGGCGCCCAGCTCCACGCAGCTCTTTAACGTGAGCCACCACGCGGCCACGCTGATCGTTGCATGTCACAACCAGAGCGACGCCTCGTCGTGCTGGAACGGCACGAAGACGGTAACGGAAGGTGGCAAGGACTACGCGACATCAGTCGGTGCCGGGCTATATCTGAATCAGGCCAACGGCCGCCTCTATGTCTACGCCGTGGAGGTGTCGACCCAGACCGCGGGTGTTGCATGCATCGATACGTCGCTGCCAGCATCGGCAACCGGCAGCCAGATGGGCTGTGGGTTTACGGGGCTGACGGGTAGCAATGACGCTCCGATCGTTATCGGTGGCCCCACCCTGGTGCAGTCAGGGCTTTCTGCTCCGGTGCAGGTCGGCAACAACTGGTACGCCTTTAACAGCGTGGCGAACGCGACGGGCGGGGACAAGAACACCTTGCTCTGCTTCGATCTGGTGGCAGTTGCCCCCTGTGCGAGTCAGCCGTTTGCCGTCCCCTTCGGCGGGTTGACGGTCAGCACCACCGGGGCTGGTTTGCCGATCGGCGCTTCCGGAACGGACGTCTTCGTCCAGGTCTCGGGTACGACGGTCAACAGTACGACGGTCAACAATTTGGCCTGCTTCGACTCGGTGACCAAGCAGGGCTGCACCGGTACCTGGCCAGTAGCCGTCCCCGCCGTGACTGGGGCACCGTTCCCGTTGTTCAACAGCTCGGCAGTTGCTACCGGCATCTGCCTCCCCATCACCAACAACCCCTGTTTCTCGTTCACGGGATCGAGTGTGGCGACGCCCCCAGGTATGGGTACTTCCATCGGCCTGAACAGCGCAGAAAACGGTGTGGCTGTGGTCCTCAACAACTCGGTCTACGTGCCAAACGGGTTGACCGGCAGGGTTGGCTGCTACAACTTCAGCACCCAGGCCAATTGCGTCAACTTCCCGAAGCAGTTCAACATTTACATCTTGTACACCGTCAACCCCGACCCCTACCGTGCAACCTGCGTCTGGGTGAACTCCAACGGTCGACCGGATGCGGCGAACCAGATCCAGAACTTCGACGCCCTGACCGGCCAACCGTGCACGCAGGGATTCGTCCGCATCCCCGCCAGCACGCTGGTCAACCCAGCCCCAGTGTGTCGGCCGACTTCGTATCAGACGCTCCAGCTGGTGAACCCCACGAGGAATAGTTACACGTCCGCCACCGTGGGATTCCAGGATGCCTCGGGCAACTCGCTCGGCATCCCCGATCAGGCACTAGACGCCTTCGGTTCGGTCGATCTCAGCGGACTCGGGCTGCAGGCGTTTACTGATCCGTTATTCGTGATCCGCTTCACCGGGCTCACGCAGTCACCGGCTACCTTCAACTACCGTCTGTCGTGGACAGGCGCTTACAACACCACGTGTACGTCCTCCGGACAGTCGGTGAGTTCGGTTCCCGGATACTGGATGGTGGCCTCTGACGGAGGCATCTTCAACTATGGAAACGCCGGATTTTACGGCTCGGCCGGTGCCATCGCGCTGAACAAGCCGATCGTCGGGATCGCCGCCCTGCAGAACAGGGGCGGCTACTGGCTGGTCGCCTCTGACGGAGGCATCTTCAACTATGGCTACGCGAACTTTTACGGCTCCACCGGAGCCATCAGCCTCAATAAGCCGATCGTGGGCATGGCCGCCACACCAAGCGGCAAGGGCTACTGGCTGGTGGCCAGCGACGGAGGGATCTTCGCCTACGGCGATGCCGCCTTCTACGGCTCCACCGGGGCCATCAGCCTCAATAAGCCAATCGTGGGGATGGCCGCCACCTCCGACGGTGGCGGGTATTGGCTGGTGGCTTCCGATGGAGGCATCTTTGCCTACGGCGATGCCGCCTTCTACGGCTCCACCGGGGCCATCAGCCTCAATAAGCCAATCGTGGGGATCGCGGCCAACCCCAACGGCGGGGGCTACTGGATGGTGGCCTCCGACGGAGGAATCTTCTCGTACGGCAACGTGGGCTTCTTCGGATCCACGGGCGCCATCAAGTTGAACAAGCCGATCGTGGGCATGGCTGCCACCTTCAGCGCCAAGGGCTACTGGCTGGTCGCATCGGACGGAGGAATCTTCTCCTACGGTGACGCCGTGTTCGTGGGATCAGCCGGCGCCCTTCCCCTGAACAAGCCGATCGTCAGCATGGCCTCATGACGGAAGACGCCATCGGATTCTTCTGAGGTGAGACGTAGTCGTCGGTTGACCCGTTGACCCGTTGGCCGCTCGGGCTGATCGGGCTGCTCGGGCTGCTCGGGCTGCTCGGGCACGGGTGAGGTTGGCGCCCGTTTGCCTTCAGAGGATGTCCGGCAGGGAGACCGTGACGGTGATGCCACCATCGATGGCTCGTTCGACGCTGGCACTACACGTGGGATGGAAGCCGAGAGCCAGCGCTTGATCGACCATTGCGCGCGCCGGGCCGTCTAGGTGGCCGATTACGTGATCCTCGATCGTGAGGACGGTGAGACCAGAGCTATTTACCAGCGTTCCGAGTGCACTCGATGGACCCGAGTCAGCCAGATCTTCGATAAGCGATCGCTGTGCGGACGACTCGGCCTCAGCTATGCGGACCTGGACCACATCGAACGGGGGGAAGAAGGGTGACGTCTCGCTCCCTGGAGTAGGAACCCCCAGCATGAGCAGACGCAGCTTGTCCTCAACCATCACCCAACGAGCGCGACAGGTAGCAGGAAGCCCCATCTTGCGCAGCTTGGTAATAGCCCGTAGGTAGGCGCCAGCCTGCGCCTCGGCTAGCCAGCCCACGACGACACCACCGACACGCACGATGACGGCCGGCACGGATGCCGGCTCACCTCCACCTTCCAACAGTTGCGCCATCACGATATCCCCCGATCCAGGGGGCGCATCGAGGAAAGACTGGCCGAGATCGGATCCAATCGAACAGAGCCAGCCATTTCTGTCTTCGAGCAGTGTGGGCCACGACATCCAGTTCACCGGCACTACGGCGCCCGCACCTACTCGGCTCTCCACACTGACACTGTAGAGCCTCCGAATCGGTTGGGTCACTCGTGCCGCGAGGGCAGCGGCACACGTTGACGCCCTCGCGGGAGGGGGGCTAGCCTGACGAAACAGACACATGGAACGCCGTGTAGTCCGTGCGGAAGAGTCCCTGATCTCGATTTGAGACGCAGGGCGCCGAAGGAGCAACACTCCCCGGAAACTCTCAGGCCCAGTACCGCATGGATGAGGCGACTCTGAAAAGTAGCGGCCCAGCCGTTCGCCCAAGGGGAAAGCCGCTCGCGGTGAAGCTCTCAGGCATATGACAGAGGGGGAGGCATCCCAATGTCCCGCAGTTCGGGACCGAACAGGCTCGCCTAACCGCGTGCCTATTGAGGAGCCTCTACATGACCGTGATCCAGGGCCAGACCAGTACCCGTCCAGACGATCCACCCTTTGCCCGCCGTCACATCGGGATTACCGATGACTCCCGACAGGCGATGCTCGATCGACTCGGATTCGACAACCTCGACAGTCTGATCGATGCGGTCGTTCCCAAAGGGGTGCGGTCCGATGTCCTCCACCAGATACCCGCTGCTGGTGACGAAGCCGCGGTGGCTTCTGAACTAAGGCGCTTAGCGGCCATGAACGATCCGGGTGAAGCCATGATCGGTCTCGGCTACCACCCGACGATCACGCCGGCCGTCATCCGTCGCAACCTTCTCGAAAGCCCGGCTTGGTACACGGCGTATACGCCGTATCAGCCCGAGATCAGCCAGGGCCGCCTCGAGGCACTGCTCAACTTTCAAACCATGATCGGCGATCTCACCGGACTACCCGTGTCGAATGCCTCACTGCTCGACGAAGGCACGGCCGTGGCCGAGGCCATCGGCGTCATGCGGCGATCCATCAAGGGGGACGCCACTCGTGTCGTGGTCGATTCCGAGTGCCTGCCGCAGACGGTGGCCGTGGTGCGAACCCGCTGCGATGCCGTCGGCATCGACCTCGTCGTAGCTGATCTGACCCTGGGGCTCCCAGAAGGCGAGTTCTTCGGCCTGGTGCTGCAGTATCCAGGGGCCTCGGGCGTCGTCAGGGACTACCGAAGCTTGGCTGCCGAGGCTGCTGGGCGAGGTGCCATGGTCGCCGTAGCGGCCGATCTGCTGTCACTGACATTGCTGACACCGCCGGGGGAGTGGGGGGCCGACCTGGTCGTCGGTTCTTCGCAACGCTTCGGGGTGCCCATGGCGTACGGAGGTCCGCACGCCGGGTTCATGGCCGTGCGATCCGGGCTCGAGCGAACACTGCCAGGCAGGCTGGTCGGGGTCTCGGTCGACTCAGCCGGCAGTACTGCCTACCGGTTAGCCCTCCAGACCCGCGAGCAGCACATCCGTCGGGACAAGGCCACCTCTAACATCTGTACCGCCCAGGTCTTGCTGGCGGTCGTAGCCGCCATGTACGCCGTCTACCACGGTCCCGAAGGACTGACGGCGATCGCCCGGCGGATCCATGATCAGGCGTGCACCTTGGCTTCCGGCCTCGAAGATGCCGGGGTCACCGTGGTGCACCGGGACCTGTTCGATACCGTCCTGGCTCGAGTGCCTGCACGGGCCGAACAGATCCACGCCGCTGCCGCCGAGGCTGGCATCTGGGTACGGCTGGTCGATGCCGACCACCTAGCCATGTCGTGCTCTGAGGTCACCTCTGCTGCGTCTATCGCTGCAGTCCTCAAGGCATTCCAGGGGCTGGATAATGTGGAGGCCTCGCCATCCGGCCCTGCGGCTGGGACGTTGTTCGCCACTGACTCAGCGGTTCCCTTCGGCCTGCCCCACGAGTTGGCGCGCACTTCATCCTTCCTCGGGCACTCCGTCTTCCACTCCCATCGCAGCGAAACATCGATGCTGCGCTACCTGCGGCGTCTGTCGGATCGCGACTACGCCCTGGACCGGGGAATGATCCCCCTGGGTTCGTGCACCATGAAGTTGAACGGCACCACCGAGATGGAGGCCATTGGGCTGCCCGGATTCGCAAACCTCCACCCCTTCGTGCCGGCATCGGCCGCCGTCGGCTATCACCTATTGGTTGGCCAGCTCGAGGAGTGGCTGGCCGAGGTCACCGGGTATGCCGGCGTGTCGCTGCAGCCCAATGCCGGTAGCCAGGGGGAGTTCGCCGGCCTGCTGGCCGTCCGGGCGTACCACCGGTCCCGAGGAGAACTCGATCGTGATGTCTGCCTGATCCCCTCGAGTGCCCACGGCACCAACGCCGCATCGGCCGTGATGGCCGGGATGCGGGTGGTAGTGGTGGCCTCAAGGCCGGATGGGACCGTCGATCTTGCCGACCTCGAAGCCCGCTGCAACGAGCACGCCGGACATCTGGCCGCCGTGATGGTGACCTACCCGTCGACCCACGGGGTCTTCGAAGACGGGATTACCGACTTGTGCCGGATCGTCCACGACCATGGTGGCCAGGTCTATGTCGACGGCGCCAACCTGAACGCCCTCATCGGGGTGGCGCCTCCCGGGCGCTTCGGCGGTGATGTCTCACATTTGAATCTCCACAAGACCTTCTGCATCCCCCATGGCGGTGGAGGCCCGGGTGTGGGCCCCGTCGCCGTAGCTGAACATCTGTTGCCGTTCCTGCCCGGACATCCGATGGACCCCGACGAGTCTCGAGGTCTCGGCATCGGCCCCATCAGTGCAGCTCCCTACGGCAGCGCCGGCATCCTTCCCATCAGCTGGGCCTATGTGCGGCTGATGGGACCCGACGGACTGACCGAGGCCACCAAGGTGGCGATCTTGGCCGCCAACTATGTGGCCGAGCGGCTCGGCGGGGCATTCCCCGTCCTGTATACCGGAGCCAACGGACAGGTGGCTCACGAGTGCATCCTGGATCTGCGCGATATCACCACCTCTACCGGGGTCACTGTCGACGACGTAGCCAAGCGCCTCATCGACTACGGGTTTCATGCGCCGACCATGAGCTTCCCGGTCCCGGGCACGCTGATGATCGAGCCCACCGAGTCCGAGGATCTTGCAGAGATCGACCGATTCTGTGACGCCATGATCGCCATCCGGGCCGAGATCGACCAGGTGGCGGACGGCGTCTGGTCGTCTGACAACAACCCACTGCGACATGCACCCCACACGGCCCAGGTGCTCGTGGGGGTGTGGGACCGCCCCTACTCCCGAGAGTTGGCGGCCTACCCGGCAGGCATGACCCCGGACAAGTACTGGCCACCAGTTGGACGGATCGACCAGTCCTATGGCGATCGGAACCTGTTCTGTTCGTGCCCGCCGCCCGAAGCCTTCACCGACTGAACCTGACCGAGCGGCAATGCCGTCGGGGGAGAGGTGCTGTGGGGGAGGCGGTATGGCTAGCATGACGCCATGTCGATCCGCGCACTGCG
>Ga0194050_1000147_pt1 | contig 22768 bp, 15 predicted proteins | sample SepL2310m_MetaG_FD_148657 | JGI IMG/M metagenome (GOLD analysis project Ga0194050, IMG submission 148657) | Anoxic zone freshwater microbial communities from boreal shield lake in IISD Experimental Lakes Area, Ontario, Canada - Sep2016-L239-10m | ecosystem: Environmental > Aquatic > Freshwater >...
TCTTTAAGCAAGTTAAGGACTTGGGCTTGAACGGACACATCCAAGGATGAAACAGCTTCGTCGAGTACCACCACCTCAGGTGACAAGCTCAAAGATCGGGCAATGGCAATGCGCTGTCGCTGACCCCCTGAAAATTCAAAAGGATAACGCTTCAATGCCGATGCGGGCATACCCACCTTGTCTAACAAACCAAGGGATCTTTTCTCCCAATCTGCGCTGCTAGCGCCAATGCCGTGCAGTTGCATGGGTTCACTCAAAATCTCGCCAACTGTAAAGCGGGGATTCAATGATGCATAGGGATTTTGAAAAACAATTTGAAGCCTGCGCTTGTAAGCCGCAAATTCCTTGTTCGACATGTCAAACAAATTTTGACCGTCGAAAAACACCTTGCCGGCAGTGGCTTCGTGCAGTCTAAGCAGACACAAACCAACAGTGGTTTTACCGGAACCTGACTCGCCTACCAAGCCCACGGTTTGACCTCGCATCAATTGAAAACTGACGTTTTCAACAGCAACAAAATCATCGTTTTGGAACCAAGGCCCAGAACGTTTAAACACTTTGCGAAGCCCTTGTACTTCTAACAAGGGCTTATCAAGGCTTGGTTTCGCAACAGGCATTGTAGGCACATCGACCACTGGTGAACTGGTCAATGCCAGGCTTTCACCGGTGCTGACAGACATCCAATCGTCGATGGTTAAAAGTCGTTTGCCCTGCCTGTCAATACTGGGTCGACAACTTAGAAGGGCCTTGGTGTAGGGGTCTTGTGGTTGGCTAAACAGTGTTCTAACAGGGCCGGCCTCACGCACGGTTCCTTTGCGCATCACCACAGCATGGTCGGCTACTTCACTGACCAAGCCCAAATCGTGCGTGATGAAGAGCATTGCCATGCGGCGTCTCTCGCGCAATTCTGCAAGGAGCAACAATATTTGGCGTTGCACAGTCACGTCTAAAGCTGTGGTGGGTTCATCTGCAATCAACAGTTCAGGTTCGCAGGCTAAGGCCATTGCAATCATTACACGTTGCTGCTGGCCACCCGACAACTCATGCGGGAAAGCATTGACGCGTTTTTGAGGCTCGGGAATACCCACTTCTTCAAGCAGTTCACAAGCGCGAGAAACGGCCTGTTTGTTTGAAAAATGTTTGTGGATTTTCAGCATTTCAGCCAGTTGAAATCCTACCGTGTACACGGGATTCAGTGACGTCATGGGATCTTGAAAGATCATGGCAATTCGCGAGCCTCGAATGAGTTGCCAATCTGCTCTTGAAAGGTTTAACAGCGAACGGTTGTCGTACTCGATGGCCGAATGCAAAGCCACAATGGCATTTTGAGGGGGCAACAAACCCATGATGGCCAAAGCACTGACTGACTTGCCGCTGCCAGACTCGCCTACCAGCGCAACTGTGCGTTCACGCGGGATGACAAATGAAACCGACTCAACTGCCCGAACTGGTGCCTTTGAGGCGCTGATGAAATCGACAGTCAGATTTTTAACTTCCAACAAATTGTCAGAAATTTGCGCGATGGGTGGAGGATGTCTGCGTGTTGCCATGTTAAGCATTCAATGAATTGGGCTCAGTGAATCACTTTGGGATCTAACGCATCCCTCAATGAATCGGTGAGAAGGGACAAACCTGTCACAAAAATAGACATGGCAGCTGTTGCAGACAAGAGTTGCCACCAATAACCCACCAACAAATCATTTTGTGCTTCTGTCAGCATGGTGCCCCATGAAACGCCATCAACGGGCACACCAAATCCGAGGAAAGACAAAATAACTTCTGCCTTGATGCAAGAAACGGTCAGCAGTGAAAACTGAACCAAAATGACGTGGCTCACATTGGGCAAAATATGCACAAACATGCGGCGATTGTTGGAAGCGCCAATGGCATCTGCCGCCCTCACATAGTCTCGGTTTCGGTGCTTGAGGTATTCACCCCGTATCAATCGGTAAGTGCCCGTCCAACCTGTGATTCCCAAAATGAGCACCACGGCCATGGTGCCCTTGGTATTCAAAACAGCCGCAATGGCCAAGATGAGCAAAATACCTGGAATGGAATGAAAAACGTTGTAAAGCCAATTGCTCAAGTCATCGACAATGCCGCCGTACCAGCCCGACACGGCTCCCAAAACAGCGCCTAGGAGCGTGGCCATGAAAGCTGCAGCCAAGCCCACCAAGATGCTGGTTTCAGCACCTTTGATCGTCTTGGCTAAAACATCTCTGCCCCATTTGTCTGAGCCCATTGGCAGGTGTGTAGCCAAGGCGTTGACCTTGTCGCCTGCAGGCTTCACAGCTTTTTGAGCAAGCTCCCATTGCGGTGCGATAGGATCTGCAACATCCGTTGGGGTGGGTTCGTACAACACGACCTCAGGTATGGCCTTGCTTGCGTCATCGCCTTGAAATCCACTCATGGCCCACGATGGCGGCGCGTTGCTAATGGCCACCTCTTTTTCCCAATCGGAAGCCAGCGACCCCAGCAAGGTGGTGAACACCAAGGCCAAACTGAGGATCACAGTAATACCACTCCACACGCCAACCCGGTCAGATTTAAAGCGACGCCAAGCCAAAGACCAAGCACCTTCACTGATGACATTGACAGGCCCCTTCGCAGGCGAACTGCCCAAAGGATTGGGAGCGTTGTCAGCTGATTTTGGATAACTTTGCATATTCATGAGAAAGGTGATCAGATTTCAGCGCAATTGAACACGAGGGTCGGTGAGGCGATACAGGACATCACCAATCAGATTGAAAATCATGGTTGCAATGGCCACATAAACGGTCACAGCCTTGATGACTGGAAAATCACTTCGCTCTACAGCTAAAATAATTTCTCGGCCAACACCTGGAATGCCGAAGAATCTTTCCAACAAAAAAGCGCCAAGTAACAGACCGGGCAAATTGGAAATCACAAATGTAATGACAGGAATTAAGGCATTTCGCAAAACATGCACAAACATCACACGTGGCTCGGAAAGCCCCTTGGCTCTGGCTGTTCGCACATAGTCTTGATCGACTTCGTCCAGTACGAAACTTCTAAAAAGACGCGTATTGGGGGCGATGCTGACTACTAACCCTAGCAAAATAGGCAGAGGCGCATAGGTGCTGATGTTTTTCCAGTAGTTGTCACTCCAGCCTTGAACTGGAAACCAGCCCAAGCGGTAGGCCAGCACATATTGTCCCAAAATAATGAAGACCAAAATGCTGACTGACATCAATGCTGTAAACACGACCATGGTTCCTCGGTCAACAGAAGAGCCTCTGACCCAAGCCAGGCCCAGGGCAAGGACCAAGGCAATCAGGGTCTCTATCAACAGCAATGGCGCCACCAAGGTCAATGAAGCGGGTAAACGCGTTGCAAAAATATCGGCAACAGATTCGCCTGTGGTCCAACTGTTGCCAAAGTTGAAAGTGGCGACCTGTTTGACAAAAATCCACAATTGAACTGTGAGTGGTTGATCAAGCCCCAGTTCCGCTCGAATGCTGTCAATTTGTTCTTGATTAGAAAATAAGCCAGCCAGCACATAGGCAGGATCACCACCGATCCAATTGAACAGAAAAAATACCAACAAGATCACACCGGCCAAGGTTGGAATCATTTGCCAGATGCGGCGAAAAATATAGGCACTCATGCTTCAGTGCCTTTAAGGTTTTTGAATGTCATAGTAAATCCAATCACCCAATATCAAGGGGTGTTTGCGATAGCCTTCCAAACGCTGATGGCTAAGCCGCGTTGCAATGCCTGTTGAGCTTAAACCAAGCACCCCATTCACTTCCATCAAACGGTACATATTGTGCAAAACGCGCGTGCGTTCAGGGCCGTCGGGCAAGCGCTTCAGTTGTTCAAAATAAGCGTCGTATTCTGCATTTTCAAAACACGCATAATTGTTTTGACCAATGGTTTTGGAATACAAGAGCTTCATCACAAATTCGGCCTCAGAAGAGCGCGTCCAACCCAAAGCCCAAGAAGGAATAGCGCATTGTTTGCCCTGCTTTAGCATTTCGGGAAACTTGTCTTTTTTAACCTTAAGTCGAATGCCCAGTCGGTCCATTGATTTTTTCCAGAGTTCATCCCTCTCCCGATCAACAGAGGATGTAGAAGAGTAAATGGTGAATACAAGCGGCTTGCCGTCTGGCAAACTGCGATAGCCCTTTGCATCTTTCTTGTAACCAAACTGGTCAAGCAAGGCATTGGCAGACAAAGGGCTGAACTTCACGATGCTCTTGTAATTGGGGTCATGCCCTGCAATGACTGGAGACACCATTTGCTGGGCCTTGATGGCTTGTCCTTTTCGTATGACGCGAATCTCTTCGTCTACGTCAAAACCCATGATGATGGCGCGTCTGAGTGCTATTTTTTCAGGGGTGTAGCCACCGATGATCGGGTCCTTCATGTTGAAGAACTGATAGCGTATGTCAGGCTCAACACTCCGGTACATGTTGACGCCCTGCGCCACCCAAGTTTGGAGCAAATCATTTTTGGAGGTAAGGGCTTTTTCAATGAACGAGGGCGGCACTGCCACTGCATCAATTTCTTTGCCGCTGAACGCCAACCACATCGATTGTGGCTCTTCAATGATGCTCACTTCTATGCGGCCAATTTGAGGCATTTTTCTGCCTTGCATTTGGCTGGCGATCCGGAGTTCCAAAGGTTTGTTGGGGGGCGGTTGGAAATCCCATGTAAAGCCTGGATATTCAGGATTGGCTTTGAGGATAATTTTGGAACCACGAACCCACTTTTCAAGCATGTAAGGCCCTGTGCCAACAGGATTGGACATGATGCCCTCAAAGCCATACTTTTCAACCACCTCGCGCGCTATTCCGCCGGCAAATGGGTTGGTCAGTAGCGTGAGGAAGTTGCGATCTGGCTGAACCAGTTGAATGACCAGTGTGTATCTGTCTAGGACATAAATCCCTGGGTGTTTTTGCTCATAATCAAAATGACCGCTGGCTACAGCCTTCTTTCTTGATTCGGCAAAACCGAAAATCTTGTCATCAAAGTCAGAGACTTGAGGGCTTCGATTCTTAGGGTCTGCATGGCGCAACAATGCGTAGACAAAATCTTGGGCCGTGAGCTCTCGCCTTTGCCCTTTAAAGGCTTCATCAGGTGTGAAGTACAAGCCTTTTTTAACTTTGAAGGTGTATGTTTTGTTGTCAGCCGAAACAATGGGCATCGACTCTGCGGCGTCGGGCACGATCTGCGTGGGCATGGCCATCCAGTCGTAAGTAAGCAGTGGCTGAAAAATAGCCGCAGTGATGGTGTTGGAATACAGGTCATTCACACGAACAGGATCGAAGCCGGTCTCTGGCGTGGGAAAAGCCACGCGCAATACTTTTTCTGGGTCGGCAGGATTGGCTTTCGGATTGGGATTGGAAAGTCCGGCTGCGCTTGCCAAGCATAAAAGCAGGCTCAGACAGACATTCTGAAAAGCACGCCTTGAGTTCATCATTTTTGGACGCTCAAAGGACGCCACTTTGAAACCAACTACAAAATGCACAATCTTCCTCAATCATGGGATGGCAACTTACACACAAAAGCTCAAGATTGAAGAATAATCTAACTTCAACTCAAATCTTCACAAATCACAATATTTAAGGGGTATTTTCAGCCTTGAGGCCAGGGCCTCAGGTAAACCCTTAAATGAAATTTCCCAACCTCTAAACAGTTCCCTCATTCATGACAAATCCTTTGCTCCAAAAATGGTCTACCCCTTTTGAAATGCCGCCCTTTGAAATCATTCTTGCAGCGCATTTTCCTGAAGCATTTAACCAAGCTCTTTCAAGCCATCAAGCCGAAATACAAGCTATTGCCAATCAAATTCATGCGCCAAGTTTTCAAAATACGTTGCTTGCACTGGAAGCCAGCGGTGAGCTGCTGAACCAAACCTCCGCCGTCTTCTTCAACTTAAGTGCCTCACACACTTCTCCTGAAATTCAAGCCATCGAGCGCGAAATGTCGCCTAGGCTTGCAGCACATTCAGCGGCCATGTTCTTAAACGCGGCACTTTTTGAGCGCATCGACAAACTCCATGAAGAACGAGCAAGCCTAGCGCTAGATTCTGAGAGCATTCGCCTGATTGAAAGGTACCACTTAGATTTTGTTCGTTCAGGCGCCAGACTGAAGGACAAAGACAGAAAGACCTTTGCCGAATATTCAGAAAAGTTGGCAAGCTGCTTTACCCAATTCTCACAAAATGTTTTGGCCGATGAGGCTGCGTTCTGTTTGGTTCTGACTGAGGCCGATCAATTGAAAGGGCTTCCAGATTTCGTCAAGAGTGCGGCCGTGCAGTTGGCAAAAGAGCGAGGCCTAGAACAAGCCAACGCACATGCCTTCACACTTTCCAGATCGTCCATCACGCCCTTCATGACATTTTCGGAGCGAAGAGACTTGCGTGAAAGCATGTGGCTGGCTTGGTGCAAACGTGGCGAGAACCCAGGCACTCACAACAACGAAGCTGTGATGAAAGAGATTTTGAAAATTCGATTGGCTCAAGCACGCCTTCTGGGCTACAAGAATTTTTCTGAATATGCTTTGGCCGACACCATGGCGGGTAACGCGGCAAACGCCAGAGATTTACTCATGCGCGTATGGACCCCTGCAAGATTAAGAGCCATTCAAGAGCGTGAAGACCTGATTAAGCTTTCTGGTATCAGTGACCTGGCCGCTTGGGATTGGCACTACTGGACTGAAAGGGTTCGCAAAGAAAAATTTGAATTGAATGAAGCCGAACTCAAACCCTATCTACAACTTCACAAACTCATGGAAGCCATGTTTCATGTGGCGCATCGCTTGTTCGGCGTGAGTTTCAAACAGGTTGAGAACATTGCCAAGTACCACCCTTCTGTGACGGGGTGGGATGTGACAAGTGTTGAGGGCAAACATGTTGGCTTGTTTTTAAGCGATAACTTTGCGCGCAGCAGCAAACGTTCTGGCGCATGGATGAGCACCTACCGAGACCCAATGAACCTCACGCAAGAGGTTCGCCCCATTGTGGTGAACAACAACAACTTTTCACAGGGGCCAGAAGGAAAACCCACGCTGCTCAGTTTGGACGATGCCAGAACGCTCTTTCATGAATTTGGTCATGGTTTGCATGGCCTGTTGTCAAAGGTGAAATACCCTCGCCTTTCAGGCACCAGTGTGCTTAGAGACTTTGTTGAATTTCCATCTCAAGTTTATGAGAATTGGCTCATGCAACCGCAAATACTGAAGGAATTTGCACTCCATGCGGAAACTGGTCAGCCCATGCCTGACACTTTGATTGAAAAAATACTGGCGGCTCAAACTTTCAATCAAGGCTTTACAACCGTTGAGTACGTGTCATCGGCCTTGGTCGATTTGGCACTTCATGAAACTGTCGACTTAGACCCCTTGAACTTTCAAGCGTTTGAGTCAATGACACTTCAGGGCATTCAAATGCCGCCTGCCATTGGCATGCGGCACAGATTGCCTCATTTCTCGCATTTATTTTCCTCAAACAGTTACGCCTCGGCCTACTATGTTTACATGTGGGCTGAAGTCTTAGACGCAGATGGTTTTGATGCATTCATTGAAGCAGGTGATATCTTTGCCAAAGAGCCTGCTCAAAAACTTTATGAACACATCTACTCAGCCGGAAATCGCCAGGACCCCATGCAAGCCTATATTGCATTTAGAGGCAGAGAGCCCACAGTGACCCCACTTTTGGCCAAGCGCGGACTCAACTGATCTCTGACTCTCGAAAAAAAACCCCGCAACAGCGGGGTTTTTTGATTCAAGCAAGTGTGATTAACGAACCACAGCGATTTGCTCGCGTTTACCGCCTTTGTAAGTGAACAAAGTCAATGCACCGTTTTTGATGTCGCCCTTTTCGTCAAAAGCGATGTTACCGGTAACGCCTTTGTAGTTGATTGACTTCAAAGCAGGTAAGTACTTAGCGGGGTCTGAAGAACCCGCAGTGACCATGGCTTGAACCATGACTTTGACTGCGTCGTAAACATAAGGTGCGTAGACTTGTACTTCTGCGTTGTACTTGGCTTTGAAGTCAGTACGGAATTTTTCCATGCCTGCTTTTTGTTCGCCTTCAACGCCACCAGCTTCAGCGCAGAAAACGTTTTCGTCTGCCATGCCTTCGGCTGCCAGCTTGGCCAACTCAGCGGTACAGATGCCGTCACCGCCCATGAACTTGGCTGAAATGCCGAGTTGTTTCATTTGCTTGAGCATTGGGCCTGCAACAGCGTCCATGCCGCCGAAGAAAACGATGTCTGGCTTCTTACCTTTGAGGGTGGTCAAAATGGCGTTGAAGTCGGAGGCTTTGTCTGTGGTGAACTCATGTCCGACCAAATTGCCGCCCGCTGCCTTGACGGCTTTTTCAAATTCTTCAGCCACACCTTGACCATAAGCTGTGCGATCATCAATCACGGCAATGTTCTTGCCTTTAAGTGTTTCAACAGCGTATTTGCCCAATGTACCGCCCAAGTGGACGTCATCAGCCACAACGCGGAAAGCACCCGCATAACCTTGGCGAGTGTATTTGGGATTGGTGGCAGATGGCGAAATTTGTGGAATACCAGCAGCGTTGTAAAGCTGTGAGGCTGGAATGGTGGTACCAGAATTCAAGTGACCGATCACGCCCTGAACCTTGGCATCGACCAATTTCTGAGCAGCGGCCGTACCTTGTTTGGGATCGGCAGCATCGTCTTCAGCCAACAATTCAAATTTGACAACTTTGTCACCAATTTTGACGCCAGCAGCATTCAATTCTTCAATGGCCATTTTGGCGCCATTTTCGTTGTCCTTGCCCAAGTGGGCAATGGCACCGCTGGTGGGCCCAACGTGACCAATTTTGATGACTTGTGCGCCACCACCGTCTTTTTTGCCACAGGCAGCGAGTGTCAAAACAACTGCGGCCACTGCAACCGCTGTGAGAGGGGTCTTAAGAGAAGACAATTTCATGAATAACTCCGGAATATTGAGGTTTTGCTTCAATCAAGCAAGACGCAACAATAACGCAAATTGGGCTGACATTAAAGAGGCTTTATGGGTAGCTGAGCAAAAAATGGGCAAAAACCAAGGCTAATTGAGCTTGGCAGATGTCAAATCGAATCGGTTAATCTGAAATCCAAGCTGGGAATAATGTTTCCACCGTTGCCTAGCGCTAGACCTGTCTCTTTCTTCAGGGCCAACCACTTCGATCAAACGCTGAATGCCCTCCAATTGGGGGGGTGGCAAATCGTTTAAATTGAGGAAAACGTCCAGTTGCTGAAGTTCCGTTAAACCAGCCCAGTTAGAGGAAAAAATGACGCTCGAATGTTCAACCATGCTGGACGAATCCGTGAGCAAGCAATGCGTCACAAAATCAGCTGCATTTAAATTCCATAACATTTGGTTTAACAAGTGGGATGTCTCTTGGTCTGCCAACACGCCCACCCTGCGGCCTTGAACACTTGCCTTGCGCAACAAACGGCACACATAAGGCAACTTGTCAGGCGCATTGAAATGAAAATCTACTTGCGTCATGTGAATGCAATCGAAATAAGTCAGGTGCTCGTCTTACTTCCCTGAGCGAACTGTCTTTTTCGCAGATGTGCTCGCTTTAGACGGCTGCTGAGAAAGCAAGTAATGCAGCAACAAGCCAACAGGTCTGCCTGTTGCGCCCTTTGAAGCACCGCCTTTCCATGCTGTGCCAGCGATGTCCAAGTGTGCCCACGGGTATTTTTTCGTGAAACGATGCAAAAATTTAGCGGCAATGATGGCCCCACCATCACGGCCCCCGACATTGGCCACATCTGCAAAATTGCTCTTCAGTGTTTCGCCATAGCCATCATCGAGTGGCATTCTCCAGCAAAGATCCATGGCTTCATCGCCCGCTTTAAGCAGACCTTGAGCCAGGTGGTCTTCGGTTGCAAACATGCCGCTTCGAATAGCCCCCAAGGCTACGACACATGCGCCTGTGAGCGTGGCAATGTCAATGACAGCATGCGGTTTAAAGCGCTCGGCATAGGTGAGTGCATCGCACAAAATCAAACGTCCTTCTGCATCGGTGTTCAAAATTTCAATGGTTTGACCGCTCATGCTAGTGACCACATCACCTGGCTTCACAGCCATACCGTCAGGCATGTTTTCACAAGCGGGAATGAGGCCCACCACATTGATTTTGGGTTTGATCAGACTGAGGGATTTGAAAACTCCTAAAACACTGGCCGCGCCACCCATGTCAAATTTCATCTCGTCCATTTGGCCGGGAGGCTTGAGTGAAATACCCCCGGTATCAAAGGTAATGCCCTTGCCCACCAGCACAGTTGGCGCCTCTGATTTAGGACCTCCCTGGTACTTCAGCACAATGAAACGTAGCGGCTCAGCGGAGCCTTGCGCCACGGACATGAAAGAGCCCATTCCCAACTTGGCAACTTCCTTGGGACCCAGAACTTGGCAAGACATAGCGCCTGATTTGGCCAGTGTCATAGCGGCCTTGGCCAGCATGGTGGGTGTTGCATGATTGGCAGGTCGGTTGGCCCACTCTTTGGCAAACTCGATACCTTGGATCAAGCCGACGGTGGCTTTCAATGCGGATTGCAGTTCAAGGGTAAGGCTGGGCAAACCCAAGTTCACTTGACTTAAGGAGCGCGCAGAAGGTTTTGATTTGGTGGTGCTGTAAACATAGGTTCCCTCTGCCAAAGCCACAAGCAAGGCCTGCAAAGTCTGCGCACTGAGAAGTTCGGGGGACACAACAGTGAGTTTCTTGGTTTCAGCGGCTTTTAAACTGGCAGTAAGGCCCGAAATGGCTGACTTCATGTCAGCGGGCTTGGCAGCGCCGACCCCTAAAAACACCACTTTAGGCGCAGAAACACCGGGTGACGCATAGGTCTGAAGGACTTTTCCGGTCTTGCTTGAAAAATCTTTGGCCTTCAAGGCTTTTTCAATCAGTGACGAAAGTGGGTCTTTGCCCGCTTGAAAGTGATCAGAAATGAGGACAATCAAGGCATCTGAAGAGGATTTAGCAGCGGCTGCCAGAGTGAGTGTTTTTAATTCGAAGTTCATAATTGAGTTTTTCCAATCAGACAATGTTATTCCATTCTTCCATTCAAAAAGATTTGGCCCGAAGTTTTGGTGCCACGGTGGTGGTTCTAGCCACGATCGTGATGACCATTATTTTGATTCGAACTTTAGGCCAAGCAACCAAGGGCTCAGTGAATCCCTCAGAAGTCATGCTGGTAATGGGGTTGACTGTCATTGGACACCTCACCACCATTTTGACACTCAGCTTGTTCATTGCGGTGGTCTCCACACTGTCACGCATGTACGCAGACAGTGAAATGGTCATTTGGTTTTCAAGTGGACGAGGCCTCACTTCATTCACCCGACCTTTGCTGAGATTTGCTTGGCCCATCTTTTTAGCCATCGGCTTGCTGGCGCTTTTTGTTTGGCCGTGGAGTAACAAACAAATCCAAGACTTGCGAGACCGCTTTGAACAACGCAATGACATCGAGCGTGTCGCGCCAGGTCAATTCCAAGAATCGGCGGGTGGGAAAAGAGTTTTCTTCATTGACAAGGACAGCCCCAGCAATCAAACAGGCCGGCATGTGTTTGTTTCAAGTCTAGATGGCATGATTGAGACAGTCACAACTGCCCAAAAAGGGCAAATTGAACTTCACCAAGGCGAGCGGTTTTTAAGTTTGCAACAGGGCCAACAAATGCTGCGCAACCACCAAACGGGTGATGTGCGAATTACCGCCTTCAACGACTATCAATTGCTGATCGATCCAACTCTGAAAATAGCTGCTACAGACATTCAAAGCCGCATGGTGAGTACCTTAGGCTTGATCCAAGCGCCGTCGCCGGTCAATCTTGGTGAATTATCTTGGCGATTGGGATTGCCATTTGCTGCCTTTAATTTAATGATCGTCGGGCTTGCCGTGGCAAGCGTTAACCCGCGCGTTGGCAAGAGTTATCACCTGACAGTTGCCTTGTTTTGCTTTGTGGGTTACTACAACATGGTGAACGTTGGACAAAATTGGATTGCGTCTGAAAGAACGAGCCTCACTGCATTCATGTTGGGACTTCACGGCAGCGCCTTTTGCCTGGCTTTTGTCTGGCTTCTTTTTAGACACTTCAATTTGTCTTGGAAGAATATTTTCACTCTACCAAAGACCCGTAGAACTGAAGGTGGCACATGAAAACCATTCGTCGTTTAATTCATGGGGAAATTATTCGAGCGGTTAGTTTTGTAGCCCTTGGCTTTCTTGCATTGTTTGTTTTTTTCGACCTAGTCGATCAACTTCAGACACTGAGTCGAAACAAGTTTCAGGGTTATCAACTGCAGCATGCGTTGATGTATGTGGCCTTGCTCATGCCCAGCCATTTGTATGAGTTGTTGCCCATCTCTGTTTTGATTGGCGCCATTTTTGTCATGGCTCGTTTTGCGCAAAGTTCCGAATTCACCATCCTCAGAACAGGTGGGTTGGGGCCCTGGCGTGCACTTCAAACACTCTTTCAGTTAGGCCTTGTTTTTGTGATTGTCACTTTCATTTTTGGCGACTATATTTCACCTTGGACAGACAAACAAGCACAACTTTTAAAGGCTCATTATCAAGGTCAAATTACCATTGGCCAGACGGGCGCTTGGCTGAGAGAAAAACAGGCCCAATCACAATTCGCCGTCAACGTGAGATCCATGAGCAGCGAAGGCCAGCCCGAAAACATTCGCATTCATGAGTTTGACAACGAAGGCCGCCTCAAATCAATGACCCTTGCGCCAAGCGCACAGTTCATGGCTGATGGTTCTTGGCTGTTGAAACCCGTCGATCGGCGAATTTTTCACATTTCAACAGGCGAAGATTCACGAATTGAAATTTTGAATCTGCCTGAGTGGTCATGGAAAACCGAAATCACCTCAGAGATGATTTCGGCAGCGCTGCTCAGTCCTGATCGAATGAAAACCATCGATTTGTTTCAATACATGCGACATTTGGCTGCGAATGGTCAAAATGCCCAACGATATGAAATTGAGTTTTGGCGAAAGGTGTTTTATCCACTGAGTTGCTGGGTCATGCTTACGCTGGCTTTGCCCTTTGCTTATTTGCACTTTAGATCTGGCAACATTGCAGGCTATGTATTTGGAGGGGTCATGGCTGGCATCAGTTTCTATTTGCTCAACAACGTGTTTGGCTTCATGGGAACCCTACAAAATTGGCAACCTTGGCTCACGGCCGCTGCGCCCGCAATGATTTACAGCTTGATCTCACTGGCTACTTTTTGGTGGCTGGTTTTACGTCAATAAGGTTTTTGAATGACAGAACAAAGCTTCAAAGATGCCATCATTTTGTTTGCTCACGGCTCAAGAGACGCGCTATGGCGACGCCCTATTGAAGCCGTTGCAAATCAAGTGAAGCAAATTTCACCGAACACAGAAGTAGCCTGCGCCTACCTTGAACTGACCGAGCCCGACTTGCCAACGACCGTTACTCGCTTGGTTCAGATGGGCGTCAATGTGGTTCGCATTGTTCCCATGTTCTTAGGGGTTGGAAGGCATGCCAGGGAAGACCTGCCGTTGTTGCTGCAAGACCTTATCAATCAACATCCTGGTGTGACATTCGAATTGAGAAATGCCATTGGCGAAGAACCTGAACTGACTCGAGCCATGGCTCAAATTGCATTACGCCCAAGCGCTCTTTAAGAAGACCTTGCAGTTTCAATCACTGCAGTAGAAAGCAATCCTTAGATTCATAAGGCATAATAAACTCAATCTTACTGGGTTTATTGATATGAACTTGCATCAATTTCGATTTGTACAAGAAGCTGCCCGTCGCAATCTCAACCTGACAGAAGCAGCCAAAGCACTGCATACCTCTCAACCTGGGGTCTCGAAAGCCATCATTGAGCTGGAACTGGAACTGGGCATTGACATCTTTGCCCGACACGGCAAAAGGCTGAAGCGAATTACAGAGCCAGGCCAACATGTTCTCAAAAGCATCGAAGTCATCATGCGCGAAATTGGGAATTTGAAACGCATCGGCGAGCAGTACAGTGCGCAAGACAACGGAACCCTGTCGATTGCCACCACCCACACCCAAGCGCGGTATGTACTGCCTGTTCCAGTTGCCAAATTGCGCGATCAATATCCGCAGGTCAACATCAGCTTGCACCAAGGCTCGCCAGACCAGGTCGCCAAAATGCTTCTGGATGACACGGCTGAAATTGGCATGGCCACCGAATCATTGGCTGCTTACGAAGACCTTGTGACACTGCCTTGCTATGAATGGCAACACATGTTGGTTGTTGCGCCAGACCATCCCTTGGCTAAGAAAAAACACTTGCATTTAGAAGACATTGCCAAAGAACCGCTCATCACCTACCACCCTTCATTTACCGGTCGAACACGAATTGATGCAGCATTTGCCAGCAAAAAACTGCACCCTCGAATTGCACTTGAAGCCATTGACTCAGATGTCATCAAAACTTACGTGCGCTTGGGTTTGGGCGTGGGCATTGTGGCTGAAATGGCCATGAAAGATGACCCTGTTGGCGATTTGGTCGCACGCCCCTTGGGAGATCTTTTGGGCAAAAATGTAGCGCGAGTTGCCTTCAAAAGAGGCGCCTACCTGCGCAACTTTGTGTATCAATTTGCAGAGTTACTGAGCGATCGATTGACCGCAGACTTGGTTGCAAAAGCCATGACAGGTCATGTGAACGACTACGAACTTTGATTTCTTTAAAAAACCCATCATGACTCCCCTGTTGAATTCAAAACATCCCCAAGTTGGCACAAACATCTTCACAGTCATGTCTGGTTTGGCGGCAGAAGTTGGCGCTGTCAATTTAGGCCAAGGATTTCCTGACTTTGAATGCGACCCGTCCTTGATCAATGCAGTGACAAAAGCCATGAATGAGGGTCTCAATCAATACCCACCCATGCTGGGTGTCTTGCCTTTGCGTGAAGCAGTGTCGCAAAAGATTGAACAACTCTATGGTCATCATTACGATGCACAAGCCGAAATCACAGTCACTGCGGGCGCAACGCAGGCTTTGCTCACCATCATGCTGGCAGTTGTCCATCCGGGTGATGAAGTGATTGTTTTGGAACCATGCTACGACTGCTATGTGCCCAACGTCGAAATGGCAGGCGGTGTGGTTGTCAGAGTGCCATTGACGCCCGGCACATTCAAACCAGATTTCGACAAAATTCAAACGGCCATCACATCCAAAACCCGTGCAATTTTGATCAATTCGCCGCACAACCCAAGCGGCATGGTGTGGCGACACGAGGACATGCTGAAGCTGCAAGAAATTTTAGCGCCAACTCAAATTGTGTTAATCAGTGACGAGGTCTACGAGCACATGGTTTACCAACCGCTTCAGCACCACAGTGCAAGTTCCTACAAAGGCTTAGCAGAACGCGCCTTTGTGGTGTCGAGCTTTGGCAAAAGCTATCATGTGACTGGTTGGAAAGTAGGCACCGTTGCAGCGCCTGCTTCTTTGACGGCAGAATTTCGCAAGGTGCACCAATTCGCTGTCTTTACTGTCAACACGCCCATGCAATATGGTTTGGCAAGCTACATGGCCAACCCTCAAGCTTATTTAGAATTGCCGCATTTTTACCAACGCAAACGCGACCTGTTCAGAGAAGGTTTGTCAAAAACCAAATTCAAGCTTTTACCGGGCGAAGGCACCTATTTTCAATGCGCCGACATTTCCAGCCTGTCAGTACCAGAAAAGGATTTGGGTGAGGCTGAATTTTGCAAGTGGTTGACGCGCGAAATTGGCGTGGCGGCCATTCCCATGTCTGCCTTTTATGGCGACTCGTTCGATCAAAATGTCATTCGATTTTGCTTTGCCAAGAAAGACGCCACCTTGCACGCCGCCATTGAAAGATTGGCCAGACTTTAATCGTCAGTTTCTGGCGCCAAGTTTGGAAACAGCACTGAGTTAAATCCAAATTTCGTGAAATCACGCACGCGTTGAGGGTACAAAATACCGACCAAGTGATCACACTCATGCTGAACGACTTTGGCGTGAAAACCATCTGCCGTTCTTTCAATGGCTTGGCCATGTCGATCAAAGCCAGTGTAGCGAATGTATTGCCATCTGGGCACAACAGCTCTCAAACCAGGCACTGAAAGGCACCCTTCCCAATCGTGCTGCAGTTCATTGCCGATGGGTGTGATGACAGGGTTGATCAAGACAGTGTAGGGAATGGGGGCTGCATCTGGATAGCGTGAAATGATTTGTCCAGTTCCAAAAATCACCAGCTGAATGTCCCAGCCAATTTGAGGCGCTGCCAGTCCTGCGCCATTGGCAGCAATCATGGTCTCCTTCATGTCCTCAAGGCCCTGAAGCAGTTCAGGCGTGTTGAATTCGAGCACTGGCTTTGCAATTCGCATCAAGCGCTCATCACCCATCTTCAATATTTCACGTACCGTCATTTGAATCTCCATTTAACAATGACAAAAGGCCAGCTTCATCCAAAACTGGAACGCCAAGCGCCAAGGCCTTTTCAAGTTTGATCCCGGCCTCAGAACCTGCAACCACATAGCTGGTTTTTTGACTCACAGAGCTGGCCACTTTGGCACCGGCTTCTTCCAACATGGCTTTGGCCTCATCCCGACTTAAGCTTGGCAATGTGCCGGTCAGAACAATGGTTTGACCACTCAGGGGCTTGGGTACACGCTCTGCAGGCGAACCCTCTTCCCATCGAAGGCCAGATGCTCTTAGCTGCGCCACAATTTCTTGGTGATGAGTTTGGGCAAAAAATGCAAGCACACTTTGCGCCACGATGGGCCCCACGTCTGACACTTCCAAGAGTTCTTCCAAGGACGCATTCATGAAGGCATCCAAAGTACCAAAGTGGCGTGCAAATTCCTTTGCTGTGGCTTCACCCACATGGCGTATACCTAAACCGTAGATGAAACGAGGCAAGGTGGTGGACTTAGAGGCTTCAAGTGCACTCAAAATATTGAGAGCAGATTTTTCTGCCATTCGATCAAGTTGAACCAGGGCACTTAAACCTAATTTATAAAGGTCGGGCAATGTACTGACAACACCCGAATCCACCAGTTGGTCAATCAGCTTCTCACCTAAACCGTCTACCTCAACAGCCCTTCTTTGAGCAAAGTGCAGAAACGCCTGCTTGCGTTGAGCACCACAAAACAAGCCACCACTGCATCGGTAGTCGGCCTCATCTACATCACGCAAAGCTGCACTGCCACACACCGGGCAGATATGGGGCATGGTAAAAATTTGCGCACCAGGCTGGCGATGCGCAAGGACGACGCTCACCACCTCCGGAATGACATCACCCGCGCGGCGAACAATGACCGTGTCACCGACTCGAACATCTTTGCGTCGGGCCTCATCTTCGTTGTGAAGCGTTGCATTGGTCACGGTGACGCCACCCACAAAGACAGGGGCCAATTTGGCAACAGGTGTGAGTTTTCCTGTCCGTCCAACTTGAACATCGATAGCCTGAACTGTCGTGAGTTCTTCCTGTGCGGGGTACTTGTGAGCAACAGCCCAACGGGGCTCTCGCGTGACAAAGCCGAGTTTTTCTTGAAGTCCAAGGTCATTGACTTTGTAAACCACCCCATCAATGTCATACGGAAGTTTGTCTCGTTGTTTGGCAATTTGTGCGTGAAAATCAACCAGTCCAGCGGCCCCAGCGACACACTTCGTTTGTGCAGCAACTGGAAAACCCCAGCCCTTGAGCGTTTGCAGTAAATCGTAGTGACTCTGAAAAGGTGCGGCGCCTTGAGACCATCCCAACACATCACCTAAGCCATACGCGAAAAAACTCAATGGCCGTTGCGCTGCTATGTTTGAATCCAATTGGCGCACTGCCCCTGCTGCAGCGTTTCTTGGATTCACAAATGTTTTCTCACCTTTGGCACCTTCAGAAATTTTCAAAAGTTGTCGTGAATTGAGGGCATCAAAATCATCTCGGCGCATGTAAACTTCGCCGCGAACTTCCAACACAGAAGGTACGTCAGCTGAAAGCTGCAAAGGAATTTGCCCGATGGTTCTAATGTTGTGTGTGACATCTTCTCCATATTCACCGTCGCCGCGCGTGGCAGCTTGAACCAAAATACCTTGCTCATAACGCAGGCTCATGGCCAAGCCATCAAACTTGAGTTCTGCAACGTAAGCCACTTCTGAGGCACCTTCTGGCAAATTTAATTCTTTGCGAATGCGGGCGTCAAAAGCACTGGCTCCACTGGCCTCTGTATCGGTTTCAGTTCGAATGCTCAACATGGGGACTTGGTGTCGAACTGTAGAGAACTCAGGCAAAACGGCTCCGCCCACTCGCTGTGTCGGAGAATCTGCCGTTAGCAGTGCCGGAAATTGAGCTTCAATGCTTTGAAGTTGCTTAAACAATCGATCGTATTCAGCATCTGGGACTTCAGGCGCATCCAAGGTGTAGTAGGCATGGGCATAGCGATGCAACAATTTCCGAAGCTGCAAGGCTTGTTCACTTGCGAGGTCGAATGCTGAAGGGGATTGCGCTTTTCCTTCTTCCGATCCTGAAAACAAATTTAAGTTCACAATGAATTTGGCGATACGATTATGAAAACAATCGACGAGCCTGAGGTGAGCCGGCAGACAACTCACGCGAATCTAAGGCATCGTAAAGCAGCTCTAGATCTAGGGCGATGGCATTTAAATCAGCTTCTGTGAGTGCATGCCCTGCGCCATCAGTAATGACACCATCCATTTCTTTGCCAAGGATACGCGCTGCTTCTCGCAATCTGGCAAAAGCTTGTTCTTCTCTTGGGACTTGTGGCACATCAAGACTTAAAGTGAATTCTCGAATAGCGGACAAAGCCGGATCATCTGCCATGGCTGCCTGCGTATCAAAGGACAAAGACATGACAGGTGGCAAGCCTTGAACAGCTGCAGCCAAAACCATTCGCCCAGGAATAACGCCTGCCACAAAACCCCAACGTGCAGCGTGTTGATGAATGTAGCCAGGACTCCATGCCGCAGATGTGGCACAAACGGTGAAGCTAAGCTGAGCATCATGCTCACTGGCAAATTGATCAAGCTCGCGGGCACGTGCTACTTCTTCCAACATGTCTGGAAACTCTGGCGCACCGCCAATCGAATCGGCAAAGCTTTGGGCTTTGATCACATACTCTGAAAACTCAATTTCATTCAAAGGCCCAACGCGATTGGCCAATTGAACACCTGCCTGAAATGCGTGATAGCGACGACCTGCAACAGGTGTTTCCCATTCACCCGAATTGTCATTCAAACCTTCAACAGCAAATAGTTTGGTGCCAACACGGCGGGTCGATGGCAAGGCCGCTAAAGCAGCATCTCCCGACACTTGAACATCTAGCTCAATGGCTGCAATGACATCGATCAGGACATCGAGAGGCGGCTTCTTTTCGGGTATGGGCAGAATGTCAATCTCATCGTCCAAATACGCTGAATCTTGAAAACTTGTCCGACCCAAATCTGAGTTGTCTAGAACTGGATCAACGCCAGCAGATGGCTCGGGTGCTGCTTGGCGTGGTGCGTTTTGGCGAGCAGTCCAGAGGTTGTACAAAACAACCCCTACCAAGGTAACGCCACCCACAATTGCCAAACTATTTTGCAAGGAGCTCATAAAGGGGTGTGCAAAAAATGGTTGAAAAAAGATGGTTTGATCAGACCAATTCGGCCATGGTCACGGCAGCTTCCATGTCAACCGCAACGATGCGAGAGACACCCTGCTCTTGCATGGTGACGCCAATCAATTGTTCAGCCATTTCCATCGCAATCTTGTTGTGGCTGATAAACAAGAACTGTGTTTCTTTGCCCATGCTCTTGACCAATTTGGCGTAACGTTCTGTGTTCGCATCGTCCAAGGGGGCATCCACCTCGTCCAGCAAACAGAAAGGTGCTGGGTTGAGTTGAAAAATAGCAAACACCAAGGCAATGGCTGTGAGTGCTTTTTGGCCTCCAGACAGCAAATGAATGGTTTGATTTTTTTGGCCTGGCGGCTGCGCCATCACTTGAACACCTGAGTCCAAAATTTCATCGCCCGTCATGACCAAACGGGCACTTCCCCCGCCAAACAATTCAGGGAACATGCGGCCAAAATGCTCGTTCACAATTTTGAAAGTGCCAGCCAAGAGATCTCTTGTTTCTGCGTCAATTTTCTTAATTGCATCTTCTAGCGTTGTCATGGCTTCTGTCAAATCAGCAGTCTGAGCATCTAAGAACAGTTTGCGTTCGCGAGATGTTGTTAACTCATCCAAAGCAGCTAAATTCACAGCACCCAAGGCCACAATTTCACGATTCAGTCGATCGATTTCAGATTGCAAACCCGTTAACCGAACATTGCCATCTTCAATTGATTTGGCCAATGCTTCAAGATCTGCTTCAGCATCAAGCAGCAATTGTGCATATTGTTCAAGTCCTAAACGTGACGCCTGCTCTTTGAGTTGCAGCTCGGTAATTCTTTGGCGCAGAGGATCAAGTTCACGCTCAAAACTCATGCGCCGCTCATCACTGGCACGCAGACGCGCTGTGAGGTCATCGTATTCACTGCGCTTCGCTCCCAATACCTGCTCTCGTTCCATTTTCATGGCCAGCGCATTTTGCAAGCCGGCCTGCGCGGCAGCATCTGTGAGACGCGAGAATTCATCCTTGGCGCGCTCTTGCTCATCAGCAATCGATTGAATTTGCTGAACCGCAGTCTCAAGCCCGCGTTGCAATTCAGAGCGCCTAGCTTCAAGGCTGCGTTGAGAAAAAGTGGCTTCTTGCGCCAAACGCTCAAGCGTTCTCTGTTGCTCACGACACTCTGAAAGTTTGCGCTCAGCTTCTATGACGCGTTCATCAAGTTGTGCGTGACGCTCTTGACTGTCAGCCAATTGCATGTCGAGTTCTTCAAAACGACCTTCAGCCGTCAAACGACGCTCTTGAAGTCCTTCTAAATTCACGTCAATTTCAGACATGTCAGCTGCAATTTGTTCACTGCGAGCCCGCGTTTGCTCTGCCCATTGAGACAAACGAAGTGTTTCAACCTGAAGTTCATGGGCTTTCGATTGAGCCTCTGAGGCTTCTTGCCTGGCCGACACCAAGCGTTGGGCCGCCTCAGAATAGGCGGCTTCAGCACGAACAGAGGCTGATCTGGTTTCTTCCGCAATCAATGTTTGAGCACGCAGTTGTTTTCCAAAATTTTCAATGTCTTGCGCGCGCGCCAAGAGGCCTGCTTGTTCAGAATCAGGTGCATAAAAACTGACACTGTGTTTGCCAACGGCATGACCGGACTGAACCACAAAGCATTCAGCGCCTTGGAGTTGATCACGCCAAGCCATGGCATCTTCCAATGATGGCGCTGTGTAATACGTTTGGAGCCAATCCTTCAGCAATGCTGAGAGGCCAGCGTCCGAAAGTCTGAGCAAATCGGAAAGAGGCCGGCAAGCGGCAGGCAGCCCCTTTCGAGGTGCCGTTTGAGCGGCATTGGGCGGGGTATAAAAAGAAAGCTTGGCAGGCGGTGCATCGGATGCAAAAGCTTTCACCATGTCTAACCGCGACACTTCAAGGGATGAAAGCCTCTCACGAAGCGCAGATTCCATGGCGTTTTCCCAACCGGGTTCCATGTGAATCTTGCTCCACAAACCTTGCAACTGATCAAGGCCGTGTTTGTTCAACCAAGGTTTGAGTTTGCCATCGGTTTTGACTTTTTCTTGAAGGGATTTGAGAGCTTCAATCTTGGCTGTGAGGTCGGCCAATTTGGCAGATTCATCGTTCACGGCTTGTTGTTGATTTCGGCGCTCCTGATCCAATCGAGGGGTTTGTTCTTCTAATTCTTGAAGGGTGGTTCCGCACATCTTGGCCAGCGTGTCTGCTTGAGCAAACTGCCCTTGCAACTGAACAAGTCGATTTTCATCTGGGGCATCGAGTGCATTTCGATCGGCCATCAAGCGTTCTTGCCTGAGCGTGAGTTGACGGGTTTGGTCTTCGATGTTGCGTTGATCGGCAGCCAGCACTTGAATTTGCTGTTGAACCTGCACCACACTGCCCCTTTGTTCATTGGCTTTGGCTTGCGCTTGGCGCATGCTTTCTTCCAAATCAGGCAAGGCTTGGGCTTGGTCTTCTACTTGGGCAGCCAAGGTGATGGTTTGATCTTCGGCTTGGAGAGCCTGTTCTGCCAAGGCTTCCAGCTCTGCCATGGCTTGTATTTGCTTGTCTGACCATTCAGACGATTGAGTCTGCAATTGCGTCAAACGCTGCTCAGCACGTTGGCGTCCTTCCACCACGAAGCGAATTTCAGCTTCTAATTTAGAGACTTCAGCACTGGCCTCATACAACATTCCTTGCGCCTGATTGACTTGGTCTCCAGCGGCGTAGTGCGCTTGGCGCACTGTTTCGAGATCTGCCTCGACATGCCTTAAATCAGCGATGCGAGCCTCTAAATCATTGAGGGCTTTGTCAACATCGGCTTTGATTTTGACTTGATCGGTTTCTGCATCAGCGCGCTTGAAAAACCACAGCTGTTGTTGCTTCAAGGTGCTGTCGGCTTTTAAATCATTGAAGCGCTGAGCCACTTCAGCCTGCTTCTCCAACTTTTCCAAATTGGCGTTCAATTCGCGCAGAATGTCATCAACACGCGTTAGATTCTCTCTGGTGTCAGAGAGGCGATTTTCAGTTTCGCGGCGCCGTTCTTTGTATTTAGAAACGCCTGCGGCTTCTTCTAAAAACAAACGCAATTCTTCTGGCCGAGACTCAATGATTCTGCTGATGGTGCCCTGGCCAATGATGGCGTAAGCACGGGGTCCTAAGCCTGTTCCCAGGAATACATCCTGGACAT
>Ga0194050_1000148_pt1 | contig 22701 bp, 17 predicted proteins | sample SepL2310m_MetaG_FD_148657 | JGI IMG/M metagenome (GOLD analysis project Ga0194050, IMG submission 148657) | Anoxic zone freshwater microbial communities from boreal shield lake in IISD Experimental Lakes Area, Ontario, Canada - Sep2016-L239-10m | ecosystem: Environmental > Aquatic > Freshwater >...
TGAGGGTCTTGTCAATCATGGGCGCTCCCAGAATCCAGGGCCAACGGCTTGGTCGAAGCTGCCGTTCGCCCGCATCTGACCCGTGGAGTCCACCGTGATAGGCAGCTGCGGCAGCGGGCGAGGTGCCGGACCGAACTGCGGGATGCAGCCAGCGTTGACGTTGAAGATCGACTGGTGGCAGGGGCACACCAACTGCTGTGTCACCTGCTGGTAGAGACCGACCGGACAGCCGAGGTGGGTGCAGAGCTTGGAGTAGGCCACGTACCCTTGGACGCCCCACTCGGTGCGGCCCGGGGAGGAGAGCGGGTACGGCGGATCGTTCGGACCAAGATCAGCCAGACGTATGAGGATCACCTGATCAGGCGAGGAGCCCTCGTGGCCCTGGGGAAAGACGGTGAGGACGCCGCCGGTCTCGAGGTCGTCGACCTTGACCGTCCGTCCACCCACGGTGACCAGCTTGCTCCCCTTTTGCCAGTTGGTGGTGAAGAGCGAGTCTTTGGTGGATCCTTGTGTACCCTCCGACTTGGCCGGCTTGGGGCCGAGGGAGCGGACCCCTGGGATCAGCAAGGCGAGGGTCATGAGGCCACCACCGACGGCGAATATCCCGAGCAGCATCTTGCGACGTTTGACCTCGATACCGCCACGGCCCGTGATGGCGGCGTTCATGGCGGTGCGCTCGTCGTCGGTCGAGTGGAAGTCATGACGCTCTTCGACGAACGGGCCGGGAGGCATCAGATACTTGCCCCAGGCGATGGTCCCGGCACCCAGACCGGCCATGCCGATCCCGAGGGTGAGCGCCTCCCACTGGGTGCTGGCATTGACCCAGTAGGCAATAATGAAGGCGACGAAGCCGGCTATTCCGACGACCATAGACAGGGCGGCGATCGCCTCCATGCGCTTGGGGTTCTTGGCCAGCGGCTGGAGATGGGGGTCGTCCATCGTCGCTGGAGTGCTGTCGATACCTGGTGTGCTGTCGCTCACGAGCGGTCTCCGATCCAGAAGCAGACCAGCATCAAGAGGCCGACACCGATCAGAAGTCCCACGAAGCCCTCGCCCACCGGGCCGATCCCACCGAGGCCGACGCCTCCTGAGTTGTTCGGGTGCTGCAGCACCCCAGTCACGTAGGCGGTGATGTCGCGCGCTTCGCTGTTGGTGATGTTACCGGCTCCGAAGCGGGGCATATTGCCCGGACCGGACCGGATGGCTTCGACGACCTGCGTGGGCGTGGCTAGGTGCAGACTCGGGGCATAGGCGCCCTGCACGAGCACATCACCAGCACCCGAGATGGTGTGGCAGGCGGCACAGTTGAGGGTGAATAGGGTGTTGCCCTGCTCCAGGTCGGCCCCTGATGTCTTGACCAGGGGGATCTGTGTGCCCTCGCCCGGTGTCAGCGACTGGACCCATGCTGCAATCTGCACGGTCTGGGTGCGGTTGAACCGGGGCGTCTTACGGGCAGACTGCGCACTGGTGTTGGCCAGCGGCATGCGACCGGTGGAGACCCAGAAGTCGACGGTGCCGGCACCGAGGCCCAGCAGGTTGGGAGCCACTCCAACCTTGCCATTGGCCTCTGCTCCATGACAGCTCGAGCAGTTTGCGGCATAGAGGGCCTGACCCGGGGCAATGTACGCGGCCGGTAGCGGCGGGTAGTAGATCCCGCCCTGGTTGGATGGAGCGGCGGCCTTGGCCCTGGCTTCCGCCGAGGGGAGGGCGGTGGCCGCTGAGGGCTCGGCCTGGACTGATCCGGGCTGAGCACCGGGTGAGCCGGCGGTGGCACCGACGCCGTACGGGGTGGGGATGGGACCGGTGGTGGAGGTCGTATCCGCAGTGGCGGTGACATCCCCAGGAGGAGTGGCGACCGTCGTCGGGTCCACTGGTGCCGTAGCAGTCCCAGTGGTCGCAGCAGTCCCAGTGGACGCCGCAGTCACGGGGGTCGTCGTGTCGGCCTGGGCCGGACCGGACGAAAAAGCGACGAGGCCGAAGATGGCCACGGCACCCACCAAGGCGGCGGGCGCAGCCATACGAGCAGCGATGGACCTGCGGCTGATGCGCTCCATCACTTGAGGAGGAACAGACAGCAGTAGAGGCCGACCCACACCACGTCGACGAAGTGCCAGTAGTAGCTGACTCCCTGAAAGGCTGCGGTCTCCCCGGGGTCGGCAGATGGGCCCTTGAGCCGGGCCAAGAGGAAGACCATGGCGGCCAGCCCCAGGAACACATGGAGCCCGTGCAGCCCCGACATGATGTAAAAGAGCGACCCGAACGCCGTCTGCGTGGGATTGGTGGCCGGATTTTCAGAAAGGGCAATCCACTCGACGAACTGGTTGGCCACGAACACGCTGCCCATCGCCAGGGTGATCCACACCCAGAGCTTGGCGCTCTTGCGCTCGCCTCGCTCCTGGTCCCACACGGCCTTCTGCATGGTGAAACTCGAGGCCACCAGGATGATGGTGAAGATTCCAGCCTGCACCGTGTCCAACTTGGTGCCGGTGGGCGGCCACACCGTGGCGTGGGCGCGGATGGTGAAGAAGGCGGCGAACAGCGAGGAGAAGAACATCACCTCGGAGCCGAGCCAGATGATGACGCCTACAGAGAGCATCGGTGGCCGCTCGGGACGGTGTCGCGGTGGTCGGGTGGTGATCGCCGGTTCGGCGGTAAGAGCCTGAGTCACGCTCATAGTTTTAGTCCATACAGCGGCCGAAGAGCCAAATGACTCTCGTGCTTGGCCCGGTGGCCCAGACGCAGGGGCGCAAAACCCCTCCTGTGCCTGTCCGCTCGAAGCTCGAACGTCAGCCAGCGGAACCCTCTGGGATGGTCAGCGCCGGTGGCGGCTCGCTCAACGTAACGACGGTGAGCCGCTGAGTGGGCCGAGTAAGGGCCACGTACAGCGTCCTCAGCCCTCGGGCTGTGTCCCCGGCGATGTCCGCCGGTTCGACCACCACGACCGAGTCGAACTCGAGCCCGTTGGTCGACTCTGCTCCGAGGAGGACCAGCGGCTCGGACAGCCCTCCTTTGCGCATGTCCCGGGCATCGACCACCGGGATCCCCACGGCACCCAGGGCTTCAGCCAACCTCCGGCGCAGCGGCTCAGGAGTGATGATGGCCACGCGGCCGGGGCGCACATGCTCCATCTCCTCACCGGCGGCCTGGGCCACGGCCCGGGCCAGATCGGCGATGCCCGCGATTCCGGCTGGGCCATGTTCCGACTCCACGCGGATCATTCGCGGTTCGACACCGGTGCGGCGGACCGGCTTGGGTGGGATCAGCCCCGGGGCCGCGGCGGCCAGGACCCGTCCGGCCACGGCCAGCACCTCGGCCGGGGTGCGGTAGCTGACCGTGAGCTCGACCGTCTTGGCTGGTCGCTTTCGAGGCAGGTGCTCCACGATGTCGTCCCACGATGCCGGTGCCCACGGGGCAGTGGCCTGAGCGATGTCCCCCACCACGGTCATGGAGCCGGCCAGCGAGCGCCGGGTGAGCATACGCAGCTGCATGGGCGACAGGTCCTGGACCTCGTCGACCACGATATGGCCGTACTTGCGCAGTGCCTCGTCGGTGCCTCCGGCCCGGGGGCCGAGCAGGTGGCGGGCCTCGTCCACCAAGGCGGCGTCCGCCGGCGTCCAGGCCACGTCGTCGAACGATGTCGACCGGGGCCGGCGCAGCAGGACCTGCTCGGCGCCGTCGAGGATGCCCTTGGCTGCGGCGGCGATGAGTGGCGGCGCGCCGAAGAGGTCGTGGAGGAGCTCATGAGGTGACAACCGGGGCCACATGCGGTCGAGGGCATGGGCCAGCTCGGGGACTCGGCGCACCTTGCGCGAGAAGTCTTCGAAGTCGAACTCGTCCTCATCGAGGTCGGCCGGGTCCTCGTAGCCCGGGAATGCGGTGAGCTCGGGTGTTCCGACACCGAGGCGTTGCTGGGTCTGTCGGGCCCGGTCGGACAGCACCTGGGCCACCGACTGCTCGACCACCCGACGCCGAGCGTTGTGGGTCCCCGGGCGCCGGCGCGCCCCCTCCACGATCTGGCGCGAGTCGCTCGCTGTCAGTCGGAGCACCAGGGCTCCATACGGAACAGCCACGTCCTGCACCAGCGGGCGCTGGCGGCTGCGGACGGCCCGGGCCACCACCTTGGCCATGCGGACGTCACCCTTCAGCCGTGCCACGTTGGCAGGACCGTTCTCCTGGATCTGAATATCGGGGACCATGCCCGACACCGTGGACAGGGTGACCCCAGTCTCCCCCAGGGATGGGAGGACTTGTTCGATGTAGCGCAGGAAGAGCGGATTGGGCCCGACGACCAGGACTCCTTGGCGCTCCAGAGGGAACCGGTGGGTGTACAGGAGATAGGCGGCGCGATGGAGCGCCACGGCCGTCTTGCCCGTCCCTGGTCCGCCCTGCACCACGAGCACCCCGCTCAGGGGCGATCGAATGATCTCGTCCTGTTCGCCCTGGATGGTCGAGACGATGTCGGTCATCCGTCCGGACCGAGCTCGGTCCAGCGCGGCCAGCAGTGCGGCGGGTCCACCGATGGGCAGGTCCCCCACGATCAGCTCGCCACCGTCGTCGTCGTCGTCGTTGCGCCCCTCGGCCTGGCCGTCGGCACTCACCACGGTGTCGAAAACCGCGCCTGGCCTCATGAAACGCTCGTCCTCGACGCTGATGACCTGTCGTCCCTGGAGCGACAGGTGGCGGCGCAGGACCAGGCCCAGGGGATCCCGGCCCGTGGCCCGGTAGAAGGGCTCGGCCACGGGAGCACGCCAGTCCACCACCAGTGGCTCATGGTCCGCTCCGTGGATGGCCAGTCGCCCGATGTGGAAGGTCTCGGTGTCTTGATCCGGGCCATCGGTGTCGCCGGTGTCGCCGGTGTCGCCGGTGTCGCCGACCAGGCGGTCGATGCGGCCGAAGGTGAGGGCTTGGTCGCCGATATCGAGTTGCTCGAGCCGCGCCAAGCTGGTCCGGACGATGACGTCACGTTCCGTCCGGGACTGGAAGGTGCCACCCCGGCCCAGGTCGAGCACGCCCTCGAGCATCGAGTTGGCGTCGCCCCGCATGGCATCGAGGCGCGCATAGGCGAGGTTCACGAAGTCCTGCTCTGCCTCCAACTCCGACTCCACGTCCCCACCTCCACTCTGTTCATCACCCTGGCCGTCACCCTGGCCGTCGACCCCACTCCCCCTCGAGGGGCCCGACCGATCAGCGCCACGGGCGGCTCAGGGGAACCCTCGATTGTATGCGCCCCAGCGCACGCCCGCACCGGTGCCCGCAGGCGCCCAGAGCCGGTGCCCCTGCTCGTAGACTCCTTGCATGTCCACCGCTGCACCTGCATCACCTCGCCAGTCCGCGTCCGCTCCCGGCCGCTTCGATGATGCTCCCTTCATCCAGGCCTGTCGTAGCCAGAGCGTTGCCCACGTGCCGGTGTGGTTCATGCGCCAGGCCGGCCGGTCGCTGCCGGAGTACCGGGCCGCCCGCGGCCCGGGAAGCATCCTCGACGCCATCGCCCAACCCGAGCTGGTGGCCGAGCTGACCCGCCAACCTGTCGACCGCTACGGCACCGACGCCGCCATCTTCTTCAGCGACATCGTGGTGCCGGCGGCAGCCATCGGCTTCGGCGTCGATGTCGCCCCGGGCACCGGTCCAGTGGTATCCGAGCCCTTTCGCTCGGGCGCTGACCTGCAGCGGCTGCGCCCCCTCGAGCCGACGCTCGACACCCCCTATGTCATTGAGGCCGTGCAGCACCTGGCCGGATCACTGGACGTACCGCTCATCGGGTTTGCCGGCGGGCCGTTCACGGTGGCCAGCTACCTCATCGAGGGCGGGCCGTCCAAGAACTTCACCCGGGTCAAGGCTCTGATGCACGCCGATCCCAACCTCTGGCACGACCTGGTCGAGCGGCTCACCGACATGGCGCTGGCCTCGTTGCGCTCCCAGCTCGATGCCGGGGCCTCGGCCATCCAGCTGTTCGACAGCTGGGCCGGAATCCTCACCCCTCGCCACTACAAGGAGTTCGTCCTGCCCTCCACCAGTCGGATCTTCGCCGAGATCGAGTCGTCGCACCCCGGCACCCCCACCATCATCTTCGGGGTGGGCACGGGCGAGCTCCTGGCATTGATGGCCACGGCTGGAACCTCGGTGGTCGGCATCGACTGGCGGGTCCCGCTCGACCAGGCCCGCACCCGGATCGGGGTTGGCCAGGCCATCCAGGGCAACTTGGACCCGGCGCTGTGCCTCGGGACCTGGGACGTAGCCGCGGCAGAGACGAGGGAAGTGCTCGAGCGGGCCGGTACCGCCCCCGGGCACATCTTCAACCTCGGCCACGGCGTACTGCCCGAGACCGACCCAGGCATCCTGGAGCAGGTGGTGGCCCTGGTGCACGCCGAGGGCCGGGCCGGCGTGGGGGCATCGGCATGAGCGACGCCCGGGTCGAGGCCCCCATCGGCGTCCTCGTCATGGCGCACGGGACCCCGGACACCCCCGAAGAGATCGAGGCCTTCTACACCCGGATCCGGCGGGGACGGCCACCGACCCCTGAGCTCCTCGACGAGCTCACCGAACGCTACGAGGCCATCGGGGGCACCTCACCACTGACCGGACGCACCCGCGCGCAGGTCAACGGCCTGGCCGCCGCCCTCGAGGCAGCAGCGCCCGGCCGTTTCGTGGTCCGTCTGGGGACCAAGTACGTCCAACCCACTATCGAGGAGGGGACGGCCGAGTTGGCCGCCGAGGGAGTCGGCCGGGTGATCGGAGTGGTTCTCACCCCCCATCAGTCGTCGATGGGCTCTGGCGAGTACTTTGCCCGGGCCGAGGCAGCCGCCATCGCGGCCGACCCACCCCTCCAGCTCACCGTCATCCCCTCGTGGCACCGCACCGCAGAGTTCCCCCGGATCCTGGCTGAGCGCACCGCGGCCGTCCTCGGCGCGCTCAGCCCCGAGGCCCGAATGCAGACTGCGGTGTTCTTTACTGCCCATAGCCTTCCCCAACGAGTGGTGGCCGAGGGCGATCCCTATCCCGACCAGGTTGCAGAGTCGGGTGCTGATATCGCTGGCCTGCTCGGACTCGACAGCGACCCCACCATCTCGTGGGGTACGGCGTGGCAGAGCGCTGGGCGTACCGCTGACCCGTGGATCGGACCCGACCTCCTCGTCGAGATGGAACGGGTGGCCGCCGAGGGAGCCACTGCGGTCGTGGTGTGTCCGGTGGGATTCGTCTCGGACCATCTCGAAGTGCTCTACGACCTCGACATCGAAGCCCTCGACAAGGCCGACGCTCTCGGGATCGCCTTCGCCCGGACCCCGTCGCTCAACGATGACGCCGGGTTCCTCGCCATGCTGGCCGGCGTGGTCCAGGACGCCGCTGACATTCGATCGTGACCCAGCAGACCCCCACCCCTGACCTGGTCATCGCCGTGGTCGGAGGGGGGATGGCCGGACTGGCTGCTGCCTGGCAGCTAGCCGATGATCTAGGCGCTAGCGGCAGCGGCAGCAGCAGTCGTGCCCGCATCGTCGTGCTCGAAGCCAGCAGTCGTGTTGGAGGGAAGGTCCGTTCGACCGAGTTCTGCGGCCGCACCGTCGATGTAGCGGCGGACGCCTTCCTGGCCCGGCGGCCCGAGGCGACCGGACTGTGCTCCGAACTCGGTCTCGACGACGCCCTGGTCTCGCCTGGAGCCTCGGGGGCAGCCCTGTGGTCCCGAGGTCGCCTGCGGATGATGCCCGACGGTGTCAATCTCGGTGTGCCCACGAAGTGGTGGCCGCTATTCCGCTCCGGCATCCTCAGCCCCGGCGGATCGGCACGCGCTGGCGTCGACCTGTTCCGTCCGCACCGTGCCACCCCGGGGGCACCCATCGACCGCGCCGTGGGTACGGTCGTCGCCGCTCGACTGGGACGCCAGGTGGTCGAGCGCCTGGTTGACCCTCTGGTCGGGGGCATCCACGCCGGTGGAGTGGACGAGCTGAGCGCCGAGTCCACGTTTCCGCCGCTGCTGGCCGCCGACCGCTTGTCCGGCAGCCTGATGCGCCGACTCGGTCAGCCGCCGTCACCGGCACAGTCTCCGCCCAAGCCTGCAGCGGCACCGGGAACGCGACCCACGCCTGTGTTTTGGTCGCTGGAGGGAACTGCGGCACGCCTGCCAGCCGAACTGGCCGCGGCACTGATGGCGCGCGGGGTGGTCATCCACACCGGGGTAGCCGTCGAGTCGATAGCCCGTACGGCGAGTGACGGATCAGGGCTGGGCAGATGGCGACTGATCCTGGGCGGCGATGCCGCCGTGCTGGCCGGCATCTCGCATACCTCTGGTCCAGTCGAGGCCACCGCCTCAGTGGATACGACCGCCTCCATCAATAAGACCGCCTCCGCCGATACGACAGCAATCCTCCACGTCGATGGAGTCATCCTGGCTGTACCGGCCGGCCAAGCCGCAGGCCTGCTTACCGACCACGCTCCGATGGCCGCCACGTTGCTCGCCGACATCCGCCACGCGTCGGTGGCCGTGGTGACGCTGTCCATGCCCACCGGTGCTATTCGCCGCGACCTGGTCGGTACCGGCTTTCTGGTACCTCGCACAGCGACGATCGCTGGCCGGGCCGCACTGATCACCGGGTGCACCTACCTCACCCAGAAGTGGCCTGGCCTGGCCCGTCCCGACGACGAGCTGATCCGTCTGTCGATCGGACGTCACGGCGACGTCCGCCAAGATGAGCTGAACGACGATGAGCTCACCGCCGCCGCCTTTGGGGAGCTGGCCGGGATCCTCGACATCGTCGGACAGCCGCGCCACTCGATGGTCACCCGATGGGACGGCGCCTTTCCGCAGTACGCCGTGGGGCACCTCAGCCGGACCACCCGGATCGAACAGTCGGTGGCCGAGTTGCCCGGTGTGGCCGTGGCCGGTGCCGCCTACCGAGGTGTGGGAATTCCGGCCGTGATCGGGAGCGGCCGAGCGAGCGCCCGGGCCGTCCTGCGCTCCCTCGACGGCCCAGTTACTGGCCGACCGGGTCGATGATCCCGGAGCCGACCGATCTAGGGGATCAACCTCGCCCGATGGACTCGGAGGCCACGAGCGGCGGTCCCGGATCCGACGGCTTCGCCGAGGCGAACCAGCTCGATGACCGCACCGCCCCTCCGTGGCGTCCGTCACGGATCCGCATGACGATCGACCAGTCCGGGTCGATCACACCCGGTCGGGGTCGAGTGGCCGTTCCTTCCTTGGCGGCGGGTGCGGGGTTGGCGTTGTCGTTGCCCCCGTGGGGATTCTGGTTCCTGGCCTTCCCCTCCGCCGGCCTGCTGTGGTGGCGGCTCGGTGGCCTACGACCCCGGACCCGGCTGTGGGCCGGATGGCTGGCGGGTCTCGGCTGCTTCGTACCTGGCCTGATGTTCGCCCGATCGTTCAGCCTGCCCGGTGCCACCGTGCTCATCGCCATCGAGTCGCTGGCGGTGGCGGCCGCCTGCCTGGCCGTCCCCCGTGGGCCAGTAACAGCCCGGGCACTGGCCTTTCCGGGCGCCCTGGTGCTGACCGAGGCAGTCCGTCAGTGCTGGCCCTTCGGAGGGCTTCCTATCGGTGGGGTATTCCTGGGCCAGGCCAGCGGTCCGCTCCTCGGAGTGGCCCGACTAGGTGGCCCTCTGGCCCTGACTGCCATCGTCTTCGTCGGAGGTGTCGGCTTTGGGGCGCTAGGGACTGCCCTTGGTCGGGCCGTGCGCGATGGTCGGCGCATCCGCCGGTTCGACCGACTCCGCCACGACGGGGTGAGCACACCGCTACGAGGCGCGTTGGCCGGGCTGGGGGTGCTCGCCGCCACTGCTGCCGTGACGCTGACGTTGGTGGTGATGAGCGGTGTCGTCGGCAATGGCGCTCCTGATGGGGGGCCGTCGATCGGCACGGTGTCGGCGGCGGCCGTTCAAGGCGGAGGGGTGCGCGGCTTCTCTAAGTCCCAAGTCGACCCGTCCACGGTGCTGGCCGCGGCTAGAGCGGCCACCGACGAGCTGGCCCGGCGGACGGCCGCCCACCCGCTGGATCTGGTGCTGTGGCCCGAGGATGTAGTCGACTTGGACGGGCCACTGCTCGGCTCCCCGGCGGCCGACGCCCTGTCTGCGCTGGCTCGGTCGCTCCACTCCACCTTGGTGGTCGGAGTGACCGAGACGCTCTCCTCCACCTCGTTCCGAAACGAGGTCGTCGCCTTCGGACCCCATGGTGCTGTTGTCGACCGGTACGAGAAGGTCCACCGGGTGCCGTTCGGGGAGTACGTGCCCCTGCGGTCGTTCTTTGCTCGGCTGGGCGACCTTTCGGCTGTGTCCCGCGATGCCGTGCCGGGAACTGGCACCGGCGTGCTCCACACGCCGGCTGCTCCGCTTGGAGCGATGATCTCCTATGAGGTCTTCTACGCCGATCGCGGCCGATCGCCGGTGCGGGCTGGTGCACAGATCTTGATCGTGCCCACCAATACCTCGTCGTACGCCACCGCCCAGATACCCACTCAGGAGATCGCCGCTAGTCAGGTGCAGGCGGTCCAGCAGGGCCGGGACCTCCTCCAGGCTGCGCCCACCGGGTACAGCGCATGGATCACCCACCGGGGAACGCTGATGGCCCGCTCTACCCTCGGGATCCGCCAGATCGTGCCGGCCACTCTGGAGCGGCGGACCGGCGACACGGTCTATTTCCTCTGGGGAGATACACCGATTCTGGGAGCCGCCGTGTTGGCCTTGGCCGCTGGGTGGTGGCTGGCCGTGCGGTGGGCCAGCCGCAGGACGCATCCTGCTACCTAGGCCATCGTCCTGCTACCTGGGCCATCGGGCCGTGAGCTCAGCTGGAGCCCACGTCGGCCACTGCGGAGGCCCGGCCGGCAGCCCGGCGATGAAGTGCGCCGCCTGGAGCGGACCGTCTCGACCGGAGTTGTCCCAGAACGTCGCCACGTGCGACCTGGGCACGGCAGAGACCACCGTGGTCCACAGCCGTTGGTAGCGCCCACGGATCTTGTCGACCGGGACGTCGTGGCCCCCTTGTGCATGCCGCCGGGCCACTCGGGCGACGGCCAGATCCTCGGGGACCATGAGCACGTGCAGGGCGACGTAGAACCCTGCCGCCGTCGCTGCGTCCATCAAGTCGAGCTTGGACGCGTGAGAGAAGACGGTCTCGGCGATGAAGGGACGACGGAAGACGATGAGCTGCTCTCTGGTGCGCCTGGCCAGTTCGGCGGCCTCATAGGCGTGCTCGAGCTGGCCTTCGGGCCACCGCTCGGCGGCGATGACGTCCGCGTTGACGAAGACCGCACCTGTCCGCTCCGGTGCCATCACCAGCCGCACGAAGGTGGACTTGCCGGCGCCGTTGGGGCCGACGACCAGGTCGAGGCGGGTCACACCCCGTTGGCTGGCCCGACGACCACGATCGATCCGTCCGGACGGTGCTCCACCAGTGATCCGTCGTCAGCCAGCGAGACGGTGGTCACGCCCTCGGCGGCCAACTGCTCGGCGAAGGAGAGGGCGGTGGCCCGCAGTTCGATCGTCACGTCGAGGTCGACGTTGGCTACCAGGCGCTCGTACTCGGTCAACGACTCGAACGGCAGCTGGCCGACCAACGCGGCATCCACCCGTCGCCGGGCGGCGGTCTCGTTCATGGATACGGCCCGGCCCAACCTGGCCCAGTAGTCGAGCTGCTGCTTGGCCGAGCGGCTGTCCAGGCGGCCGGACACGGCGGCGGCGTCCATCAGATCTGCGGCGAATCGGGTAGGACGGTCCACGGGCATGATGTGCTCCCTTGATCAGTATCAGAGTGCTACGAGCGTATCATTCTGATACCGAGGGCGGTCTGCAACCTCGTCCCGTCCCTACTCGTAGTACCCCGAGTGGATATAGACGCACGGGATGCCCATGGCATGGAACATGGCGAAGTTGTTGGGGTCGTCCTCGAAGGCCAGGCGGAGGTCGAAGCCGAAGTGCCGCAACTCGTCGACGGTGTCCCTCTTGAACCACGTCACCTGCGCGTAGTCGCCCCGTGACCGCATCACCAGCAGGTCCCAGCGCAGGTTGTAGCGCTCCAGCCACGCCAGCGTCTGGGGCTGGACCCGCATGGGCCGGCCCGTCAGCAGGATGATCTGGAGCTTGGGGTCGAGTAGTTCGAGCACCCGAGCCAGCTCGGCGATGACGGCGTCCTCGCCACACGCATCAAAGAACGCGTCCCAGTTACGTCCGCCGCGTTCGATGAAGTGCTGGCGACCAACGGCATCAGACAGCACGCCGTCCATATCGAAGATGACGGCTTCGCCTGGATGGTCCAGCCTGCCGTCGCGCCACTTCCAATTGCCGGGATCGGCCACGTCGCTCACTCCTCTTCCGTGGTGGCATCGGCCAGCCTGCGGATCTCTTCGACCACTGCCGGGTCGGCCAAGGTCGTAGTGTCCCCCAGTGCCCGTCCTTCGGCCACATCGCGCAGCAGTCGGCGCATGATCTTGCCGCTGCGGGTCTTGGGCAGCTCATCGGTGAAGATCACCGTCTTTGGTCGGGCGATCGGTCCGATCTTGGCGGCCACGTGGGCTCGCAGCTCCTCCCCCCGCTCGGCGTTGGCCTCGCCGGCATCCGCCACCAGGGTGACGAAGGCCACGATGGCTTGGCCGGTAGTGGCATCGGCAGCGCCCACCACCGCCGACTCGGCCACCATGTGGTGATCCACCAGGGCAGATTCCACCTCGGTGGTGGAGATCCGGTGCCCGGACACGTTCATGACGTCGTCCACTCGACCCAGCAGCCACAGGTAGCCGTCGTCGTCGAGCTTGGCTCCGTCGCCGGCGAAGTACTGCCCCTCGAACCGGCTCCAGTAGGTATCTTGATAGCGCTCGGGATCGCCGTAGATGCCGCGCAGCATGGCCGGCCACGGGGTGGTCAGGGTCAGATAGCCGCCCCCCCGCTCGATCCGGTTCCCCTCCTCGTCGACCACTGCGGCACCGATGCCGGGGAGTGGGAAGGTGGCCGATCCCGGTTTGGTGGTGGTGATACCGGGTAGCGGGGCGATCATGATGGCGCCCGTTTCCGTCTGCCACCAGGTGTCCACGATGGGACACCGGCCGCCACCGATGTTGGCCGAGTACCACATCCACGCTTCAGGGTTGATGGGCTCACCCACCGATCCGAGGAGGCGCAGGCTGGTCAGATCGTGGCGCTCTGGCTCGGCCGGACCCCACTTCATGAACGTGCGGATGGCCGTCGGGGCGCAGTACAAGATGGTCACGCCGTAGCGCTCGATGACCGACCACCACCGGTTCCGTCCTGGGTGGTCAGGGGTCCCTTCGTACATGACCGAGGTGGCACCGTTGGCCAGCGGCCCGTAGACGATGTAGCTGTGCCCGGTCACCCAGCCGATGTCGGCGGCACACCAGTAGACGTCGTCTTCGGGACGGAGGTCGAAGACCACCTTGTGGGTGTACGCCACCTGGGTCAGATAGCCACCGGTGGTGTGCATGATCCCCTTGGGTGCCGCCGTGGTGCCCGAGGTGTAGAGGATGAACAGCAGGTCCTCGGCGTCCATGTGCTCGGGCTCGCACACCTCTGATGGTGCGCCGCCTGCGGCACCGTCGGCACCGCTCATCAGCTCGTGCCACCAGTGGTCCCGACCGGCCTGCATCACCGGCACTCCGCCCAAGGTGTGGTTGCCTGTCCGGCGGACTACCACCACGTGGTCGACGCATGGGCATTCGGCCACAGCCACATCGACATTGCCCTTGAGGGCCACGGCATGGCCTCGACGCCAGCCCCCGTCGGCGGTGACCACCACACGGGCCTCGGCATCGAGGATGCGGTCTCGCAGCGCTTCAGACGAAAACCCGCCGAACACCACCGAGTGGACGGCCCCGATGCGGGCACAGGCCAGCATGGCGGCAGCCAACTCAGGAATCATGGGCATGTAGATGGCTACCCGGTCGCCCTTGACCACTCCGAGGCCCCGCAGCACGTTGGCGAACTGGGACACCTCGATCAGAAGTTCCGAGTAGCTGATGGTCCGGGTATCGCCCGGCTCACCCTCCCAGTGGTAGGCGACTTTGTCACCTCGACCGGCAGCCACGTGGCGGTCCAGGCAGTTGTAGGAGACATTCAGCTTCCCGCCGTCGAACCAACGGGCAAAGGGTGGCTCCCAGGTCAGGACGGTGTCCCACGGCCGGTACCAGTCGAGGGCTCCGGCCTGCGTGGCCCAGAACTCCGACCCGAGCTTGGCTGCTTCGTCGTAGACGCCGGGATCGCTGATCACGGCCCGGGCACTGAAATCGACAGGGGGAGGAAAGGTCCGTTCCTCGGTGAAGTAGTCCTCGATGGTCGGCTCGTGGTGCTCCCCCGCGGCTGCGGCCGGGCTGCTGGCATTGCCTTCGGGCATCTCTCCACCTCTGCTCGTGCGTCACTACTGATGACTGCTGCTGACTGCTACTTGCTGCTGTTTGCTGCTCGATCCGGTGGACTGCACCACCAGGATCGGTGTGCACGGCCGCCTGGCAACTCGGCAAGTTCGCACAGATCGGGATGGCCCTGAGCGAACCGCCCCAGCCTAACGCCGGGTGCCCTTTAGGATGGACTGGACGTGACCACCTCCACCGACACCGATGCTCCGGCCGAGTTCGAGGCCGCGTCAGCCGGCCCGTCGGTGGCCAAAGGAGCGGCGTCGTCCCAATTCCTGCCCGAGCCCAACGGGACACGGATCGACGTACCGCTGGGACGCCGAGTCATGGTGGTCAGCGACCTCCTGCTCACCCCCGCCGCCACGCTGTCGACCATCGCCGTCACGGCCGAACTAGCGCGAGCCCTCGATACCTGGGACGGGCCCGGCATCCTCATCATCGCCGGAAACCTCTTCGACCTGACCGGGACCGATGACCCCGTCACCACTGCGGGTCGGGCCATCGATGCCCACCCGGCCCTAGCCCAGGCGTTCGTCCGGTTCCTCAGTACTGACGAGCGGCGGGTCCTTCGCCAGCAGGGCTCCCACGAGCCCGCCGACTTGGCCACTCGGGCAGCTACCCGTGCCGCGTCGCCACTCGAGCCGGGCAGGGAACCCCGATCTGAGGTCGTGGTGGCGCTGGCTGCGGCCGGCGTCGAGGACATGGGGGCCATCGACCTCCATCTGTTGACCGGCACCGGGAACCGGGTGGTCCGAGTGGAGCCGGGAGAGCGGACCAACGCATCCGACCTGACCACGTCAGCACCGTTAGGTGCACCCAGTGCGGATACCAAGCCGGGTACCGTGCCTCCCTCGATCACCGGGCGCCACTGGCGCTCACTGATCAATGACTCGGCCGATGACGAACCTTGGTTCGAAGGAGTCGATCACCTGAGCGACCCATCGGCGCTGACCCGGTTCGTCGTCTCGCGCACGCTGTACCGCCGGTTCGGCCGCCACGCCTGGTGGCTGCTGGTTCCCTTCGTCGTCGCCTTCTTGCTCCGGGTGGCGGTGACGCCGTGGCTCCTCGACTACCTCGGATCCAGCCTGCCCGGGCGAGCCATCCGCAATGCCCATGCGGCCAACCTCAAAGACGAGTTGCTCGTGGCCTTCTTGGTGACGTCGGTCGGTCTGGTCGTGTTGGCCGTCGTCCTCGGTCTACTGAGCCGCCGCATGTGGTCGATCCTGGGTGGAGGTGCACTCGAGGAGGTCCATTCCGAGGCCGGGGCCAACGACACCGCCCGTGACGACGCCCGGCGCATGCTCCGACAGGGCTACGCCGGACTGATCACCGCGGCCACGTTCAAGTCCGAGCTCACCAACTTGGGGAGTGGGTTCTACGCCAACGTCGGGGCCAGCACCGAGGTAGTGGCCGAGCACCAAGGACGCCTCGGGCTACCACCCGTGTTCCTCCACAGCCAGTGGGTCAGCTGGGTGGAGCTCGAGTCCGGTGCTGAACTGCACGTGCGGATGCTCCTGGCCCACAACCAGCTTCCTTCGCCGAGCCGGCTCGAGCGAGTCGTCACCCGTGACCGGATCGACGTCTCACTACGACCAGCCCTGGTCGCCTCCTACCCGGTGGGTGACTCCTGGCCCCGGGCCAGAGACCTGCGCCAGGCCCACCGACGGACCCGCCGGGTGCGCCGTCTGGCCGCCGCGGCCATCCTGATCACGGGGATCATCGACGTCCTCGACTCCATCACCCCGCCGTTGCGAGGCCGGCTCCATGTGCTCGAGGCCTTCCTGCCCTTGCGGGCCAGTGTGGCTGCAGGGGCTCTGGTGGCCATGGCTGGACTGGCCCTCATCGCTCTCGGTCGGGGCATCCTGCGGGGGCAACGTCGGGCATGGCGGGTATCGGTCATCCTTCTGGGCGGCACCATCCTCCTGCACATCGTGGCCGGTGCCGACCTCGAAGAGTCGCTGATCGCCGGAGCCGTAGTGGTGCTGTTGCTGTTCAACCGCAGAGAGTTCCAGGGTGCATCCGATGCCACCTCGCTGCGCTCTGCTCTGGTGGCGTTGGGCGTGGTCGCCTTGGGTACTGCCACCGTCGCCACCATGTCGATCGAGTTCGCCACCCACCTCGGCCAGCACCAGCAGACCCTGCCGTGGTGGACCACGTTCTGGGCCGTATCCGAACGCTTCGTCGGGATCACCACCATCGATCTGCCCCAGCGCGTCGACCGCTTTCTGTCCGTGGCTCTCCTGTGCATCGGGCTGTGCCTGGTGGCCGTGACCCTCTATCTGCTGACCCGTCCAGTGGTGGACCGTCGGATGGGCTCGGGCCGGGCCGCCGAACTACGGGCCCGGGACATCGTCCGTCGCCATGGCGCTTCCACGCTCGACTACTTCGCCCTTCGTTCGGACAAGAAGTGGTTCTTCCATCGCGACAGCCTGGTGGCCTATGCCGTCTACGGCGGGGTCTGCTTGATCTCGCCCGATCCGATCGGACCCCGCAACGAGCGCGAGCAGGTCTGGGGAGCATTCCGATCGTTCGCCGACAGCCACGGCTGGACCACGTCGGTCATGGGAGCAGGCGAGGAGTGGCTCCCGACCTACCGCGACTCGGGCATGCACCACGTCTACCTCGGTGACGAGGCCGTGGTGAAGCTGCAGGAGTTCAGTCTGGCGGGCAAGCACATGAAGGGTCTGCGCCAAGCCCACAGCCGCATCGGCAATCACGGCTATACCGCCACCTTCCATGATCCGGCCCATCTCGAACCTGGGCTCACCGAGGAGCTGATCTCGCTCATGGGGCTCTCTCGCCAAGGCGAGCACGAACGTGGCTTTTCGATGATGTTGGGCCGAGTGTTCGACCCTCGGGACAGCGGCCTGCTGATGACGGTGGTCCGAGCCCCCGACGGCACGGCTGCCGCCATGTGTCAGTTCGTTCCGGCCGTCGGCATCAACGGGTTTTCGCTCGACCTCATGCGACGGGACCCGGGCGAGCACCCCAACGGGCTGCTGGACTTCGCCCTGTGCTCCACCATCGAGTACCTGATAGCCCGTGGGTTCGAAGGGCTCAGCCTCAACTTCGCCGCCCTGCGATCCACCTTGGCTGGAGACAAGGGCGACGGGACGGTGCAACGGGCCGAGCGCTGGTTCCTCAAGCGCCTGTCCAACTTCGCCCAGATCGAATCGCTGTGGAAGTTCAACGACAAGTACGAACCGGAGTGGCTGCCCCGCTACGTCGTCTTCGACACCGCCGAGCATTTGGTGCCGGTGGTCATGGCCATCCTGCGAGCCGAATCGCTCTGGGAACTACCGGTACTAGGTCGTCTGCTGGCCGCAGGGGCCGAGAAGCGGATGGTGGCCGCCCAGCAAGACACCGACGAGTTCCTGGCTTCCATCGTTGCGTGGGACGAAGGAGCCGTGCACATCGATGCTGCTGGAGATGGCCACGAGCCCACTGGACGAATTGCTCCCCCCAGACCCCCCGGGCCCACCACCAGCAACTGACGAGTCAGGCGGCGGCCGGCACCTTGGCGGTGCGCCGTCCGGCGAACAGGCCGACCAGCCCAACGACGAAGAGCGTCACCAGCACGACGATCAATGCCACCTTGAGGGTCGGCAGGGTCCACACCACCAGGACCGCCAGGCCGATCAGCACGACCAGCCCCTGGAACGCCCCGCGATGGGCAGCCACGGTGTCGTGGACCGGGCCGCTGGTCAGCCACGCCGGCTTCTTCCGATCGCCGAACCACCGCCGGACTGCGCCTATCCCGACGATGAAGGCGACTAGGGCCACCAGCGCTGACACGATGAGCGCGGTCCGGATGGAGTCGACCAAGGTGGCGTCCACGGTGTCGATCAGCACGCTGGCCGCCGCCTTCGACTGCGAAGGCTGCAACGAGTTCAGGTACTGATTCCGGCCAACATTCGCTCCGATCAACAGGAGTGCCATGGTGACAGCCAGGCCGGACGCGGCATGCACCAGACCCCGTCGCCGGTCGATGGCAGCCACTACGGCGGCAGCTAGGAGCAGCAAGGTAAGGATGGGAAGCACGACAGCCAGGCTGTTGAGGAACTTCACCAGCCGCTGCAGCTGCAAGAGCTGCTTGGACTCGAACAGTACGTAGGGAGCACCGGTGTAGGTGGGCACCTTGTTGAAGATGGTTATCCCGCGCGACGTCAACTCTTTCTTGGCCGCCGCCTCGACCTGGGTGAGGTCGATGGTGACCTGGCCATTGCTGGACGACAGCGCGCCGGTCTGCTTGCCAAGCAGCAGGTTGTCGAGCTGGACGTGGGAGTTGCGCACTGCCTTGTCCCATAACTTCTGGAACCGCGAACTCTGGACCAGCTTCAACGTGATGTCGTAGGTGGCCGTCTTGACCGCCGAAGTAATCGGCGTGGCCAAGAACCCAGCCCGGGGCGGCAGCGCATCCTTGACCTTCTGGTTGAGATCGGTCTTGGCCACCAGGCTGTTGGAGACCTTGGTGGCCACCGCGGTCTGCACCGCCTTGTCCTTGGCCAATGGGGCCAGCGAGGCCACGAAGGTATTGGTATTGAGGAGCTCATTGCGGGTATAGACCACCAGCACCGAGGTCACGGCCAGCAGGCAGGCCACAACCACCAGCACCCAGGACGAGATGGTGCGAGCTCGATGCTTGGGTGGGCGCTCGGCTTGGCGGCGGAGGGCCTTGTTCTCATCTTGCAACTCGGCTACCTCCTCGTGGAGTGCTTCGAGTTCTTGGTCGTCCGACTGGGGATCCGAGGTCACGCAGACACTGTACCGGCGGGTCCCCTGGCAACAAGGGAGGGTCCGGCACCCGCCCCATCCGGCCAGGCTCAGACCTGGGCCAGACCTAGGCCAGACCTAGGCCAGACCTAGGCCAGACCAGGGCCATCGGGGACTCATGAGATGTCCACCCAGGCGCGGCAGTGGCCGCCTCCCGTGCACGAAGCACCAGGGGCGGCCACCGACCGGCGACACTGATTCCGATGTCGGCACAGAGCCGACGTCAGGAGGTCAGATCAGGCGAGGAGCTTGGCCTTCTGGGCGTCGAACTCGGCATCCGAGATGACACCCTTCTCCTTGAGGTCAGCCAGCTTCGACAGCTGCTCAACGTTGCTGCTCGACCCGGCCGTCTGCTTGACGTAGGTGTCGAACGCCTTCTGCTGGGCAGTCGCCTGCTCGACGGCACGCTCATGCATTTTGCCGCCACGGGCGATCAGGTACACCAGGACGCCGAGGAACGGCAGGATGATGACGAAGAGGACCCATACGGCCTTGACGCCACCACTGAGGTCATGGCTCCGGAAGATGTCCATGAAGACGCTGATGAGCAGCCAGATCCAGAGGACGAACACGAAGAACATGAACATGATCCAGATGAGACTCAATATTGGATAGTCGTAACCAAGCATAATTTGTGGTGCTCCTTGGGTCAGGGGTGGGTTCCGTCGGATGAGCCGACAACAACGGAACCATACCCGGCTCCGCCGCTTAGGCCGCGGACGCTCGGGGACGACCCGCGAATCGCAGCAGTCAGTCTCCACCTGCCGCGTGCAACGACACTAGTGTCGTGTCGTACCGCAACCCAAGAAGGGCACTCATGTTCTACATCCTCATCTTCGGGCTGCTCGCCGTCGTATTGGTGGTGGCTTTCGTGAAGAAATGGCGCACGCGCAACGAATGGCCGGAAGATGAGTGACGGCCCCACAGACATCGGGCCCGTGCCCGACGTCGGTTCTGGCCTCTCGTCGGGCCTCGCTGAGCCCCCGGCAGCCGGCCCCGGCCAGCCCCCGGCAGCCGGCCCCGGCGGAGGTGCCTTGCCCGATGTGATGGAGATGCTCCGCTCGAAGGAGTACGTCAAGCTCCTGGTGCTGGCCGCCGCCATCGGCGTTCCTGTATCGGCCATCGCCTACGCCTACCTACTTGTTGTCAACAAACTCCAGGAGTTCTTCTTCAAGACGCTCCCCGACGACCTCGGATTCGCGGGGCCCCCGATGTGGTGGCCAATCCCGTTCCTGGTCCTGGCCGGTGTACTGGTCAGCCTCACCCTCACCTACTTGCCCGGGACCGGCGGCCATGAGCCAGCCGAGGGGTTCCAGACCGGTGCTCCCCCACTGCCCATCGAGCTCCCCGGCGCCTTCTTCGCTTCGTTCGCCACTCTGGTACTCGGCGTCGTGCTCGGGCCGGAGGCACCGCTGATCGCCATCGGTGGTGGGCTTGGCGTGCTGGCCGTCCATCTGGCCGCCAAAGATGCCCCGCCGGCCGCGGCCACGGTGATGGCGGCGGCCGGGAGCTTTGCTGCGGTCAGCGCCCTGCTGGGTTCGCCCATGGTGGCGGCCTTCTTGCTGATGGAAGCGGCCGGTATCGGCGGGGCCATGCTCGGACTGGTTCTGGTCCCTGGCCTGCTGGCCGCCGGGATCGGGACCCTGATCTTCGTCGGGCTGAACAGTCTCACCGGGCTCGGGACCTTCTCCCTAAGTATCCCGAATCTCCCCGTTTTCACCACCCCCACCGTCGCCCTCTTCTTTTGGGCGCTGGCCATCGGCGTCCTGGCTTCCTTCGTCGGCACGGCCATTCGACTCGGTGGGCTGGCGCTCCAGGCCATCGTCGTTCGGAACCGGCTGGTCTGGACCCCGGTAGCCGGCTTGGCGGTGGCCCTGGCGGCCATCGCCTTCGCCGAACTGACCGGCAAGGGCACTGAATACGTCCTCTTCTCTGGGCAGGATGCCCTGCCAGGGCTGTTGTCCGAGGCGTCGACGTGGACCGTAGGGGCCCTCATCGTGCTGGCCATCGCCAAATCGGTGGCCTACGCCTTCTCTCTGTCCGGATTCCGCGGCGGCCCGGTCTTCCCGGCCATGTTCGTCGGGGCGGCCATCGGGGTGGCCGGCTCCCACCTGCCGGGCCTTCCCCTGGTGCCCTCAGTGGCCATGGGCATCGGTGCCATGTGCTCGGTGATGCTGAGGTTGCCCCTCACCTCCACGATGCTGGCCGTCCTCCTGTTCTCCAGCGATGGGTTGAGTGTGACCCCGCTGGTCATCGTGGCCGTCGTCGTGGCCTACGTGCTCGGTGCCCGGCTTCCTCAGCATCCGTCCGACCTGCGCTGGCCCAAGGCCTCCCGGGCGGCGGGACCAGCCGATCTGTCTGCCGCCAATGAACGGACACCGCTCGCACCGACGGCATCAGATACCAGCGGTAGCTGACCAATGCACCCTCTAGACCTGTTGGCCTCCACGAGTTCCAGCACCCCAGCGATCTGGGACGTGCTGATGGTCGTGGTCGGCATATTCCTGGTCTGCTGCGTGCTGGTCTCCGCCCTCGAGACCGTCGTCCTCCCTCGTAACTCCTTCACCCGCATCGCGAGGGTGACCTTCGCCATCGTCAACCGGCTGTTGGTGCACCGGGGGCGGAACAAGGATCGTTGGACCCACATCCGGGGGCTGTATGCCCCGGTCGCCCTGGTCAGCCTTCCGCTGGTGTGGATGATCTTGGTGATCGTCGGCTTCACCTTCATCTACTGGGGAGTCGGGACCGGCACATGGACCTGGTGCTTCGAAATCAGCGGGTCCTCGGTCACCACCCTGGGATTCGCCAAGCCGGACGGCGCCTCCCACGCCTGGATCAGCTTCGTCGAGGCGATCATCGGCCTCGGCCTGGTGGCGTTGCTGATCAGCTATCTCCCCACCATCTACGCCGCCTACCATGAGCGCGAAAAGGGCATGCGCACACTTCGGCCCTTCTCTGGAGTCCCGGCCACGGGTGTCAACCTCCTCAACAACCTGAACAACTTTGCCGCCATGGACAACACCGAGGTGTGGAAGAACGCGTCGGGCTGGTTGCTCGAGCTCGACCAGACCCACACCGCATTTTCGGCGCTCTGTTACTTCCCCGAGGCCGCGCCTACCCAGTCGTGGGTGGCATCGGTGGCAGCGCTGCTCGATGCCGGAGCACTGCTGTTGTCGGCCAATCCGATCGACCTGACCGAGGGCACTCCCCTCCCCCACGAAGGTGCCATGTTGGTCCTGGCCCACGGGGTCCCTGCCCTCAACGCCATCGGACGAGCGGCTGGCCTCCCACTGGATCCAACGGTCCCCTTGCTGGAGCTCGTCCCCGACGGGTCGGGGGGCTCCCCGGAAATCTCGGTCACCAAGGACGAGTACATGGCCGCGCTGGACAAGCTGGACGGAGTGCTCCACGTCCCGGCGGACGGTCGGGAAGCCGCGTGGCTGCGCTTCGCCGCCGTGCGCCACTCCTACGATCGGGCTACGCGGGGTTTGGCCGGGCTCACCTTGGCCGCTCCCGCTCCTTGGACGACCGACCGGCCAGCCAAGGTGAGCCGTCCGCGACTGGCGTCCACCAA
>Ga0194050_1000152_pt1 | contig 22088 bp, 20 predicted proteins | sample SepL2310m_MetaG_FD_148657 | JGI IMG/M metagenome (GOLD analysis project Ga0194050, IMG submission 148657) | Anoxic zone freshwater microbial communities from boreal shield lake in IISD Experimental Lakes Area, Ontario, Canada - Sep2016-L239-10m | ecosystem: Environmental > Aquatic > Freshwater >...
GTTTGAATCAAAATGTAGGCCTGTACTGTCATAAGAGTTTCCTTTCGTTGGTGGGTAAAGGCTACTTCAGAGATATAGCAACTGGCTAGTCGATTACTCTTATCACTATGACCTTGAATGAAGCCCAGATAATCGGCGCACTTGCCGAGATCTTTGGCACCAACCACCGAGGCGTTCAGGTTGGAATCGGCGATGACGCTGCAGTAGTTGCTACAGGCAAACACACCGTGATTACAACCGATATGGCAGTTGAAGGAACTCACTTTAACTGCCAATGGTCAGGTGCATTTGAAATTGGTCGCAAAATTGCTGCGGCAAACCTGGCAGATATCTATGCCATGGGTGCCACTCCTACATATCTAGTCGCAGCCGTTACTTTGACTGGCGAAGAGTCCATGGAGTGGATCTCTGAACTTGCACAGGGAATCAAACATGAAGCTAGTAGTTGTGGGGCAGTAGTGGTGGGAGGAGATTTAGCGCGCGGTCCTGTAAAAGTAATTTCAATGAGTGCTCTGGGTGAAGTAGACAACGCTGTTACACGATCTGGGGCACAAGTAGGAGATTCGATTTATTTGTCATCACTTCCCGGCTGGTCAGCTGCTGGCCTGGCATCTATTGAAAAAATAGAGGTCAGTGATTTAGAAAGCTATGCCGTAGAAGAGTTTTGCGCACCGACACTTGATTATTCAATGGCAGTTGCTTTTGCCAACAAAGGTGCTCATGCCATGTGTGACATTAGTGATGCACTAGTTATTCAAGCCGAGCAGTTAGCTCAGGCTTCTAGCGTGCAGTTAGTTTTTGATTCGCAAAGCTTTAAGGCAAGTGAAGAGTTTGCGCAGTTATCTGAGTTGGCAGATGTATCAGGTGCCGATGTGTGGCAGTGGATATTTGCAGGGGGAGAAGATCATGTATTCCTGGCCGTAGGTAAAGATCTGCCTGGGCTGTGCGCGGGTGTCGTTAAAGAGGGCAGTGGAGTAATTGGTTTAGAAATGAAAAAAGCGCCAGATACCTGGCGCCATTTCAGTTAAGCAAATCTAGTTAGCGTGTAACTTTTCCAGCCTTAATGCATGAAGTACAGACGTTTTGACGCTTTGTGTTTCCGTTGACCAAGGTACGGATGCGCTGGATATTTGGATTCCAACGGCGACGTGTCTTTACCTGAGAGTGTGAAACGTTATTGCCAAAGCTGGGCCCTTTGCCACAGATATCGCATGTTGATGCCACAGCGGTACTCCTCTTATTTGTGAACCTAAGTAGTCCTTAACGGACAAGGCGAAAGGATATCGCGAACGTAGGGGCTGACGCCAATCAAGGGCAAATCGAGCTTTATTGCCTGCCTCTGAGCCTGAATTGCTCCACGGCTTGCACGGTGCAGTAGGAGAGAATGCCACCATGGCAGATCTTGAAAGCAAACTCTCCTCAGTTATAGGAGATCGCACTGCCAAAGTTCTCACCGATACTTTTGATATAAAAACTGTTGGCGATTTGATGCGCCACTACCCACGTAGGTATTTAGTGCGAGGCGAGCTCTCAGATATTTCAAAGTTAGTCGAAGGCGATGAAGTAACTATCTTGGCTGAAGTGCTCAGTTCAACAAATAGACCGCTGCGTGGGCGCAAGGGGAGCATTTTCGAAGTAGTCGTAACCGATGGCACGGACAAACTCTCACTCACCTTCTTTAATCAAGCGTGGCGAGAAAAAGAGTTGAAGGCCGGTCGCCAAGGCTTATTCGCCGGCAAAGTAGGCGTATTTAATGGCAAGAAACAGTTAGCCCATCCAGATTACGAAATGATTCCTGATGGCAACGATGTTGATGCAGCGGCAAGTTCTTTCGCAGGAAAGTATCTGCCGGTTTATCCAGCCAGCGCCAAGATGCCTTCCTGGAAGATCTCTAAATGCGTAGAGATGGCAATTGATTCACTCGATGAAGTTGAAGATTTCCTGCCTGAACACATACGAAACAGCTTTGGATATCCCACGTTGCACCAAGGTTTAGTTCAGCTGCATCGCCCAGCTGATCTAGATTCGGCTGAAAGCGCCCGTGAGCGTCTAACTTTTGATGAAGCTTTTCTTTTGCAATCACTCCTTGTCCTGCGACGCAATGAGTTAAGGAAACTCAATACCACTTCCCGTAAAGTTAAAAAGGGGGGAATCCTAGATTCTTTTGATGCTTCTTTGCCGTTCCAATTAACTGGGGGACAAATGGCGGTATGTGCTGAGATTGAAGCAGATTTAGCCCAAGACCATCCCATGCACCGTTTACTGCAAGGTGAAGTTGGTTCAGGTAAAACAATTGTTGCATTGCGTGCAATGTTGGCAGTTGTTGATAGCGGTGGACAAGCAGCCCTACTTGCACCTACTGAAGTCTTGGCAGCGCAACATCTGCGCACCATTGAAAAATTCCTGGGGCCCTTAGCACAAGGTGGAACGTTGGGATCAGAGGAAGGTGCAACGCAAGTAACTTTGATTACTGGTTCTCAAAGCGCTGCAGCACGCAAAGCAGCCCTTGCTTTAGCTGCATCAGGTGATGCGGGAATTGTCATTGGTACACATGCATTGCTCGGTGAAAAGGTTGAATTCAAGGATTTAGGCTTAATCGTTGTCGATGAGCAGCACCGCTTTGGAGTGGAACAACGTGATGCCTTAAAAGAAAAAGCACAGAAGCCTCCACATTTACTAGTCATGACTGCAACTCCCATTCCTCGCACCGTTGCAATGACAGTCTTTGGTGATTTAGATGTTTCGACTTTGCGTGAGCTTCCACTTGGACGCCAACCCATCACAACACATGTGATCCCTGTGATGGAGAAGCCAACGTATTTAGAACGTGCATGGGCACGTATTCGTGAAGAAGTAGGACAGGGACATCAGGCATACGTTGTTGCACCGCGTATTGCTGCCGGCAGCGATGAAAACGCAGATATTGATTTTCTCTTTGGTACAGAATCAAGTGATATTGCCTCCGTTGAAGAGCTCGCCCCCCGGTTGCACGGGGGTGACCTAGCGGGATTGCGCGTTGCAATGCTGCATGGGCGCCTTAGCACGGAAGAGAAGGAAAGCACCATGAAAGCCTTTGCTGCAGGAGAGATTGATGTTTTGGTGTCAACGACAGTTATTGAGGTCGGTGTGGATGTTGCTAACGCAACGATTATGGTGGTTATGGATGCTGACCGCTTTGGTGTTTCACAGCTTCACCAGCTGCGTGGTCGTGTGGGACGCGGAACTTCACCGGGCCTATGTTTGCTCGTAACAAATGCCATTGCCGAAACTCCAGCACGCGAACGCTTAGATGCAGTGGCTGGCACTGTTGATGGCTTTGAACTCTCTCGCATCGATCTTGAACAGCGCCGCGAAGGTGATGTATTAGGTGCATCCCAATCTGGAACTCAGTCACATCTGCGCTTGCTTCGAGTACTGCGCGATGAAGAGTTAATCGAAAAGGCAAGAACGGCTGCGCAGGATTTGATTGCGACATCACTGGATCTAACAAGTTATCCTGCGCTTAAGAAAGAGCTCAATGCTATGGCTCACAATATGGCCGTGGATTATTTGGATAAGGGTTAATCAGTTGAGAATCATTGCAGGGGTAGCTAAAGGTCGCACTCTGGGCACAGTTGCCGGTGCTACACGCCCAACTTCAGATCGCGCGCGCGAAGGTTTATTTTCATCCCTACTTTCAGAGTTCGGTGATTTTCTAGGCCTTCACGTTTTAGATTTATTTGGGGGATCTGGCGCAATTGCACTTGAGGCTCTCTCACGCGGTGCAACTCTGGTGCATATCGTTGAAAAAGATGCTGAAGCACAAAAGACTATTGAGAATAACTATGAGCTGGTGAATAAGAATAAACCTGCAGGAAAATTTCATCTCTATGCCATGTCAGCGCAAAGATTTGTGACTGATGCACCTAAAGAGAAATATCACATCGTTTATATTGACCCGCCTTATGATTTTTCAGATGCAGAGGTTGAAGAGATTTTAACTAAGTTGCATGCAGGCTCATTCCTTAAAGATGATGCGGTGATTGCAGTTGAGCGCACCGCAAAGCGTTCTAATTTTTCATGGCCAGAAGGCTTTAGCGCAGTGCGCGAACGCAACTATGGGCAGGCCACGATTTTCTATGGCAATTACACGCCTGAGAATGGATAACTGACCCATCTCTTGCTAGCGTTTAGGCCATGAGACGCGCGGTTTGTCCTGGATCCTTTGATCCAATCACATTTGGTCATCTTGACATCATTTCTCGCGCCAGTGCCCACTTTGATCATGTGGTGATTGCAGTCCTTGAGAATCGCACAAAATCATCCCTCTTTTCAGTTGCTGAGCGCATTGAAATGATCCGTGAAACTACCTCTCATCTAACTAATGTCAGCGTTGATTCATGGTCGGGTTTACTGGTTGACTATTGCAAGAGTAATTCAATCCAAGCAATCGTTAAGGGGTTGCGTGCAGTTACCGATTTTGATTACGAGCTTCAAATGGCCCAAGTGAATCTGCAAGGCTCAGGTGTTGAGACCATGTTTATGGCAACCTCACCAGTTCATTCATTCTTATCTTCATCATTAGTTAAAGAGCTCGCCCACTATGGGGGAGATGTTTCTACGATGGTGCCAGCATCGATTAATGCAGCGCTTAAACTTCGAGTAGGCGGGAAGTAAGAATTATGGATTCAGTTGAAAAGTTAACATCTGCAATCACCATGGTTGAAGAAGCACGTGGTGTTCCACTTTCTGCCAGCTGTGTTGTTCACCGTGGTGAGATGTTAGAACTTCTAGATGAGGCCCGCGAAGCGTTGCCTAACGATCTTGAATCAGCACAAAAACTTATCGCCGCCCGTGATGCCATTATTGAAGAAGGCCGTGTTAGCGCTGAGCAGATGATTGCTATGGCTAGAGAAGATGTGGCCAGAATGGTTGAGCAAACATCTATTGTTCAAATGGCACGTGATGAAGCTCGAAAGATTCTGGATGAGGCCCGCACGTTGGGTGATCAGGAAAAGCAAGAAGTTGAGGAATACATTGATGGCCGCTTGGCTACTTTGGAAGTAATTTTGAATAAGACTCAAGATGCAGTTGCACGTGGGCGTGAGCGTCTAGGTGGTGCAAATGATAAAGATGTTCTGTCCCAACTCTCAGATGCCGACTAACTCCCATGGCACGCTTACCGGAGCCTTTTAAGTTAAATACATTTGAACTTGCACGTCGTGCAGGGGAGATGAAGGAGTACGAGCTCAATATTGAACTCCTTGAAAAAGTCGGGGTTGAGCTCATATCTGTTCCTGTTGGGGAAGTAATTGAGGTTGATGCCCGCCTGGAATCAGTTACTGAGGGCATTTTGCTCACGGCAGAAATCTTTGCCATTGCTAAAGGTGAATGCACCCGATGCCTTGATGCAGTAGAAGTAGAAATCGAGCGAAAAGTTCAAGAGCTCTACTACTACGCCCAAAAGTTAGAGCGTCCAAAGAAGAAGAAGAGAAAAACAGATGATGAAGATGATCTAGGTGAAGATGATGAGTTGATGATGGATGGTGACATCATGGATTTAGAGCCACCTATTCGAGATGCCATCGTTCTAGATCTTCCAGTTAATCCACTCTGCAGTGATGATTGCCCAGGCCTATGCCCTGAATGTGGTGGCAAGTGGGCAGAACTGCCTGCAGATCACGCTCATGAGGTTATAGATGCCCGTTGGGCGGGTTTGAAGGGGCTAGATCTGGAGTAAGGGGGCCGATTTCAAGAATTAGGCCTTTTGGGGGATACTTACCCCTTGCAGCCACCGCTGCTTTTAGAAATAGATAAGAAGAGGTTCGAACCGTGCCAGTACCAAAGCGAAAAATGTCGCGTTCAAAGACGCGCTCACGCCGTAGCCAGTGGAAAACAACTGCTGCCGCTTTAGCAACATGCGGACAATGCCAATCTCCAAAGCTTCAACACACAGCATGTCCAACATGCGGTACTTATAACCGCCGCCAAGTTCTAGAGGTTTGATCGTTAGTTCTATGCTCAATGAAGCGTTGGGGGTCGAACTTGAACCCGCACTTTTGGAGTTAGCTTTTACTCACCGCTCATTTGCTTATGAATCTGCGAGTAAAGAAACAAATGAGCGTCTTGAATTTCTTGGAGATTCAGTTCTCGGTTTAATTGTTACCGAAGAACTTTATAAGCGTTATCCAGATTTAGATGAATCACGGTTATCACCGCTTCGCTCGGGTGTAGTTAACATGCGTGCGCTCGCAGATATCGCGCGAACTTTAGAACTTGGTCAATATATTCGCCTGGGTAAAGGTGAAGAAGTTACAAATGGGCGCGATAAAAACTCATTACTTGCAGATGCCCTAGAAGCCTTAATTGGAGCTATCTATCTTCAATGTGGCTTTGAAAAATGTACAGAAATTGTGAGCAGATTGATTGCATCAACTATGGATTCAGCTGTTGCACGCGGAGCTGGATTAGATGGCAAGACGGCCCTTCAAGAGTTAGCGGCTAGCCTTGGAAAAGGTGCACCTGAGTATGTTGTTACAGAACAAGGCCCAGATCACGATAAAGATTTCACGGCTACAGCAATGGTTGCTGGAAACGCTGTGGCGGTGGGAACCGGAAAAAGCAAGCGAGAGGCTGAGCAAGTAGCTGCCCGTATTGCATATGAGACTCTAAAAACTGAGCTGCCCGAGCAGTAATTTCGCCAAAAACAAGCACGTGGCGCGATAGGTTTACCGCGTGTACCTCAAGAGCATGACCCTCAAGGGCTTTAAGTCCTTTGCCTCCAGCACCACATTGCGTCTTGAGCCAGGTATTACATGCGTTGTTGGTCCGAACGGTTCAGGTAAAAGTAACGTCGTTGATGCCCTCACCTGGGTTATGGGTGAACAGGGTGCTAAATCGCTTCGCGGCGGCAAGATGGAAGATGTTATTTTCGCGGGAACAAGTGGTCGTGCACCACTAGGACGCGCAGAAGTTTCACTCACAATCGATAACACCGATGGCGCACTGCCTATCGACTACACCGAAGTAACTATTTCTCGCATTCTTTTCCGTAATGGTCAGTCTGAATATCAAATCAACGGTGAAGCTTCACGCTTACTTGATATTCAAGAACTACTCAGTGACTCAGGTATTGGCCGCGAAATGCACGTCATCGTTGGTCAAGGCCAACTAGATGCAATTTTGATGGCAACTCCAGAAGAGCGACGTGGATTTATTGAGGAAGCTGCTGGTGTGCTCAAGCACCGTAAGCGCAAAGAAAAAGCGTTGCGCAAACTTGATTCAATGCAAGCCAACATGGCACGTGTTCAGGATTTAACTGTTGAGCTGCGTCGCCAACTTCGCCCGCTAGGTAAGCAAGCAGAGGTTGCTAAGAAGGCGGCAACAATTCAGGCAGATCTACGCGATGCCAAACTGCGCTTATTTGCAGATGATTTTATTTCAATGTCACGCACACTCGATGCTGAGGTAGCTGATGAAACCGCTTTGCGCCAAAAGCGTGCTGAGGTTGATAGAGAACTTGAAGCAATTCGTTCTCGCGAAGAAGTCCTCGACGCCCAATCGGCAGTTGAATCTCCATTACTTGTTCAAGCACAAGAAACTTATTATCAATTAAATTCTCTACGTGAAAAATTCCGTGGAACACAAAGCCTTGCACAAGAGCGCTCACGCTTTCTCAATGAAGAGGCTGAAGAAGCCCGCTCATCTGGACGAGATCCCCAGGCGCTAGAAAGAGAGGCGCAAGTATTGCGCCAAGAGGAAAGTCATTTACGAAATAACATCAATGATGCGCGCACAGCGTTAGCTGCAGCAAGTTCTGCGCTTACAAGTGCTGAACAAGCGCTCAAGATGGATGAAGATAAAATCGCTGCAGCAATGCGCGCTATCGCAGATGCTCGCGAAGGAACTGCGCGCCAAGAGGGCCATATCAAATCACTTCAGGCCCGTCTTGAAGCAATCGCAGAGGAAATCGCACGTCTGACTAAAGCCCGTGATGATGCCCAACACCGTGTGGATAGTGCATCACGTGAATATGCATCCTTTGAACTTGAAATCGCTAGCGCTGATTCTGGCGAGCTAGGTCTTGATTCAGCTTTCGAGAGTGCAAAGTCCACTCTCGATGACTCTAAGACAAAACTAGGTGTGTTAGTTGATTCTGAGCGTGCTGCAGATCGTGAGCGAAATGCCGTTGAAGCCAAGTTAGAAGCAATGAAGTTAACCTCACAAAATCGTGATGGTGCATCAGCTCTGATGCGCGATTCACGTGGCGTTCACATTTTGGGCTCAATTGCCTCACTCATTGAGATTGATAAGGGATGGGAATCAGCAGCTGCGGCAGCCCTTGGATCTTTGGCTGATGCAATTGTCGTTCAGGATTTATCGTCAGCTGTCACAGCGTTAACAACTCTTCGTGATCAAAACTTAGGCCAGGCAGACATCCTGGTATTTGAGGCGGGCAATAGCGGGAATTCAAATATTCCTGCTGGTTTAAATGCGCTCTCCTCCCATATCCGCTCACATTCGGTTGGTGATCTGATTTCATCGCTTCTGGCTTCAACTGTTGTCGCTGAAAATGCCAGAGATGCTGAAGCAATTCTTCGCTCACACCCATCAGTAACTGTTGTTACGCGTGATGGAGATGTGATTACAAAGGTTCGTGCACGTGGAGGTTCTAAATCTTCATCTTCTCTCATTGAGATTAAATCTTTGATTGAAAGCCTTGAAGTTAAGCTCACTGAAATTTCGCACACATGCGATCGTCTGAAGTTCGAGATTGCAACTGCAACTACTGAGGTTGCCGATCGTCAGGGATCATTTGATGTTGCACTCTCAAAGCTCAATGAATCAGATGCCCGCATTGCCTCTATTACTGAACAGTTAGCCGTTTCTGGCCAAAATATGAAATCGGCTGTAGCTGAAGTTGAACGACTCAACACCTCTATTCAAGAAGCAAGCTCGGCTAAAAGCCGTGATGAGGGCGAGCTAGTAATTGCCCAAAACCAACTGCATCAACAAGGTGTAGTTGCAGAGCCTGATCACACATTTACTGAAAACTTACGCAACGCTGTTTCACTGGCGCGCACGACTGAAGTTGAAGCGCGTTTAGCTGTCCGTACAATCGAAGAGCGCGTTGATTCAGTTGCAGCACGCGCTAAAGCTCTTGAAGATTCAGCGAGAAATGAGCGTGAAGCTTCAGAGCGTGCCATTGTGCGCCGCGGTGCTCGCGCACGAGCAGCCGTAATATCTCAAGCGATCGCCGAATCTGCTTATGAAGTTCTGATCCATATTGAGCGCTCTATTGCTAAAGCTGCAACAGAGCGCGCCCGATTAGAGGGATCAAGAACTGCTAGAGATGGTGAAACTCTGACTGTTCGTGCACGTGGACGTGAATTAACCACTGAACTAGAACAACTAACCTCTAGTGTTCATAAAGATGAAATTGCCCGTGCGGAACAACGCATGCGCATTGAAACTCTTGAAAACAAGACGATGGAAGAGTTTGGTATCGACACGCAGGTTTTAGTTTCTGAATATGGACCTGATAAAGATGTTCCAACATTTTTTGAAAATGAAGCTGGTGAAATCATCACAACCGAGCTCATCCCATATCGCCGTGATCAACAGGAAAAGCGTTTAGCCTCGGCTGAACGCTCACTGACATTGTTGGGCAAGATTAATCCGCTGGCTCTTGAAGAGTTCTCTTCACTTGAAGAGCGATTGAAGTTCTTGGCTGAACAATTAGAGGATTTGAAGAATACGAAGAAAGACTTGCTCGACATTATTAAAGAAGTTGATGATCGCGTTCAGTCAATCTTTATGGAGGCCTTCGAAGAAACTGCAAAGCATTTTGAAGATATCTTCTCTCGACTCTTCCCAGGTGGTGATGGCCGTTTAATTTTGACGGATCCAGATAATCCGATGATCAGTGGCGTTGATGTTGAGGCTCGCCCACCTGGAAAGCGCATTAAGCGTTTATCTCTGCTTTCAGGTGGAGAAAAGTCTTTGACAGCAGTTGCCATGCTGATTGCAATATTCAAAGCACGCCCTAGTCCGTTCTATGTGCTCGATGAAGTTGAAGCGGCCCTCGACGATACCAACCTTGGCCGATTGTTAGTGATTTTTGAGGAGCTTCGCGCAACTTCTCAACTGATTGTCATTACGCACCAAAAGCGCACCATGGAGATTGCTGATGCTTTATATGGAGTAACCATGCGTGGCGATGGTGTTTCTGAAGTAATTTCTCAGCGTTTGCGCGAATCTGACGCAAGTTAAGTAAAGCTTCTCTATGGGTTTATTTAGCAAGTTCATCGCCAAAATCAAGGGAACAAATGGGTTCGCACCTGCTGATTGGAAAGAGTTAGAAGAGGAACTGCTTCTATCTGACTTAGGTCCATCACTTACCAAAGAGTTCTTAGAACAAGCCCGTAAGGTTAAGAGCGAGAGCGCCGAAGAGGCTCTCTCTCAGATTTTATCTACTCATCTTTCTACTAAGGATCGTGGTGCTCTACTGGGTCAAGAAACGACTGTAATCATGGTTGTTGGTGTGAATGGAACGGGTAAGACAACAAGTGTTGCAAAGCTAGCCGCCCAGCTAAAGAGTGGTGGTAAGAAAGTTGTGATGGCAGCAGGGGATACCTTTCGAGCTGCTGCCGTTGAGCAGTTACAAACCTGGGGGATGCGAATTGGTGTTGAAGTAATTTCAGGTAAAGCTAATGGTGATCCAGCATCCGTTGCATTTGATGGCGCTAAGAAAGCCCAAGAGAGCAAAGCTGACTTTCTGATTATTGATACCGCAGGGCGATTGCACAATAAAAATGACTTGATGGCAGAGCTTGAAAAGGTTAAACGTGTCGTTGAGAAAGTATTTCCAATTAATGAAGTTCTCTTGGTAATTGATGCAACAACTGGTCAAAATGGTTTGCAACAGGCCAAGGTATTTACCGAAGCAGTAAAAGTGACTGGAATTATCTTGACCAAGATCGATGGAAGTGCAAGAGGTGGTGTTGCGCTAGCTATTGAGAAAGAACTCGACATTCCAATTAAATGGATCGGCACAGGGGAGTCTGAGGCAGATTTTGCCCACTTCGATGCCGACAGCTATATCCAAGGGCTACTTTCGTAACCTAGACGTAACACTGGGGTAAATTTGTCACGCCGCCGCAATAGTTCACATCATCTGCTGTAACCGGGGCTAGAGAAGGTATGGCCATCTCAAAGGCGAGAACCCTCTTTTACCAATCTCGAAAGCAGATGAAATATGACAGATATTGCGTTGAACTCAGGTGATACCGCCTGGATGCTTGCTAGTACCGCTCTTGTTCTTCTTATGACACCTGGACTTGCCTTTTTCTATGGCGGAATGGTTCGCACTAAGAGCGTTCTTAATATGATGATGATGTCCTTTATAACTATTGGTATCGTTAGCATTCTGTGGGTTATTTATGGTTTTGAATTAGCTTTTGGTTACAAAGGCGAGTCGGCTTGGTATGGAAATCTTTCATTCTCCGGACTAGGTGGAATGGTTAATGATTTGACTAATAATGGTGGTATTTATCCAATTCCAGTTTTAGTCTTTGCAGCCTTTCAATTAATGTTTGCAATTATTACTCCAGCACTCATCTCTGGTGCAATTGCAGATCGCACTAAGTTCACTGCTTGGGCAGTATTTGTTGCAATCTGGTCAACTATTGTTTACTTCCCAGTTGCACACTGGGTTTTTGCTTTCGGAAACAAAGTTGGAGATACAGTTACAGGCACTGGCTTCCTTGCAGGTAAAGGTCTTGAAGACTTTGCTGGCGGAACGGCAGTACACGTCAATGCAGGCGCTGCTGGTTTAGCACTTGCGATTATTCTCGGCAAACGTGTTGGCTGGCGCAAAGAGTCAATGCGTCCACACTCATTGCCCTTAGTACTCCTTGGATCAGGTCTACTCTGGTTTGGCTGGTTTGGATTTAATGCCGGTTCAGCGTTGGCAGCAAATGGAATTGCGGGTCTAGCATTTATCAATACTCAAGTTGCAACAGCTGGAGCACTTATTGGTTGGTTGTTAGTAGAAAAGATCCGCAATGGGTATCCAACGTCCCTTGGAGCTGCATCTGGCGCAGTTGCAGGGCTTGTGGCAATCACTCCTGCATGTGCCTTCGTTGCACCATGGGCGGCAGTAGTTATCGGATTATTTGCCGGTATTTTCTGCGCACTTGCAGTTGGTTTGAAGTACAAGTTCGGATTCGATGATTCACTCGATGTCGTCGGAGTTCACTTAATTGGTGGAATCTGGGGATCTCTGTCAATCGGCTTGTTTGGCACACATGTTGTTAACAGCGTTGGCCTGGATGGTCTTTTCTATGGTGGCGGCAGCGCACTTCTAGGCAAGCAAGCCCTAGGTGTTGGAATGGTTGCACTTTATTCATTCCTCGTTACATTGGTACTTGGGTTCATCATTGAAAAGACAATTGGGTTCCGTGTCTCTAGAGATGCTGAAGTAGAAGGTGTCGACTTGTCTGAACATGCTGAGACTGCTTATGAGATGTCTAGTTCTTCACGAGGAGGTTCTTTCTGATGAAGTTAATTACAGCAATCCTGAAGCCATCTAAGTTAGAAGATGTAAAGAATGCTCTGGGTGAACATGGCGTTAAAGGGATGACAGTCTCAGAAGCTAGTGGCTTTGGTCGTCAAAAAGGACATACTGAGGTTTACAGGGGAGCTGAATACACAGTTGACCTCATTCCAAAGGTTCGACTTGAAGTACTAGCAGATGATGAAGAAGCAGCTGCAGTTGTCGAAGTCATCGTTAAGGCTGCATCAACAGGAACCATTGGTGATGGAAAGATTTGGACGACGGCAGTTGATCAAGTAGTACGTGTTCGCACTGGAGAACGTGGGCCAGAGGCAATCTGAGTTTCTTATAGATGAAACTTTAAGTAAAGGCGGGCCAACACAGTTGGCTCGCCTTTATTCCAACTGCTCAAGTAGTCTTAGCGCCTTATGTTCGAGTCACTTACTTCCCGCTTTAGCAGCGCATTTTCAACGTTGCGCTCACGCGGCAAAATTAGCAGCGCAGATATTGATGCGACCTGTGCTGAGATTCGCCAAGCTTTGCTTGAATCAGATGTTGCTCTATCTGTGGTGGAAAGCTTCGTTGAGCAGATACGTGAGAAATCTTTAGCAGCACTTCCAACAATGCAATCTGGAACTAATCAGGGTCAAGCAATTTTTGAGATCGTTAACGCATCTCTCATTGAAATCCTTGGGGGAGAGGCACGCAGAGTTCGTTTTGCAAAAAATCCTCCAACAGTGATTATGTTGGCAGGTTTACAGGGTGCTGGAAAGACAACTTTGGCCGGAAAGCTTGCAAAGTTCTATGCCGATCAAGGAAACACGCCACTTCTGGTTGCCTCCGATCTACAGAGACCAAATGCTGTTACTCAACTACAAGTTGTTGGTGAAAGTATTGGTGTTCCAGTCTTTGCACCTGAGCCAGGTAATGGCGTTGGTGATCCAGTAAAAGTAGCCAAGAGTGGAATTGAGTTTGCAAAATCCAAGCAATACAACATGGTCATTGTCGATACTGCAGGTCGCCTTGGTATTGATGAAGAGTTAATGAAACAGGCAGCATCGATCAGAGATGCCGTTAATCCAGATGAAATCCTCTTTGTTGTCGATGCCATGATTGGTCAAGATGCCGTGAGAACCTCACAGGCATTTCTAGAGGGTGTGGGTTTCGATGGTGTAGTTCTAACTAAGTTAGATGGCGATGCACGTGGTGGTGCGGCACTTTCAATCGCTTCAATTACCAAGCGACCAATTATGTTTGCATCTACGGGCGAAAAGCTCAGTGATTTTGATATTTTCTATCCCGACCGGATGGCCTCTCGAATACTTGGTATGGGCGATGTTGCAACACTTGCTGAGCAAGCCAAGAAGGCTTTTGATGGTGACACTTCTGCAAAGCTGGAGGCAAAGTTTGCAAGCGGTGAAGATTTCACACTGGAAGATTTCTTAGAGCAGCTACAAGCCATGTCCAAGATGGGCTCTATGTCTAAGTTACTGGGAATGTTGCCAGGTGCTGGACAGATGAAGAAACAGATTGAAAACTTTGATGAAGGCGAGATTGTTCGCACTAAAGCAATTGTTCAATCAATGACTCCGATTGAAAGACGTGATCCTAAAGTTCTCAACGGCTCTCGCCGGGCTCGAATTGCGCTAGGTTCTGGTCGCAAGGTCTCTGATGTGAATAATTTGGTTGATCGCTTTTCAGCTGCCCAAAAGATGATGAAGCAGGTGCGAAACGGGGCAATGCCTCAGGGCATGGCGGGTATGGGTCTTCCTGCGATGCCTAAGGCGGCAATTAAGAGCGCTGCGCCCAAGAAGAAGTCCAAATCAGGTAATCCAGCCAAACGAGCCCTAGAAGAGGGGCAATAAAGCTCGATTTCACCTTTAAGGGCCTGAGATGGCAGAATTGGGCACCTGTTGATGGGGCCCTCTACCCCCGTTCAACATCCACGACCGATAGTTGTATGTAATTGATTGCGCACCCCGCTGCGATTAATTTTTATGACACACATAAACAGGAGCACAATCTCACTTGGCTACAAAAATTCGTTTAATGCGCATGGGTAAAATCCGCACACCATTTTTCCGCGTAGTTGTTACAGACTCACGCAAAGCACGTAACGGTCTTTCAATTGAAGAAATTGGTCGTTACGTACCAGGACAAGAACCATCACTTATTGAGATCAACTCTGAGCGTGCTCAGTACTGGCTCGGTGTTGGTGCACAACCATCAGAGGCTGTAGAGGCTCTTCTGAAGGTCACTGGAGATTGGCAGAAATACAAGGGTCTTCCTGGAACTGAAGGAACTCTTCGTGTTGCAGCACCTAAGGTCGGCAAGCATGTTGCTTATGAAGCAGCTATGAAGCAGGCAATGGATGAGCCAAAAGAAGGTGCAACTACTCTTAAGAAGAAAGCACAAGAGAAGTTAGCTGCAAAGGCAAACCCAGTTGTTGAAGAAGCAGTAGTTGAAGCACCAGTTGCTGAGGCTGCAGTTGAGGAAGTTGTTGAAGCAGTAGTTGAAACTCCAGCAGAGGCTGTTGTTGAAACACCAACTGAAGAAGCGGCTGCCGAATAACAATGATGGATGAAGCTCTAGAGCATTTAGTAAAGGGAATCGTTGATAATCCCGATGATGTAGTTGTTGCTGAAAAGAATCATCGTCGTGGAACAACTCTTGAGGTTCGCGTGAACCCAGAAGATATCGGCAAAGTTATTGGTCGTAATGGTCGTACTGCAAAGGCACTTCGCACGGTCGTAAGTGCAATTGCAGGTCGTACTGTTCGCGTCGATCTCATCGAGACCGACGAAGCACGATAGCAATGCGTTTACTCGTGGGGCGCATCGGTCGCGCCCACGGAATTCTTGGAGAAGCGACGATAGAGGTTCGAACTGATGAACCTGATCGTCGTTTTGCCATTGGTAGCAAAGTTCAAACCGATGCCCATGGCGAGCTAACAATTATTTCTGGCCGCGTCCATAATGGCATTTTGTTGTTGGGGTTTAACGGCATAAGCGATCGCAATGGCATTGAAAAGCTTCGCAATACCCTGATTTATTGCGATGTTGATATCAATGAACCAGGTGCTGATGAAGATGATTACCATGTCTTACAGTTAATTGGCTGCGCAGCTCATTTGGAGTCGGGTGAACTCATTGGCGAAGTAACAGATGTCATTAACCTTCCAGGCCAAGATTTACTAGCGATTAAGACGGAGTCTGGGGAAATACTGATTCCTTTTGTGCACCAATTAGTTCCTGTGATTGATATTGCCGCCCGTAGAGTTGTTGTAATTCCACCTGATATGTCGGGGGAAGTTAAATGAAAATTGATGCAGTTACTATTTTTCCAGAGTATTTCGCACCACTCAAACTCTCTCTGCTTGGTAAAGCACAAGAAAGCGGGTTAGTTGAGTTTGGTATTTACGATTTACGCACCTTTGCCACAAATGTTCATAATCAAGTCGATGACACACCATATGGCGGCGGCGCCGGAATGGTGATGATGCCTGAAGTATGGGGACAAGCCCTAGATCCACTGATGGATGCCCAAACAGATTTAATTATTCTGACTCCAGCAGGTAAGCGCTTTGATCAACCAATGGCAGCGAAGTTTTCACAATCATCACACCTAGTTTTTGCCTGTGGTCGATATGAAGGAATTGATGATCGTGTGCGCCAGCACTACCTCTCTAAGAATTTTAGAGTCCATGAGGTTTCCATCGGTGATTATGTTTTAGGTGGGGGAGAAGTTGCATCCCTTGTGATGATTGAAGCTATCACCCGCTTGATTCCAGGTGTTCTAGGAAATCCTGAATCACTTGCTGAAGAGTCACATAATGAGGAGGGGTATCTTGAATATCCCAACTTCACAAAGCCGCAAAACTGGCGCGATATACCGGTACCTGAGATTTTATTAAGTGGAAATCATGGAGAAATCGCTAAGTGGCGAGCAGCACAAGCCATTGAGCGTGCGAAAGACAATTTATAACTAGCGGGTAACCTGCATTCTGCCGTAGCGTTACGTCTATGACATATGACAGCAAAGGGATTCAAGCTCGACTTATTCGAGATCTAGAGCCTGTCGTTGCTGTTGAACTCGATCGTCACCTTAAAGTTCAAAAAAATTGGTATCCCCATGAGTATGTCCCATGGTCTGAAGGTCGCGATTTTGCTGGACCTCTCAACGGTGATGCGTGGGAAGCAAAGGATTCACGTCTTACACCCGTTGCCCAAGACTCTCTCATCCTCAATCTTTTAACTGAAGATAACTTGCCGAGCTACCACACTGAAATTTCCCTCTCAATGGGCCGCGATGGTGCATGGGGAACATGGATTGAACGTTGGACGGCAGAAGAGGCACGTCACAGCATTGTTATCCGAGATTATTTAATGGCAACGCGTGGAGTTGACCCATATGAGCTTGAAGATCTACGTATGGCACATATGTCATTGGGCTATCAGACTCCATATGAGAATGACATGTTGCACACTATTGCCTATGTTTCTTTCCAGGAATTAGCTACACGTATTTCACACCGCAATACGGGCAAGATCTCTGCAGACCCAATTGCAGAATCCCTACTGCAACGTGTTTCTCTAGATGAAAATCTACATATGCTTTTCTATCGCAACACATTAGGTGCAGCCCTTGATATGGAGCCAAATGCTTCAATGCGAGCTATTGCCGATGTAGTAACCAATTTTGATATGCCAGGTGCAAACATGCCAGGCTTTGGTCGAAAAGCTGTCCAGATTGCCCTGGCTGGAATTTATGACATGGAGCAACATTTAGAAGAAGTGATTGCTCCCGTGCTTCGCGCGTGGAATGTATTTGATCGCACGGACCTGAGCGGTGATGGTTTAGCTGCCCGAGATGAACTTGCAGCATTCTTGTCCAAGACCACCGATGAATCCAACCGCTTTAACGAAAAGCGCGAGCTGCATTTTGAGCGCCTTATTGCCCGTGGACAAGAACCACTGCGAATCATTAAGTAGTATTGCCCGCATGTCCAAACGCGTTCTCTTCATCGAGCATGACCATGTCTCTGCCGGTGGTCCAATCTGGAAACAGTTTGAAAAACGTGGCTATGAAATCTCTCGATTTATAATCGTTGATGAAGAACATGCCAAAGCCCCAAATGTGACACCAGTATGGCCCGATTTACTTTCATTTGATGTAGTGGTTGTCATGGGTGCGCCATATGCTGCATATGACGATGGTGCCATTGGTAATTGGTTACTCCCACAAGTTGCAAAAATGCACGAAGTTCATAATGCAGGAATTCCAGTGCTAGGTATTTGCTTCGGGGGACAGCTAATGTCGCGCGTGCTAGGTGGAACAGTTTCGCGCTCACCTCGCGCTGAACTTGGTTGGTATGAATTAGACAGTGATGATGAGAGCTTTATTCCTAAGGGACCATGGTTTCAGTATCACTGGGATCGTTTCACCGTCCCACCTGGGGCTACAGAGATTGCTCGAACCGAACTTTGTCCACAGGCTTACCACTTTGGTCGCACATTAGGTCTGCAGTTTCATCCAGAGATTGATTCTGAAGTTTTAGATATGTGGCTTGCTATGGATGGGGGATGCGCTGAAGTTGAATCTGAAGGCGTAGTGGTTGATCAGTTGCGTGCTGAGACTAGAAAACTTGAAGCGCAAAGTAATCAGCGCGGCTACGATTTAGTTGATCAATTTCTTGATCGCATCGCAACCGCGCCAATCCGCACAATCTAATTAGTCGTTAGAGATAAATACGTTCTTCAACTCAGTGTAAGCATCAACAGCATCTGGACCTAGTCCACGTCCAAGACCTGATTGCTTAAAGCCACCAAATGGTGTCCAGAAGCGCACTGATGAATTTGAATTCACAGATAGTGCGCCAGATTCGATTGCGCGAGAAACGCGAAGAGCTTTTCCAACATCGCGTGTCCAGATAGATCCGGATAGTCCATACTCGCTGTCATTAGCCATCTTGATGCCTTCAGCTTCATCGTCAAAAGTTAAAACTGAGACAACAGGGCCGAAGATCTCTTCACGCCATGATTTAGCTTGGGCATTCTTTGGTAGTAAAACTGTTGGAGGCATCCAATAGCCAGGCCCTGATGGCGCAGATCCTTGGAAAGCAATCTTTTCATCAAGGTAAGAGCCGACAACATCAAACTGCTTCTTTGAAATCAGTGGCCCCATGTCAGCAGTCGCAAGATTTGGATCCTCACATCGGAACTTCTTAACCGCTACCTCGAAGTGCTCCATGAACTTATCAAATGCCGACTTTTGAACAAGAATTCGAGAGCGTGCGCAGCAATCTTGCCCAGCATTATCAAAGACTGCACCCGGTGCGCTAGCTGCAGCTTTTTCAATATCTGCATCAGCAAAGATGATGTTGGCACTTTTTCCACCAAGCTCAAGAGTCACGCGCTTCACCTGATCGGCGCATCCAGCCATGATCTGCTTTCCAACTTCAGTAGAACCAGTAAAGCCGACTTTGCGAACTAATGGATGTGTGACAAAGCGATTACCAACAACGCTGCCCTTTCCAGGCAAGATATTGAGAACACCTTCAGGAATTCCAGCCAGCAATGCAAGCTCACCCAGGCGAATTGCAGTGAGCGGTGTGTATTCGGCGGGTTTTAAAACAACGGTGTTTCCTGCTGCTAACGCTGGAGCAAAACCCCAACCAGCAATCGGCATAGGAAAGTTCCAAGGAACAATGATTCCAACAACACCTAATGGCTCTTTAAAAGTTATATCCACGCCACCTGGAACTGGAATTTGCTTACCGAATAAGCGCTCTGGAGCTGCTGAGTAATACATCAGCGTATTAGCGACGTTGTCGGCTTCCCAGAGTGCATTGCCCCGTGTGTGACCCGCATTTGTGATTTCTAACTGTGCCAACTCTTCACGGTGATCAGTTACAACTTGGGAGAAAGCGCGAAGCAAACGAGCACGCTCACCAGGAGTGACATTTTTCCAGCTCTGGAAGGCCTTGGCTGCCTTTGCAATGACTGCATCGGTCTGTTCCAAATCTAAATGAGGAACATTCTTAACAATCTTTTCTGTGGCAGGGTTGATTACATCGTATGAAGTGGACACTGTGGTTTAGAACCTTTCGAAGTTGCGGACTAATTCCCAATCGGTGATTGCCTTGCCATATGCGGCAATTTCAATCTTGGCCATGTTTGCATAATGTGCCTGAACTTCAGATCCAAAGGTTTCCTTAACCCAGGCAGAGCCTTCCCACAGTGCCAAAGATTCATTCATAGAAGAAGGAATGCGCTGTGAATCTGAGGCATAAGCGTTTCCAGTAAATGCTGGCTCTAAAACCATCTTGTTCTTAATTCCATCAAGACCAGCAGCGATAATTCCAGAAACAGCTAGGTATGGATTGACATCACCGCCGGCAACTCGGTTTTCAAGGCGAAGGCTTTGACCCTTGCCAACCAGGCGCAGTGCACATGTGCGGTTATCGCGACCCCAGCGGATTGCTGTTGGAGCAAATGAACCCGGGACATAGCGCTTATACGAGTTGATATTGGGAGCAAAGAGCAAAGACATTTCGCGCAAATGGGCAATCTGGCCGGCAATGAACTGGCGTCCAAGATCACTCAAACCCTGTTCTTTATCTGAATCATCAGCCATCACCATAGAACCATCTAGACCGCGGAAAGAGAGGTGGATGTGTGAAGAGTTACCTTCTTTTTCATTTGGCTTGGCCATAAATGTAAGCGCATATCCATCTTGTGCTGCAATCTCTTTTGCACCATTCTTATATACAACGTGGTTATCGCAATTTGAAAGTGCATCTGAGTACTTAAAGGCAATTTCATGCTGACCAAAGTTACATTCACCCTTAACCGACTCAACTATCATTCCTGCTTTGGCCATAGATAAACGAATTCTGCGCAAGAGTGGCTCAATACGGGATCCACCCATGATGGAGTAATCCACGTTGTATTGGTTAACAGGAATCAAATTCTTGTAGCCCTTATTCCACGCTTCTTCATATGTGTCCTTGTAAACCACAAACTCAAGCTCGGTGCCACACATTGCTTCCATGCCGGCATCCTTGAGCGCCTTAACTTGCTTGCGAAGAATTTGGCGAGGAGATGCAACAACATCTGTGTGATCTAGCCATTGCACATCAGCTAAAACAAGAGCTGCGCCTTCTTGCCAATCAATCATGCGTAGTGTGTTCATGTCTGGAACTAATGCGAAGTCGCTATAACCGCGCTCCCATGAGGACATCTCATATCCATCAACGGTATTCATATCGACATCGACTGCTAGAAGATAGTTACAACCTTCAGTTCCATGCTTGAGGACTTCATCGAGGAAGAAGGTTCCATGGATGCGCTTACCTGTTAGGCGGCCCTGCATATCTGTCATGGCTACGACAACGGTGTCTATCTCACCGCTCTTGATCTTGGTTGTTAAATCAGCAATCGTCATTGATGTCATGCCCGATAGCCTAACGATTTACGGCTTTAAAATCCAGGGTAAAAAAATCCCCCCACACTTTGTGTGCGGAGGGATTTATGAGAGTTATAACTCTTTTATAGGTTAGTTCTTGGTCCCGTGTACCACTTCTTAGCAGATAGGTTCCACCAGATCGTGAGAATAACTAGCGCGCCACCTGTAATGATTGGCGCGTAGTTCACTGCAGTCCAGGTGAAATCTGCATTTCCTGGAGTTCCAGCTGGTGAGAATGGCAAGATGAAGTAGACCGAAATAATTGCAATCTCGGCAACTGCGACCGTGCACATCCACTTGTACTTAGATCCTAGGTTCCATTCGCCAACCTTGAACTTATCGCCAGCTTTTAGACGTAGATAGATTGGAATTAAGAAGGCTAAGTAAAGAGAAATTACACAAACAGATACAACGGCATAGAAAGCAGTTGGGGCACCTGTTGGTGACTTCCAAAGCGCTGGAAGAGTCATCACAATTCCTGCTACTGCAGATGCAAGTACTGCATTCTGTGGAACATGATGCTTGTTAACTTTCTTCCAAAGATCTCCTCCAGGTACGGCGCCATCGCGTGAGAACGCAAACATCATACGTGAACATGAAGTTAAGCAAGCTGTAACGCAGAAGATTTGACCGACGGTCGTGATGAGCATAATCAACTTAAATGATGCGCCTCCACCGAGTGCGCTGTAGAGCAACGCAATGATTGAACCGCCACCGTAAGGGTTTACTGCTGGATCAAATGAATTGATGTAATCAGTGTTAGTTGCAACATAAAGGAAGGCCATCAGAAGGATATATCCACCAATTGCTGAGTAAGCGATTGACTTCCAGATGCCCTTAGCTGCTGCAAGGTGTGCACTGTGTGTTTCCTCTGAAAGGTGAGCAGAGGCATCAAAACCAGTAATTGTGTACTGAGTGAGCAAGAATCCAAGCGGTAGAACGAAATACCAGTAAGTGTTCTCACCAAAGCCTGAGTTGTTCACTTGTGTAGTGAACATCCAATTAAGTGATTGATGCTTATCAGTGCCAAAAATCAGAATTCCAACAATGATTGCAGCGCCGAATACGTGCCACCAAACTGAAATGT
>Ga0194050_1000158_pt1 | contig 21871 bp, 18 predicted proteins | sample SepL2310m_MetaG_FD_148657 | JGI IMG/M metagenome (GOLD analysis project Ga0194050, IMG submission 148657) | Anoxic zone freshwater microbial communities from boreal shield lake in IISD Experimental Lakes Area, Ontario, Canada - Sep2016-L239-10m | ecosystem: Environmental > Aquatic > Freshwater >...
CAAATGATTTGGAATATTTGCTAGGTCAAATTTTTGTGTATACCCCAAGCGAATCCAACGCGCAGCCATCCAGTCCGTTGGTGTGACAACGTCATAGCCAATATCTTCACCAAGTTTTAGCTGGGCTTGAACTTTTCCGAAGAACTCATCGTTATCGTTATAGTCTTCAAAATACTTTGCATCAATTCCGGAATCTTTTGAAAACTTTTCAAGTGTTGGATACTTTTTAGTCTTGGCATCAAAATCTAAGTACAAAGGCCAGTTACCCCAACGCACGGTATTTGCACTAGAAGCACTATCGCCACCTGAACCACCGCAGGCAGCAAGCAAGCCTGCTGCACCCAATCCTCCTGCGCCAGCTAAAACTCCGCGGCGAGATATGCGAGCGCCAAGAATTGAACGCGCTTCTGGTGAGAGTGGGTGCTCTGTTGCCATTGTGGGTTGCTCCTTAGGTGAGATTGGTTCTGGCGCACATACTATGCCCCGAGATTGGTCATTACATGTTTAATTCGAGTGTAATCTTCAAAACCATAGGCCGATAAATCCTTGCCATACCCAGAACGCTTGAATCCCCCGTGAGGCATCTCGGCAACAACGGGAATATGGGTATTGATCCAGACGCAGCCAAAGTCAAAGGCCTTAGCCATGCGCATTGCACGGCCATGGTCCTTGGTCCACACGCTAGAGGCCAGGCCATAATCGACACCATTGGCCTTACTTACGGCATCTGCCTCATCACTAAATTGTTGAACCGTAATTACCGGTCCGAAAATCTCACTTTGAATCATCTCGTCATCTTGGCGCAAGCCAGCCACCACCGTTGCTGGAAAGAAGAATCCTGGACGATCTAGTGCTCTGCCACCAGTCATCACGGTTGCATGTGCCGGGACGCGATCGAGGAAGCCGCTGACTCGTGCCAGTTGATTAGCGTTATTGACTGGACCTAAAAAGACATCCTCATCTGGTGCACCGATAGCGATGGCCTTAGCCTGTTCAGTTAATAGTCCAACAAATCGCTCATACGCCGGCGCTTCAACAATCACGCGTGTAGCTGCTGTGCAGTCCTGGCCGGCGTTGAAATAACCGGCAATGGCGATAGCTTCAGCGGCCGCCTCTAAGTCGGCATCGGCAAATACAACGACCGGGGCTTTTCCGCCGAGCTCTAAGTGCACACGCTTGAGTTGTGTGGCAGCAGATTGTGCAACTTGAATTCCTGCACCAACTGAACCTGTAATTGAAACCATGTCGGGACGTTTATGTTCTACAACTGCACGACCTGTTTCGCGCTCTCCACATACAACATTGAAAACACCGGCAGGTAAAAACTCTGACATTACTTTCGCCATCCATACAGTTGATGCGGGAGTTGTATCACTTGGTTTTAATACAACAGTATTACCGGCAGCAATTGCTGGCGCCCATTTCCATACGGCCATCATCATTGGATAGTTCCATGGTGTTACTTGCCCAATGACACCTACAGGTTCGCGGCGAATCATCGATGTCATTCCCGGCATATATTCACCGGCAGACTTTCCCTCTAAGTGTCGGGCAGCACCTGCAAAGAAGCGAATCTGATCAACCATCGGCGGAACTTCTTCAGATGTCGTTAAGGAAATTGGTTTACCTGTATTGCGGCACTCAATCTCAATGATCTCGGATTGGCGCTCTTCAATTGCATCGGCAATCTTTAAAAGTGCACGTTGGCGCTGTGATGGCGTTGAATCTCGCCATCCCGGGAATGCATTACTTGCTGCGCTAAATGCGGCATCCACATCGGCGGTATTAGATTGTGGCGCCGTTGCAAAAGCTTCACCAGTTGATGGATTTATAAGCGTGGTAGTTTCTCCGGACTTACTGTCTACAGAGTGGCCATTAATAAAGTTCGTTAACTTTTCCATGAGATTGAGCCTACCAACTGAGCGAAAAGCTAACTAGTCGGTTCTGGTTTTTTCTGCCGCGGCCAACTGACCACACGCGCCATCGATTTCTCGTCCACGGGTATCGCGAACCGTGACCGGCACTCCATAGCCCTCCAGAATTCGGACGAACTCAGCTTCATCTTCGCGCCTAGAGGCGGTCCATTTTGAGCCAGGAGTGGGGTTGAGAGGGATTAAATTAACGTGGGCGTTACGGTTTTTTAGTAATCGACCCAGTAGATCTGAACGCCAGGATTGATCATTGATATCACGAATCATGGCGTACTCAATCGAATATCGGCGGCCAGTACGTTTTTCATAAGCATCGGCGGCGGCCAGTACCTCTTTAATTTTCCAGCGCGAATTAATAGGGACCAATGAATCTCGAAGCTCATCATCAGGGGTGTGCAGGGAAACCGCCAACGTAACGGCTAGACCTTCCTCGGTGAGCTTCTCAATTCCATTGACTAAGCCAACGGTTGAAACCGTCACAGAGCGCGCGCTGATTCCAAGTCCATCCGGTGCTGGATCGATAATGTTATGAAGAGTTCGCACAACTGCGTTGTAGTTAGCTAATGGCTCCCCCATTCCCATAAAAACAATATTAGATAAACGAGCCGGCCCACCGGGAAGTTCGCCATTGGCACATACCCGCGCAGCAGCCACAATCTGTTCCGTAATTTCGCCTGCACTTAAATTACGTGTTAAGCCGGCTTGACCGGTTGCACAGAATGGACAACCCATGCCGCAGCCAGCTTGCGATGAAATACACACTGTTACTCGATCGGTGTAGCGCATTAAAACGCTTTCGACCAACGTTCCATCATGTAATTTCCATAAATCTTTACGAGTCATTCCGTTATCGCATGTAACTGAACGAACAAGTGAAATAAGTTTGGGCGTGAGTTGATCGGCAATGCTTTGGCGCATTTCTGCAGGAATATCGCTCCACGTCTGCGGATCATCGGCTAAATGTGAAAAATAATGTGTAGCAACTTGTGTTGCTCTAAATGCTGGCAGGCCTAGAGCTTTTGCCACTTCCCTGCGCTCGTCGGGTGAATAATCTGCTAAATGCTTGGGAACTTTCTTGCGCTGCACCGGCTCATCAAAAACTAAATTCACTTCAGGGATACTCATAACCACGCTTTCACAAGTTCAAGGGCTAACCACAACGCCGGCGCAGAAATCAATACTGAATCAAGTCGATCTAACATTCCACCGTGGCCGGGCAGAAGTGATCCCATATCTTTAAGGGCTAAATCGCGCTTCATAGCGCTCTCAATCAAGTCACCACACGTTGCAGTAAAGACAATCATTAAACCAACGATTGCGCCGATCCACCAATGCATGGTCATGATGTATGTAAATGCCAGAACTCCACCGGTAACGGTAAACACCAATGAACCGATCAAGCCTTCCCAACTCTTTTTAGGACTAATGGTGGGTACTAAAGGGTGCTTTCCAAATAAAACTCCAACGATGTAACCAAAAGTGTCGTTGCACCCAACCAAGACAACGAAGGTCATGACGCGTTCTAAGCCCGTACTAGTCCGAGCAAGCAGAATAAGAAATCCACCTAAAAAAGGTAGGTAGAGCAATGAGAAAACAGTTGCTGTTGCACTTGCTACAAAACCTTCTGGACCTTTCGTAAGTAATTGAATTAATAAGATTGGGAGGGCAATCGCTGTTGCAACAGCAAGACCTGCGACTCCCCCGTTCCATGTTGCATAAGAAAGCGCTAATGAAGCCACAATGAGTGCGCTGATTGAAAGGTAGATTCCTCGCACTTTAAAGGCTCGAACAATTTCTCGTATTCCAAGTATGACTGCGGTTGCAACCACACAAGCAAAGATTTCACGGTGATATGCCAGTGCAAACCAAATAAGGGCAATTAACGAGAGTGAGACGGCGATTGACGGAAAGAGTTTTCGGCCAGCACGCTTATTAATAGCCTCGTTAATGGAATGGATATCAGACATTTACGTAAAACCCCTTAGATTTCTAGGAGTTCGGTCTCCTTATGCTTAAACATCTCATCAACTTGAGCAACATGATCAGAGGTAATCTTCTCGAGCTCTTTTTCTCCACGCGCAACATCATCTTTGCCAACGTTGCCATCTTTTTCCATCTTCTCGATGGCCTCTTTAGCTGCGCGACGAATATTGCGCATTGAAATCTTTGAGTCTTCGGCCTTGCTCTTTACAACCTTGATGTACTCCTTGCGTCGCTCTTCAGTCAGCTGAGGAAAATTTATTCGAATGAGCGAGCCATCACTCGATGGATTAACGCCTAAATCTGAATCCCGAATAGCTTTCTCTATATTTGCCATTGCGCCTTTATCAAACGGGGCGATTGTTGCCATGCGCGCCTCGGGGACTTGGATCGAGGCTAACTGTGAAAGCGCAGTGTATGTACCGTAGTAATCAACCATGATCTTATTAAAAAGAGATGGGTGAGCTCGACCGGTTCGAATTGAGGCAAAATCATCCTTTGCAACTTCTACGGCCTTACTCATCTTGGTATCTGCATCCTTGAGGACGCTGGCTACGTCTGACATCGTTGCTCCCTTTTCCCGGCGGCCTTAATCGCTTAAGCGACTAAGGTTCCAATCATTTCACCACGCACCGCGCGACCAATGTTTCCATTCTTCATTAAATCAAAGACAACTATTGGTAGTGCATTTTCACGGCAGAGCGCAAAAGCTGCAGCATCTGCAACGGCTAATGATTTTGATAAAACTTCGTTGTAACTAATGGTGTCGTACTTAGTTGCCGTTGGATCTTTCTTGGGATCGGCGCTATAGACACCATCGACACCGCTCTTAGCTAGCAGCAAAGCCTCGGCACCGATCTCCAGTGCGCGCTGTGCCGAAACCGTATCGGTCGTGAAGTACGGCATTCCAGCACCTGCTCCAAAGATTACGACTCGGCCCTTTTCTAAATGGCGAATCGCACGCAGTGGTACGTAAGGTTCGGCAACTTGTCCCATAGTGATTGCGGTCTGTACACGGGTTTGAACGCCCTCTTTTTCAAGAAAATCCTGTAACGCTAAACAGTTCATCACGGTACCGAGCATGCCCATATAGTCCGCGCGTGCACGATCCATTCCGCGCTGTTGTAGTTCGGCTCCACGGAAATAGTTACCGCCACCGACAACAATGGCAACTTGTACGCCAGTGCGGGCTACATCTGCAATCTGCTTAGCAATATCTTGTACAACATCGGGATCAACACCGATGCCTTTTTCTCCACCAAAAACCTCACCAGAAAGTTTAAGGAGCACCCGCCGATACGTTCCTCGTGTACCGGGCATGAGTGCTCCTTATAACTAGTAGGACTATACGTAAATCTTAAGCGTTAACCCTTTTAAAGCCTATTGACCCACGCGGAAGCGATGGAAGGCCTTAACGGCCGTTCCTGCCTCGTCGAGAATCTGCTTAACGGTCTTCTTAGCATCTTTAGCAAAGGACTGCTCGATGAGTGAGACTTCCTTTACGAAGCCAGTCACGCGACCTTCGACAATCTTAGAAAGTGAAGCTTCTGGCTTACCCTCTTCAATAGCTGTCTCGTGTGCGATGCGACGCTCATTTTCGATCAGATCTGCAGGCACATCTTCGCGATTAACGAACTGTGGTGCAAAGGCTGCGATGTGTTGAGCAATATCTTTTCCAACGTCGCCAGCATCTTTTGCTAACTGAACAAGTACGCCAACCTGTGGTGGTAGATCTGGACTTGTGCGGTGTAGATAGATTCCAACTGGTGAGTCTTTAAGAACTGCAATTCGGCGAACTTCAATCTTCTCGCCTAACATTGCATTTGCCTCATCAACTACTGATTGAACAGTGCTTCCACTGGCCATAGTTGATGCAAGGAATGTCTCGACTGAATCTGATTGCGCATTTTGTAGATGGGCAAGGAGCTCATCGGCTAGTGCAACGAAGCGATCGCCCTTAGCAACGAAATCTGTTTCGCAGTTCAGCTCTAGCATTACGCCAAGGTTGCCCTCGACCTTTGCTACAACCGCACCGTTAGATGTCAGGCGACCTTCGCGCTTGGTAACTCCTTTGAGCCCCTTAACACGGATCAAATCAATCGCTTTGTCGTAGTCGCCCTCTGCTTCATCGAGTGCCTTTTTGCAGTCAAGCATTCCCGCAGCAGTTGCTTCGCGAAGTCTTTTTACATCGGCAGCTGTATATGCAGCCATAGTGCTTATTCTCCTTCTACTGGCTCGGATGCAGGCACTTCTTCTGCAATCGCTACTTGAGCTGGAACCTCGGACGAAGGAACGTCACTTGTTGGTTGGGACAAAGCAATCTCTTTTTCCCAGTCAGCCATAGGCTCCCCGGCAGCAACTTCTGCTGGTGCATCAGACTTAGTCTCTTCCTTAACCACTGCAGAGCGTGCGGCAAGACCGGCAACAATCGCATCGGTGATTACGCGCGTAAGCAGACCGATTGAACGGATTGCATCATCGTTACCAGGAATCTTGTAATCAACTTCATCTGGATCACAGTTTGTATCCAAGATTGCAATTACTGGAATACCAAGCTTCTTAGCTTCTTGAACTGCTAAGTGCTCTTTCTTTGTATCGACTACCCAAATTGCAGAAGGCAACTTGGTCATGTGACGAATTCCGTCGAGGTTCTTGAAAAGTTTTTCGCGTTCGCGGCGAAGCATCAAGAGCTCCTTCTTTGTCAGAAGAAGATCGTTGGTGTTCTCAAGTGCTTCAAGCTCCTTGAGGCGCTGAATGCGCTTGTATACAGTTGGGAAGTTAGTAAGCATTCCACCTAACCAGCGTTCAGTCACTGTTGGCATACCAACGCGTGCTGCTTGCTGAATGATTGGCTCGTGTGCTTGCTTCTTTGTTCCAACAAAAAGAATATGACCGCCCTTAGCGACCGTATCCTTTACAAACTCATATGCACTATCGATAAGTGCAAGTGATTGCTGAATATCGATGATGTAAATACCGTTGCGCTCGGTGAAAATAAAGCGCTTCATCTTTGGATTCCATCGACGAGTCTGGTGTCCGAAGTGGACTCCGCTGTCGAGGAGCTCTCGCATTGTTACAACTGCCATGACGGCATACTCCTTCTTAGGTTTTGTGTGCGTGCAGCACTAACAAAACCCGCTCGGTTGTGGCTTAACTATTTGTTAGGCCCGTCGCACTGAGATTCATCGACCGAATAAACGGACCGAGATGATTCACCTGGTTTTAAGGCCAAGGCAGTGCTGAGATGTCACCAGTGGATTGCTCTGCTGGTGCAGGTGGAATCTTACCTGAGGTGCGCGAGCAGATTTACCGCCCGATTAGGCGTAAAAGCCCCCATGATGTGATCCGTAGGACCGCCTCGAGGGCAATGGCTGCCGACATTTTTGACTGCCCGTGAGCTCTTTCAATGAAAGTAATAGGTATCTCACCTACAGAGCCGCCCCGCGCAATGGCCCGTCGGGTCATCTCAATCTGAAAGCAGTAACCCTCACTCTTGATTGTGGCAACCTCCATTCGCCGCAGTAGATCGGCGCTATAGATTCGAAAGCCAGATGTTGTGTCTTTTACATCTAGGGATAACAAAAGATTGGCATAGGCGTTTGCGCCTTTGGATAAGTACTCGCGGAACTTGCTCCAATTTTTGATTGCGCCATCGGCTACCCATCTCGATCCGATCAATAATTCATTAGTACCGATCCACTCCATCATTCTTATCAAATCTTCTACTTGGTGTGAACCATCTGCATCCATCTCTATGACATTTGTATATCCGCGCTCGAGCGCAATCGCAAACCCCGTGCGGTATGCGCTACCTAATCCCATTTTTCCTGAGCGAGAAATAACTTCAATTCCATGCGCCAAGCAAACCTGGGCTGTTCCATCGGGTGAACCATCATCGATCACCAAAACATCAACGGCAAGAGTCCTAAGCAAGTCTAAAAGTGAGCCGATGCTTTCAACTTCGTTGTACGTAGGAATAACAACTAAAGAAGTATTCATGCCCGCGGGTGCGCCTGTTTAAATACTTTTTGCAATCGCGCCGTTGAAACATGTGTATAGATTTGAGTCGTTGCAAGTGATGCATGACCTAAAATCTCTTGAACAGTACGCAAATCGGCTCCACCTTCTAATAAATGCGTGGCGGCCGAATGTCGCAATGCATGTGGGCCCATTCGCTCTATACCTTCAATTGCCGATAACGCTTCGTATACAACCGTGCGAACAGTGCGCTGATCAATTCTTTTACCACGGGCACCAAGAAACACTGCGTTAGCAGATTGAGCATTCGCCACAGATTCTCGACCATCTTTTAACCATATCTGTAATGCGGCAACTGCGGGTCGACCCATAGGTATTGTGCGTTCCTTATTGCCCTTACCTAAAACTCTAATCGTGTTTCGGTTGTAATCAATATCCCCAATATCTAAGCCGCATAGTTCACCAACGCGTGCACCAGTTGCATACAGAAGTTCGAGCATAGCCACATCGCGCAGCGCAAGAGGCGTTTCTTCTTCTCCAGCTCGCATGGCCATTGAATCCATAGCTAACTTGGCATCGTTCATATCTAAAACTTCCGGCAAAGTTCGATGTCCTTTGGGAGTTGCCAGAGATACACCCACATCGATTGGAATGTATTTATTCTTAAGTGCCCACTTAGTAAATAGTCGTACCGTTACAGCTCGACGCGAAAGCGTTGTACGCGCTCCGCCCTTGATCTGCTGGTTAGCTAACCAGGATCGCAAGTGTGATAACTGCAACTCTGAAATCTGGCCTACTCCAAGAGTTTCCAAATGTTCAAACAGAGAGTGTAGGTCGCCTCTATAGGCACGGACCGTATGTACCGAAAGGCTACGTTCGGCCTCTAAGTGGCGTTGAAAAGCATCCAGTATCTTTTCAAATTGCTCGCTCACAGGTGCAACTTTACTCGGGCTTGCGTCCTTGACGTAGTAGGCCAAAGGTCAACGCATCCTCTAGCGCCATGGCTGAAGCGGCTATAACGTTTTCATGGACACCAACAGTGTTCCACTCGCCCTTTCCATCACTGGTTTCAACTAACACGCGCGTAATAGCACCAGTTCCTAAACGGCCTTCCAGAATTCGTACCTTGTAATCAGTGAGTTCTAGAACCTCTAACTCTGGATAAAGCTGATTTAAACCCGTTCGAAGGGCGTTATCAAATGCGTTCACCGGGCCATTGCCGACTCCTGAACAGATAATTTTTTTACCCATAGCGGTCACTGTAACTTCGGCTTTAGTGAGAATGCTTTGATCTTGGGCACGCTCTACCGTTGTTAACCAGTGTTCAATAGTAAAAAATGAAGGGCGCTTGCCGTTGATTTCTTCATGTACTAAAAGTTCGAAAGAGGCATCGGCGGCTTCAAAGGTAAATCCGCGCGACTCCATCTCTTTTACTCGAGCGACAATTCGTCCAATGAGCTCTTTGTCTCCACCTAAATCGACGCCTAGCTCTTGTGATTTCATCTCAATCGATGCACGTCCAGCCATATCGCTCACTAGCATGCGCATGTCATTACCAACTGCTTCTGGATCTTCATGTTGGTAAAGCGATGGATCAATTTTGATTGCACTTGCATGTAGCCCGGCTTTATGGGCAAAGGCCGAAACACCAACATACGGTTGGCGGGCACTGGATGAAACATTTGTCACTTCAGCAATAGCGTGTGAAATTCTAAAAGCTTCTTGCAAGGCGTTTTTCGGCAAAACTAATTGCTTCTTTTTTAATTCAAGATTTGCGATAATGGTAACAAGGTCAGCGTTACCTGTGCGCTCACCATAGCCATTCAAGGTTCCCTGCACATGAGTTGCACCTGCAGCAACAGCGGCCATCGAGTTTGCAACGGCGCAGCCTGTGTCGTTGTGGCAGTGAATTCCGAGTCGCGCAGAGCTCGCAGTGAGAACATCGTGGACGACTTGCGATAACTCATCGGGCAACATTCCACCGTTGGTATCGCATAATGCGATTACATCAGCGCCAGCTTCGGCGGCAACGCGTACAACTTCCAAGGCATATGCACGATTGTTGCGATAACCATCAAAGAAGTGCTCGGCATCTAAAAATACTCGTTGACCCTCTTGAATTAAGTGCGTGACTGAGTCACGAATCATCTCCAAGTTTTCATCCAAAGTTGTCTTGAGTGCTAAATCAACGTGGCGATCAAATGCCTTGGCTACTAGCGTTACGGCAGGTGCCCCACTGTCTCGAAGTGCACCCAGGAGTACATCATCGGCGGCTTTTACGTGTGGCCGGCGGGTAGCACCAAAGGCTACGAAAGTTGCATTTTTTAGCACTAACTCTTTTTTAGCGCGCGCAAAGAATTCGGTATCTTTTGGGTTAGCACCCGGCCAACCGCCTTCGATGAATCCAACACCTAGATCATCTAGGTGTCGCGCAATCGCTAACTTGTCATGGACCGAGAGATTGAGTCCCTCTTGCTGCGCACCATCGCGCAACGTGGTGTCATAGATATGGAAGGCATCTGATATTGGCATTTACTTAACCGCGCTCATCCAATTATGCGTGTCAGGTATGGTGCCATGCTGAATCGCTAAGAGTGCATTTCGAATCTGCATGGTAATGATGCCAGGTTGACCATCACCTGTTACCCATGTACCCATTGCACTTTTCGCTTGACCGACTGGTGACACAACAGCAGCGGTTCCACATGCAAAGATTTCGGTTATCTCACCGGATGCAACACCCTCTCGCCAATCATCAATACTGATCATGACTTCATCGGTTTTATATCCCAAGTCCTTGGCCACACTTAAAATTGAATCGCGAGTAATCCCTGGTAGCAACGTGCCCGTAAGTTTTGGTGTCACAACAGTTGAATTAGCTCCGCTACCTTTAACAAAGTAAAGGTTCATTCCACCCATCTCTTCAACCCACTTACGCTCTATTGCATCGATCCATACAACTTGATCACACCCCTCTTTAGCGGCAGCTTTTTGTGCAACTAACGATGCTGCGTAGTTTCCACCACACTTTGCCTCACCAGTTCCACCCAGGGCTGCACGAACGTACTCTGTTGAGATCCACACAGACACTGCCTTTGATGGATCAAAATAGGCACCTGCTGGCGTGGCAATCAACATATATAAAGCTTTATTAGTTGGTCGAACCCCCAAACCAACTTCTGTTGCAAACATAAATGGACGAATATACAAAGACTCACCAATTTTATTTGGAACCCAGCCACCGTCTTGCTTAAGAAGAGCATCAACAGTCTCAAGGAAGAGCGCCTCTGGCATCTGCGGCAAAGCTAAGCGGGCCGCTGATTTAGCAAAGCGTTTGGCATTTGCATCTGGACGAAACAGTGCAATCGAGCCATCGGGTTGGCAGTAAGCCTTTAAGCCTTCAAAGATCTCTTGACCATAATGAAAAACCGCTGTTGCTGGATCTAAAGAGATGGGGCCGTAAGGCTTTAACTCAGGTTCACCCCAACCATCTTTTTCACTCCACTCGCATACAACCATGTGGTCGGTGTAGTACTTACCAAAACCACCTTCGGCAACTAAGGCATCACGCGTAGCAGCATCTTTGGCGTTTGGGTTAAGTGTAATTTTCATAGTCTTATAGCGCTGCGACTAGCGCATCTCCTATCTCGGTTGTGCTTCGCTTTTTATTAGCCCGTGTTAAAAGATCCGATGCAACTGCGCGCTCAATATCGCGAGCAGCATCGCTGTAACCCAAATGGTCTAACATCATGGCAACTGACATAACTGTGGCTGTTGGATCGGCAATGTTCTTACCGGCAATGTCCGGTGCTGAACCATGAACTGGCTCAAACATAGATGGAAACTTACGTGTTGGATTGATGTTGCCAGATGCGGCAAGTCCGATACCACCACAGATTGCGGCAGCGATATCAGTCAATATGTCTCCGAATAAATTATCGGTGACTACTACATCAAAGCGCTCAGGATTAGTAACAAAGAACATCGAAGCTGCATCAACGTGCAGGTAATCAGTTGTAACAGTTGGATACTCTTTTGCAACTTCGTTGAATGTACGAGTCCACAGACCACCAGCACGAGTCAATACGTTGTTCTTGTGAACAAGAGTAAGTTTTTTACGATCACGTTTTAGTGCACGCTCAAATGCATCACGAATAACCCGTTCTGCACCGCGACGAGTATTCAAACTTTCTTCCGTCGCAATCTCAGCATCCGTACCTTCTGCAAGAACTCCACCGGCACCGACATAAGGACCTTCAGTACCTTCACGCACAACAACAAAATCAATCGGTGCTTTGGTTGCAAGGGGTCCGGTGACTCCAGGCATCAAGCGGGCTGGGCGCAAGTTGATGTAGTGATCAAAGGCAAAACGTAGCTTGAGTAAAAGGCCACGCTCTAGAACTCCACTGGGGACTGTTGGGTCTCCGACCGCGCCAAGCAAAATAACATCTTTAGTTGCAAGCTCGGCCAGCGTTGCATCGGGCAGAACCTCACCCGTGCGATGCCAGAAGCCCGCTCCTAAATCGTAGGAAGTTTTGTTAAAGGTGATGTGATATTTCTTAGAGACTGCATCTAGAACTTTAAGACCCTCGTTTACAACTTCAGGTCCAATTCCATCGCCTGCGATAATAGCTAAGTTAACTGTAGTCATTAATCCACCAAGACAACTGCACGAACGGATTCGGCAGCTGTCTCTTTCTTAATCGTTGCCAATAGTTCATCACTTACATCAGAGTCAACCGAGAGCGCCATCAGAGCTTTGCCACCAGCACCGCTGCGCGCAACTTGCATTCCGGCGATATTAATATGAGCCTGGCCCAAAGTATGACCCACTGTGCCAATAACACCCGGTTGATCTATATAACGTAAGAACAGGATATGCGAAGTTGGCGGAAGATCAAGTGAGAATGAATCGATTCCAATAATTTTTTGTGTCTGCTTGATTCCCATCAACGTACCATCAACGGTTATTGATTTACCACTTCCCGTTGCTGCACGCAGCGAAATCATAGAACGATATTCAGCGCTATCGGCAGTTGTAGTAACGCTAGAAGTCATTCCACGCTCACTTGCAAGTCCAGGGGCATTTACATATGTAACTTCCTCAGCGCCCACAGCAATTAATGAACCTTTGAGCGCACTAATTGCCAGAATTGATGAGTCATGAACTGCAATCTCTCCACGAACTTGAATATCCATATTGACCGGAACTTCATTGAGAAGCTCGGTAGCAATCTGAGCCATTTTTTCAACAAGGGGTAGGCTTGGTCGAATCTCTTCGGCAATCACGCCTCCCTTAACATTGACGGCATCCGGAACAAGCTCGCCCGCTAGCGCTTTTCGCACTGAAACTGCAACGGCGATACCTGCGCGCTCTTGCGCCTCATCGGTCGATGCACCTAAATGCGGTGTGGCAACGACTTTATCGAGGGTAAAAAGTGGTGAATCCGTGCACGGCTCCGTTGAAAATACATCTAAGCCTGCACCACCAACGCGGCCCTCAACAATTGCGTCATAGAGTGCGGCTTCATCTAGCACTCCCCCGCGTGCAGCGTTAACAATCCGCACCGATGGTTTTACCTTTTTTAACGCTTCAACGCCGATTAAATTGGCCGTCTCTTTAGTCTTTGGCAAGTGGATCGTAATGAAATCTGCCGTGCGCAACAGTTCATCTAGATCTACTAAGCGGACACCAAGTTGAGCAGCGCGGGCTGGCTGTAAATATGGATCATAAGCAATGACATCCATACCAAATGCCTGCATGCGTTGTGCAACTAATTGACCGATACGGCCAAAACCAACAATTCCTAGAGTCTTTTCAAATAACTCTGCGCCCGTGTATTTAGAGCGTGCCCATTTCCCAGCACGTAAAGCGGCATGTGCGGGTGAGATAAAACGTGCAGAAGCTAAGAGCAAGGAGATTGCAAGTTCAGCTGCACTGACGATGTTAGAAGTAGGTGCATTAACCACCATCACACCTGCAGATGTTGCTGCAGGTATATCCACATTATCTAAACCAACACCTGCACGAGCAATAACCTTTAAACCCTTAGCTGCAGCGATTGCTTCGGCATCCATTTTTGTAGCCGAACGAATCAAAACTGCATCTACACCCTTAGCAAGTGCTGCTAAAAGTTGGCCACGATCTGCGCCGTCGCAGTTAACGACGTCGAAATCTGGGCCAAGCGCATCTAGCGTTGCTGGGCTTAGCTCTTCTGCAATCAGAACAACTGGTTTAGCCACGCGCCGCGCTGCCCTCTTGGTAATCATCACCCTTTGACTGCTTCATCCATGAAAACATCTTGCGAAGTTCGCGGCCGACAGTCTCGATTGGGTGAGTCTCACCCTTAGTGCGAAGTGCGTTAAATTCAGGTGCCCCAGCCTCTTGATCATCGATAAAGCGCTTAGCAAAAGCTCCACTTTGAATATCTGCAAGGACGGCCTTCATATTCTCTTTAACATGTGGATCGATAACACGTGGACCTGAAACATAGTCACCGAATTCGGCAGTGTCAGATACTGACCAGCGCTGCTTTGCGATTCCACCTTCATACATAAGATCCACGATTAGCTTTAACTCGTGAAGACATTCAAAGTATGCAACCTCTGGCTGGTATCCCGCTTCGGTGAGAGTTTCAAAGCCGTACATAACAAGCTGAGATGCGCCACCGCATAGTACTGACTGCTCACCAAATAAATCAGTCTCGGTCTCTTCAGTAAAGGTAGTCAAGATTCCGCCAGCGCGAAGTCCACCGATTGCACGTGCATAAGAAAGTGTAAGTGGCCAAGCGCTACCAGTTGCATCTTGTTCTACTGCAACAATTACTGGAACTCCACGACCAGCAACAAACTCACGACGCACCAAGTGGCCTGGGCCTTTAGGTGCAATCATGCAGACATCGACTGACGCTGTTGGCTTGATGTAACCAAAGCGAATATTAAATCCGTGACCAAATAGAAGTGCATCCCCATCTTTAAGATTAGGCAAAATCGACTCTGTGTAGATATGGCGCTGAACATGGTCAGGTGCCAAGATCATGATGACTGTTGCCTCTTGCACAGCTTCGGCAACACTAACAACGCGCAAACCTTCGGCCTCAGCCTTAGCACGTGATGGTGACCCATCTTTTAAACCGACGCGAACATCGACACCGCTATCGCGCAAGTTAAGTGCGTGTGCATGTCCCTGTGAGCCGTAACCGATGATCGCGACTTTGCGACCCTGGATGATAGATAGATCGGCATCCTCTTCGTGATACATCGTTGCTGCCACGGTGTTCTCCTTTTAGTTCTGGTAGTCGGGTTGTGTGTCGTGAACAATAGGTTGAGCTGAGTTAGGCACTATCTCTTTGATTGCAATTACATTGATTAACTTGTCCAACTGAGCAATTACTTGCTCTAAAGCATGGCCTTCTAAGTTAACTACTATGTCCATTTTAGAGGTCTCTGGGTTATCGGTAGGACCAACCGATAAGCGCTCAATGTTGTATGCGCGGCGTGAAAACAGGCCAGCTACCCGGGCTAAAACTCCAGGTGAGTTTTCGACGATTACTTCGAGTGTGTGTTGGGCCATTTTATAACTCCTGTGAGTCCCAGTCAGGCGCGGTTTCGCGCGCAATCATAATGTCATCATTTGAAGCACCAGCTGCCACCATCGGCCACACCATCGCATCGCGCGCTACGCGGAAATCAACTACTACGGGTTGATCATTAATGCTCATTGCTTTTTCAATTGTTGCATCGACATCTTCTGGGCGCTCACAACTTAATCCAACACAGCCCATCGCCTCAGCCAACATAGGAAAGTTAGGAATCCGCTTGGATTCAAGACTGGTATTCGAGTAACGGCCTTCATAGAACAATGTCTGCCATTGGCGAACCATTCCAAGTGATTCATTATTAATAATTGCTACCTTGATTGGAATGTTGTTCAGCGCACATGTTGTTAACTCTTGATTTGTCATCTGGAAGCAACCATCGCCATCAATCGCCCACACCGTCGTATCAGGTGCGCCAACTTTGGCACCCATAGCTGCGGGTACTGCATAACCCATCGTTCCTAATCCGCCAGAGTTAAGCCACGTGCGTGGATTCTCGTAAGAAACAAACTGCGAGGCCCACATTTGATGTTGTCCAACACCAGCTGCAAAAATAGTTTCTGGGCCAGAGATTTTTCCTAAACGTTCAATAACGTACTGGGGTGCAAGTGAACCATCTGTTGGCATCGCATAACCTAATGGATAAGTCGCCTTTAAAGAGTTGACCTGACGAAGCCACGCAGTTAAGTCTGGACGATTCTTAGCTAAGGCAACTTTAAGCGCAGGAATCAACGCTGCAATTGAATGCTTCAGATCTCCTAGAACTGCAACATTGGCGAAGCGATTCTTACCGATTTCAGCTGGATCTACATCGGCGTGAATAACTTTGGCGTTTACGGCAAAGGTTGAGAGCTTGCCAGTTACTCGATCATCAAAGCGCGCACCTAATGTAATAAGTAGATCTGCTTTTTGTAGGGCCGTTACAGCTGCAACCGTACCGTGCATGCCAGGCATGCCAAGATTGAGTGGATGGCTATCAGGGAAAGCTCCACGTGCCATCAGTGTTGTAACAACTGGAGCACCAAGTAGTTGCGCTAACTCCATTAGTTCGCGTGAAGCATCAGCTTTAATTACTCCACCACCAACATAAAAAACAGGCTTGCTGGACTGTGTAATTAAATCTGCGGCATCGGTAATCGATTGTGCATCGGGAGCAAGTTTGGGCTTATAGCCCTTCAATGACACCGATGTTGGATATGCGAACTCGGTCATTTTTTGCAGAGCATCTTTAGCAATATCAACAAGTACTGGACCAGGTCGACCGGTGCTTGCAATGTGAAATGCCTCAGCAATTGCACGTGGAATATCGGCAGGATCGGTTATTAAATAATTATGTTTTGCAAATGGCATAGTAATTCCGCGGATATCGGCCTCTTGAAATGCATCAGTACCAATTGCAACTGATGGAACTTGACCAGTAATTGCAACAACTGGAACTGAATCCATTGCAGCATCAGCTAAAGGCGTAACTAAGTTTGTTGCACCTGGACCTGAAGTGGCGATACAAACGCCCACTCGACCGGTGACTTGGGCATACCCCGTTGCTGCATGACCTGCACCTTGTTCGTGGCGCACAAGAATGTGACGGATTGAGCTTGAGAAGATTGGATCATAAGCCGGCAAAATTGCACCGCCTGGAATTCCAAACATCACATCGACGCCTGCGGCCTCTAACGATGCGACGAGTGAACTAGCTCCATTCATCTGACTCATTTTCCATCTCCTTCCATGCTCGGTGCGGTGTGATTAAACGAAAAAACCCTCAGATTAACTGAGGGCAGCGCGCGATCGAATTGCTAGATCACGCGCTTTTAAATCACCACCACTACTAATGCTTTTGACATGGCTATATTCTCCAACAGCTTATGGATTGAGTCAAGACGTGAGATGCGTATCTCACAATTTGAACACTTAGTCGCAGACTGCGCCTTTAGATGCCGAGCCGACCAACTGAGAGTATTTATGAAGAACTCCACGGGTGTATTTATGGGGCAGCGGCTTCCAACCAACTTTTCGGGCCTCTAATTCGTGGGCATCAACCAGCAGATCCATGGTCCGATTAGTGATATCGATTCGAACGATATCGCCATCTTTGACAAATGCGATTGGTCCCCCATCTACGGCCTCTGGAGCAACGTGACCAACACACAGTCCAGTTGAACCTCCAGAGAAACGTCCATCGGTTAACAGCAACGTTGATTTACCAAGTCCAGCGCCTTTGATCGCGCCAGTAATCATTAACATTTCACGCATACCTGGTCCACCCTTCGGACCTTCATAGCGAATCACAACAACATCGCCAGCTTGGATTGTTCCATTCTCGAGTGCATCCATGGCGGCTTGTTCGCGTTCAAATACGCGTGCGGGTCCTTCAAATAATTCGATACCTATTCCAGCGGTTTTACAAACAGCGCCTTCTGGGGCAAGTGAACCACCAAGAATTGTGATTCCAATATCGGTAGATAAAGGCTTCGATGATGCGCGCAGAATTTCACCATCGGGATCCGGTGGATTAATTTCAGCTAAATTTTCAGCCATCGTCTTTCCAGTGACAGTTAATACGTCACCGTGCAACATTTTTGCATCTAGGAGGGCCTTAAGAATTACTGGTACCCCGCCGACCTTATCCATATCGCTCATAACAAAGCGCCCGAAAGGTTTTAAATCACCCAACAATGGAACTTTGGAGCCAATACGGTGAAAGTCATTGAGCGTTAAATCAACATCGGCTTCATGTGCAATTGCAAGTAAGTGCAGAACTGCATTAGTAGAACCACCAAGAGCCATCAAAATCGTAATTGCATTTTCAAATGCCTGCTTCGTTAAAATATCGCGCGTTGTAATGCCTGCACGAATCAGTTCTACGACAGCGGCGCCAGATTTAATTGCGAATGCATCTCGTCGGCGGTCAACAGCTGGTGGTGCAGCCGAACCTGGAAGAGACAAACCAATCGCTTCTCCAATACTTGCCATGGTGTTAGCGGTATACATGCCACCACAAGCACCTTCTCCGGGACAGATTGCACGTTCGATTTGATCAACACGATCCTGAGTAATTAATCCTCGTGCACATGCACCGACGGCTTCAAAGGCATCGATAATCGTTACATCTTTTCCATCCACTTGTCCCGGTAAAGTAGAACCGGCATAAACAAAGACGCTTGCAACATCGATTCGAGCTGCAGCCATCATCATCCCAGGAAGTGATTTATCACAACCGGCAAAAGTAACCATTCCGTCGAAGCGCTCAGCTTGCATAACAGTCTCAACAGAATCGGCGATTACTTCGCGTGAAACGAGCGAGAAGTGCATACCTTCGTGGCCCATTGAGATTCCATCAGAGACTGAAATCGTGCCGAACTGCATGGGAAAACCGCCGGCATCAATCACACCTTGTTTAGATGCTTTAGCTAAACGATCCAGAGATAAGTTACACGGTGTGATTTCATTCCATGATGATGCGATTCCAATTTGAGGCTTAACCCAATCCTCGTCACCCATTCCAACTGCACGCAACATGCCGCGTGCGGGTGCACGCTCCATTCCATCAGTGACTAATCCAGAGCGAGGTTTCATCGTCGACATAGTTACTAGTCTAACTACTCGCCTTGGCCTAAGTGAGATAAAAGAAGTGTTCGAACTCGGGCAGCGTCTGCTTGACCCTGTGTCTGTTTCATGACCGCACCGATTAATGCACCAGCTGCTGGTAGATGTCCATTACGGATTTTTTCGGCAGTCCCTGGCTGTTCGGCGCAGACTTTTTCAATCGCTGCCATGAGTGCACCATCATCGTTAACAACTTTAATTCCACGAGCAGCAATTACAGCGGCTGGCTTACCCTCACCGGCAATGACGCCTTCGATAACCTGGCGTGCCAGTTTGTCCGTTAACTCCCCCGCACTTACTAAGGCAACGATCTCGGCAACATCTGATGGAGTAATTGGCAGGTTTGCAATTGCAACTTCTTTGTCATTTGCAATGCGTGAGATTTCGCCTAACCACCAACTGCGCGCCTTTGCTGGATCTGCGCCTAAGTTAACTGTGGCTTCCACAATATTTAATACATCGGCGTTAATCATTGCCGCCATCTCTTTATCTGGTACAGCCCATGCCTCTTGCAAACGTTTACGGTGAATCGATGGTCGCTCTGGCAAAGCTGCTCGCAAAGTTTCAATCCATGCAGCATCTGGGGCAACGGGAACTAAATCTGGTTCTGGGGGGTAGCGGTAATCCTCGGCCTGTTCCTTTGAGCGACCAGAGCGAGTAAGGCCAGTATCTTCTTGAAAGTGTCGTGTCTCTTGAACTACGCGCTCACCATTATTAAGCAACTCTGCATGGCGAATCATTTCTCCACGAATTGCGCGTTCAACTGAGCGAAGTGAGTTCACATTTTTAGTTTCACTGCGAGTACCTAAAGTTTCGACACCAATAAGGCGCAATGAGACGTTAGCATCACAACGAAGTGAGCCCTGCTCCATCTTTACATCGCTAACACCTAGAGAGCGCAAGATGTCGCGAAGCTCTGCAACATAGGCTTTGGCAACTTCTGGTGCGTACTTACCTGTTCCAGGAACAATCTTAGTCACAATCTCTACCAAGGGAATTCCTGCGCGGTTGTAATCTAGAAGTGAGTACTCCGCGCCATGGATACGTCCAGTCGCACCACCTACGTGAAGAGACTTACCAGTGTCTTCCTCCATATGTACGCGCTCGATTTCGATTCGGAAAACCTTTGGACCCTCATCGGTTTCGATCTCGACATCAACATATCCGTTAACGCAAATCGGTTCGTCATACTGTGAAATCTGGAAGTTCTTAGGCATATCGGGATAGAAATAGTTTTTGCGTGCAAAGCGACTAAAGGGTGCGATTGAACAGTTCAAAGCTAGGCCGATTTTAATCGTTGATTCAATCGCTTTTTCATTAACCGTAGGCAACGCACCTGGAAGCGCTAAACACACTGGACATGTCTGGGTGTTTGGCTCTGCACCAAAAATCGTGCTGCAACCACAAAACATCTTCGATTGCGTATTAAGTTCAACGTGGACTTCTAAGCCCAATACTGGTTCGTATGTGGCCATTACCTCATCGTATGTAAGCGCCATTTATTTTCCTGCCAATGCTGGAATCTTTGACAGCAAAGGTGCGCCCCATTTACTCAATAAAGCCGCTTCAAGCGCTGCACCCAATAAGTACATGCGATCATCCTGCATCGCGGGTGCCATAATCTGGAACCCGACTGGCAGGCCGTCCTCCGGTGCTAATCCAGCAGGTAATGACATTCCACCAATACCCGCCATATTGACTGGAATAGTTGCAATGTCATTTAAATACATGGCGATTGGGTCGTTAGATTTTTCTCCGATTTTAAAGGCAGTTGTTGGACATGTTGGTGAGACCATCACGTCGCACTTTTCAAAAGCTTTGTTAAAATCTTGCGTTATTAGGGTACGAACCTTTTGGGCGCTTCCATAATAGGCATCGTAATATCCAGATGAGAGCGCATATGTTCCAAGAATAATTCGACGCTTTACTTCGCGGCCAAAGCCAACTTCACGCGTTAGATTCATAACCGATTCAGCGGAAGCTCCATCGACATCGCCAACGCGCAGGCCATAACGCATCGCATCAAAGCGCGCTAAATTTGAAGAACACTCAGATGGCGCAATTAAATAATATGCAGCAAGTGCGTACTCAAAGTTTGGCGCAGAAACTTCAACAATTTCAGCCCCGGCAGCGGCCAATAACTCTAGAGACTCTTCAAAGCGTGTGCGGACTCCACTTTGATAGCCCTCTCCATTGAGCTCTTTAACAACGCCAATCTTCATTCCCTTAACGTCACCGCTCTTAGCGGCAGCAACTACTTGCGGCACTGGGGCATTGATACTTGTTGAATCCTTTGGATCATGTCCAGCAATCGCTTCATGTAGTAACGCTGCATCTAAAACTGTGCGTGCACATGGACCTGCTTGATCAAGCGAGGAAGAAAATGCGACTAAGCCAAAGCGCGATACGCCACCATAGGTAGGTTTGACTCCAACGGTTCCAGTTACTGCAGCGGGCTGGCGAATTGAACCACCAGTATCGGTACCGATAGCAAGAGGTGCTTCAAAAGCCGCTAGGGCTGCAGATGATCCACCGCCTGAACCTCCGGGAATTCGTGATAAATCCCAAGGATTATGCGTTGGTCCATAGGCAGAGTTCTCAGTAGATGAGCCCATTGCAAACTCATCCATATTGGTCTTACCTAAAATAACAATTCCATTTTTCTTTAGATTTGTTACAACCGTTGAGTCATATGGTGGGCGCCAACCTTCAAGAATCTTTGATCCACATGTAGTTGGAACACCTTTTTGTGTCATGACATCTTTTAGTGCAAGCCCC
>Ga0194050_1000160_pt1 | contig 21854 bp, 19 predicted proteins | sample SepL2310m_MetaG_FD_148657 | JGI IMG/M metagenome (GOLD analysis project Ga0194050, IMG submission 148657) | Anoxic zone freshwater microbial communities from boreal shield lake in IISD Experimental Lakes Area, Ontario, Canada - Sep2016-L239-10m | ecosystem: Environmental > Aquatic > Freshwater >...
TTTTCTTTGGAAAACTCGTAGCAACTCTCTTGCCGTCAAGCGCCGATGGTGAATGAATTGAGGCATTGTCGGCAACGCACAGTGCCAATCGACATGAGCCGATTCCTAGGTCGAGTCGATGCACCACGCTGGCACAACTCTCTGCAACGAGATCGGCTCCCGTAATACCAAGATCAATTGCACCTTCGGCAACGAGTGTCGGAATGTCATCTGTGCGAAGAAATATCACCTCGACTGGCATGGTGCGGCAGCGAGCAAAAAGGCTTCGATCTGGACGACGAAATGAAAGCCCTGCATCCTTCAGCAACTCGGCTGAGATTTCGGCCAGACGTCCTTTACTCGGCAACCCTATTCGCAAAAGGCGATCGCTCACGTTCTCTCTCCGGATGAATCGAGATGCGCACTCTTTCGGGAAGCCTTTTCAACAAGGCCTGATATCCCAAACCGACGTGCCAACTCCTCTTCCACTGCCTGAAACGGTACCTTGCGAAATGCCAGCAGGACGAGAAGGTGGTACAGCAGATCGGATGCCTCAGAAACAACCCTCTCATCCGATTCACTCGTCGCAGCCTGTACAACTTCTACGGCCTCCTCAACGACCTTTTCTCCAATCTTCTGCGGCCCACCCGCCATCAGGCGACTGGTGTAGGATTGCTCAGAAGGCGTATTCCGCCTCTGCTCCAAAACTTCCTCAAGTCTCTGAAGCGTGTCTCGCGAGTGTATCATCAGTGGTTGGCTCTCTCGGGTATTGTGACCATCGAGCGACCTCGGCAGGGACGATTCTATCTCATGCCTGCAAGTTCAGACTCTTTCCCAGACTCCGCTGCGACTCATTTCTGCATCTACTCACACTGACTCAACGCGTACTCTTCTTCTTTTCTGATGCCGTAGGTTGTCACAATAAAAATAATCGCTTGGATTTTCTGAAGATACATCACCTCCGAAAGATTCTTGTATGCAGCCGAGACTTGACCACGATTGTTGGTTTCTTTCCGGCCCCACGGCAGCTGGGAAAACCGCACTGGCTATCGCGATGGCGAAGCATCTCAACGCTCAGATTGTGTCGGTCGATTCAATGGCCGTCTATCGAGGCCTCGATATCGGCACCGCCAAGCCCAGTCCGCAAGAGCGTCTGGCTGTTCCGCATCATCTCATCGACGTGGCCGACCCAACCCAGTCGTATAGCGTTGCTCGCTGGCTCGATGATGCGACTCGTGCCGTCGAAACGATTCGCTCCCACGGTCAGTCCATTTTATTCGTAGGAGGAACTCCTCTTTATCTTCGAATGCTCCGTGACGGACTTTCTCCACTTCCAGAAACTTCCTTACAACGAAGAACTGAGTTTCTTGAAGAGTTGTCTCGCATTGGGATGCAGGCGCTCCACGAACGTCTTCGCACACTCGACCCGATTGCAGCGTTCAAAATTCATCCTCATGACACAAGACGTGTTATTCGCGCACTGGAAGTGATTTCCACAAGCGGTTTGCCACTTTCACAGCAGCAGACCCAGCATCCCAATCCAATTCTTGAATCCCATCTTTTTGTTCTCGATATCCCTCGTGCCATCCTGCATAAAAAAATTGATGAACGTACTCGCACAATGTTCGAGAATGGAATTGTCGATGAAGTGTTTCGAGTCACGACCGCTTATGGCCCGCTGGGTCTCACGGCATCGCAGGCCACTGGCTACCGTGAAGCGCTCGAAGTTCTTGCGGGTCGAATGGATCGTGAAGAAGCTGTTTTGATTGTTCAGCGTCGCACTCGACAACTTGCAAAACGCCAACTCACCTGGCTACGAGGCTTTCCAGGAGCCCGCTGGATTACTGCTTGAAAATGTAGGCTCTTGTTGGATGTTCGAGGATCATCTATCGCCTGACTGATCCTCGGTTTTGCTAGCAACAAGACTGCTAGCACAAAATCTGGTACTCAAAGCGGTCGCACAACACAAAATGGACTCCACCGCTTGTCTGGGCTTGCGAAGGGACTAGCCTCACCCGCGATCCAATCGGGATGTGCAGGCACGTTCTTCACGCTCCGATTGAATCAGGCTACGGCGACGGAAATGGTTCGGAACATCCAAGGTGGGATGCCCGGACCCGGTGCCCGGAGGGCATCGTTCGATCGAAGGGCCACTCCGGGAAACCGGGCGTCAGGGAAGACGCAAGTGATCACATCAAAAGATCAGACAAACGCTTCTGATGTGTCACGTCTTCTCACAACGCCCAACTACCGTCAGGGGTGGTATCGCTTCGGTGGAATGAATTTCTCCTCTGGGTGTCGGGGGGTCGACTCGACCGCCACGTTGCTTGCGTCTTCATGGATGAATGGGCTCATCAATACCCTTCACGGGGTTGGAGATTTTTTCAATGGCAGCCAAACCGCTGATCGGCATCAACATGGATTACCGCTCGAGTCGCAGGGAGCACGAAGCTCTTTCATTCATCGCAGCTGGTTATTTTGACGGAGTCACCAACGCGGGAGGAATTCCAGTGATTCTTCCACCGCTTACAGATGAAGACGATATAGCACGCTTGCTCGACATGCTCGATGGTGTGGTACTCGTTGGTGGTGCCGACGTCGACTCCCGACGCGATGGATTTATGATCCACCCTGCGTCGCGACAAATGGATGTCCGTCGCGAGGATTTTGACCGCATGCTGGTGAAGGCCATTTGTCAAAGACAGATGCCGGTTCTTGCGATTGGCAGTGGCATGCAGTTGCTCAACATCACCGAAGGGGGAACGCTCTTTCAGCATCTTCCGGAAGATTTGCCGAAGGCGATGCCGCATAAAGATCCGCTCGACACAGCGCACCGGCACGGCCTCGAAGTTGTTGCTGGTTCGGCCATGGAACGGATTTATGGTGATGGTGAAATTCGCGTCAACAGCATGCATCACATGGCGATCGATGACCTTGCTCCCGGATTTCGCGTGACGGCAAGGGCACCCGACGGCGTTATTGAAGCGATTGAAAGCACCTTGGAAAACTGGGTGGCCATTGGAACACAGTTTCATCCGGAGGCCGAATCCGCCTCAGCCCTTGACGTGAAGGTCTTTGAGGAATTTGTCGTCGGAATTACCGGCGTCGTCCCCGAGGTGCGTCTCGTCGCTTGATTCGTCGAGCACGCGAAAGTTCAAAAATTTCAACCTGTGCCCCGTCGGTTGCCTCTCGCGACCGACGGGGTGCATGGCGTTTTACACAGAGGCCTAACGTGCGACATTCGTCTGCAAATCGCGCAGCCTTTGCGCGTCGTGGATCGGCAACAAGCGCCGTACCGCCATCGGCCATTGTTGCGTTAATCATTTTTGCAACAAGCGCCGCATGGTGGTCTTCATAGAGAACATCCGCAGCGGTCACCAGATCGTAGTGCCCCAAATCTTCAGGCATGCTTCGCCAGTCTATGACACGCGTGGACAAAGATCCTGTTTGTTGCGAACCATTCTTAAGATTGTCTATCGCATTAAAACGCACCCCCTCGAGCGCCGTTTCCTCGTAATCGGTTGCCAGCACGGAAAATCCTCTCCGTGCAGCAACAATCGATGGCAGTCCCAAACCACAACCAAGTTCCAGCAGAGTGCGACCGAGGCCGTTTTGCTTTGCGATGTTCTCAGCCAGCACGCGTGAAGATTCCCACACATCAGCCCAGTAGGGAATCCGACCGTCCCGATCAAAGTTTTCCAAATCGATCAGCGATTCCATATCGGGAGGCCGCCAGATACGCACCACCATTGCACCAACATCGATTTCCCGAAGAACCGGTTCGAATCGCTCAAATCCCTGCATACCTGACCTCAGATTGTTTTTTCTTGATTGGGCGTCAAAGCGCTCCCGGAGTAATCCCTATATTCTGCACAGTCCAAGGATCGATTTTGAAAACCCGCTCTCTCGCGAAGAGGCTTGCGGGCGGTACCATAAAACATCATGTGGCAATCTCTCCTGCACAACATGCTCGACTTTCGCCGATATCCAGAATACTGGATTCAAACCTCTTTTTGCGAATTTCATTACGATTCGCACTGCCAGAGCACTTCGAAAGATTTTCGTGCCAACGACCGATTTGCCTTTGGACTCGCTGGCTTCGCTCGTTCAAGGAAAACATCCTTGTCCAGGAAACGTGCTCGGACTTCATCGTCGCGCGTTCCCTGCCTCCGGCGAGCAGACGTGGAGCGTTCGAACACTTCTCCCGCAGGCAGGCGCTGCGTGGGTCGTTCAGCAGACTCACGACGGTCAGCAGACATCAAGCCCCATGCGACGACTTCATCCATCAGGACTTTTTGAAGCAACGCTGGCAGACTCATCCTCTACTCCACCTTCGTATTTGATTCGTTCAGTCGATCACTCCCAAACCATGCGACAAACACACGACCCCTATTCATTTCCCACCATGCTCACTGATTTTGACCTCCATCTGCTCGGCGAAGGACGCCACTGGCGAAGCTACGAAAAAATCGGCGCTCAGTTGTTCGATGTGCGCGGTGTGCGCGGTGTCAACTTTTCTGTCTGGGCACCAAATGCCGAAGCGGTCAGCGTGATCGGAGATTTTAATGGATGGGATGGCCGAACCCATCAGATGCATAAACGAATTCCATCTGGGATTTGGGAATTATTTATTCCGGAAGTCGGCGTCGGTGCACTCTACAAATTTCGTATTCATTCCTGCGGAACGTATTGCGATCGATCGGATCCCTACGGATTTTCTGCAGAGATTCCCCCTCGAACCGCTTCGAAGGTGGTCGATCTGACGAGCTATCGCTGGAATGACGACGACTGGATGGCGCGCCGCAATCAACACAACGCTCTCGATGCAGCCATCTCTATTTACGAGTGTCACCTTGGTAGCTGGAGACGACCGGTCGATGATCCCCGCCGCTGGCTCTCTTACGGAGAACTCGAGCGAGACCTTGTCCCCTACTGTCGCGAGATGGGATTCACGCACGTCGAACTGCTTCCACCGACCGAACATCCACTGTCTGCGAGTTGGGGCTACCAAACTATCGGACTCTTTGCTGCAACAAGCCGGTACGGTTCACCACAGGAATTGATGTCGCTCATCGATGCATTTCATCGCGAGAATATCGGTGTGATTATTGACTGGGTTCCGGCACATTTTCCCCGAGACTCTCACGGGCTGCGTCGTTTCGATGGCACCGCCTTGTATGAGCATGAAGATCCTCGACAAGGAGAACATCCTGACTGGGGCACTTTGATCTTTAACTATGGTCGCAACGAGGTCTGCAATTACCTCATATCAAGTGCTCTCTTTTGGCTTGACCGCTATCACATCGACGGCCTTCGCGTGGATGCAGTTGCCTCAATGCTCTATCTCGACTACAGCCGAACCTCCGATCAGTGGGTTCCAAATCGTTTCGGCGGTCGAGAAAATCTTGAAGCAATCGATTTCATCAAGGAGTTCAACGTTCAGGTGCATTGCCACCATCCTGGCGTGCTCACCATTGCAGAAGAATCGACTGCATGGCCGGGAGTCTCCCGCCCCACCTACACCGATGGGCTGGGATTTAGCCTTAAATGGAACATGGGGTGGATGAACGACACATTGCGATACATGCGGCACGATCCAATCCACCGCAAGTACCACCACAACGAACTCACCTTCAGTCTGATTTACGCCTTTCACGAAAATTTCGTCCTGCCGTTCTCACACGATGAAGTTGTGCACGGAAAAGGATCGATGCTCAATCAAATGCCTGGAGACGTGTGGCAAAAATTCGCAAATTTGAGGTTGCTTTATAGCTACATGTGGTGCCATCCCGGAAAAAAACTCCTCTTTATGGGATGTGAGTTTGGTCAGTGGAGCGAGTGGAATTTTGAAGAATCATTACAGTGGCACCTTCTTCAAGGGGAAAGCCATCAAGGGCTCTCGCGATGCGTGGCAGATCTCAACGGGCTGTTGCAACGTGAACCAGCTCTTCATCAAGTTGACTTTGATGCCCATGGATTCGAATGGATCGACTGCCAGAATTGGCAAGATGGCACGCTTGTATTTTGTCGGCGAGGGCACGACCCCGATGATTTTCTTATTGTCTGCTGCAATTTAACGCCGATCGTACGACGCAACTATTGCGTGGGTGTTCCGATTTCTGGAACATTTTACGAAATTTTTAACAGTGACTCGGGCTGGTACGGTGGTTCCAATATCGGCAATGCGGGTGTTTTGCAGGCCACACACGGTGCCTACAACGGAAAGCCCTGCTCGATTGAATTGTCCCTCCCGCCACTGGGAACAATTGTTTTGAAACCCAAGCGAGACGAATGAGCTGATTTACAGAAAAATCACCTGCCCGGAATATGGGGCTGACGTCGCCACTGGAGTGAATACCGCTTTTCCAATCCCTCTAGCCAGTCTCCAAAGGCTCCAGAGAACGTATCCTGCGCGAGCATCGCGAGTCGCTGTTGATCAGCACGTTGATCAAAAAATCGGCTCCGTAACTCTTCGACAGTCGGTTCAAAGGAAATAATCTTTGCTACATAGCAGATGGTTTTGGGTTCGTTGAATTCAATTCCGCAGCCATCTTTTTTGAGACCGAAAAGCATCTGCATAAAATCTTGGCCGACGAGCGTAAGACCAGGAACATTCGAAATCTCTGGCGGCGTGCCCATCGGTGCATTGCCTTGATTCATCCATGTGAGTGGACCTACCTGCACAACTTTTTGCTGGTCTTCTAATCCATCTTCTTTGGTTACAACTTCTAATTCACCCTTCGGCTTCGATGACGGAAGTGCCGCAGCATATGTTTCAAGCGACACGTTTTCTTTCAGGATCGCATTTTTCACAGACTCCGCGTTGGCTCGGGCAAGTCCTCTTGCCTCGACCAATCGCCAAGCTCGTTCAACGGCCGTCCTCGATTCGGCAAAACTTGGCGCGAATTCAGGCTGATCTTCCGTTTTCCAGGAAAGGTATCGATTTCCTAAGGAGTCTCGCGTGGTCACCGGGCGCCTCACCACCGAACCTGAACCGTACATCGAATCGAGCCAGCGCTGCTGACGCATTCCAAATCGACTCGACGCATCGGGAACAAATTCAAAACTCGGTCCAATTCCCTCAATCGCGAAAGCTTCCCCTGGAGCAATTCGATCTGATTCACCCGCTTGGAGCCCCTGCACCTCGGCAATCCGTTTGAGATCGAGTCGGATTGGCTCCGGAAGTCCTTGATCAGGACGAGCCTGCCACAGTGCAAAATCTTCTGAGTAGCCATTTAAGTCAACGGCCACGGCTGTGAAAATTTCATCTATTTTGGCGTTTGCTCGCTCTCGAGCAAGTTGTTCACGAATGCGATCCTCAACACTTTCAAGTGTCTCAAACTGTTCGGGGTCTGGCGAAGCATCGATGGGGGCCGAGTTTGTTGCGGGAGACTCTTCCAGAATTTTTGATTCGGCTTTCTCTGCCGTCGACACAGTCTCTGGAACGTTTTTTTCAGGTTCTTTGTTTTCTTCTTTTACTTCGTCAACGAGCTTTGATCGCATTGACACAGGGATGAACTGCCCCGCACGAACAAACTCCGTGGCACTGTTATCCTTGAGCCGGGGTTGGGTGCTGGAGGAATTCTTGTCGGAAGGTTTTTCCTCTGATACTGGATCGACTGATTTTGTCTCGGCATCAGAATCTTGTGGTTGCGAAGTCGCAGGCTCTGAAACAGGTTCTGATGTTGTGGATTCGGAACTCTTTGTTTCTGGACTGTTCACCGGTGGCTCATCAGAAAGATCTGGAGCCTTCGGTTTTGCCCGGAACATCGTGGTCTTATTTTTTTCGTAATATTCGCTTATCTGCTCTTGTGTAATCTCACCAGCAGCTGCCTTTTCAAAAGTTTCTCGTGATGCAACAAGATATTCGCACTTCATTCGATGAGGCTCACGAAATCCTGGATCGGAACTCGATGGTTCTGGCAACGTATTGCGGTAACGTTCAAAAAAGGTTTCGAGTTCCCGCTCCGAAGGTGTTCGAACCTGCGCGGAAAAAAGCTCGACTGGGACTGGAAAAATCTCAGCCACAGCATTCTGTTCAAGCCGTCGAAAATAATCCCATCTCCATCCCGATGGATCTCCAGAAAATCCGGTTTGAAAGAGAATCAACATATTGCGGGCAACGAGTTCTCCTCGAAGTGCCTCAAAAATCTGTTCTTGCGTGATTTGCATCTGACCTACTCGGAGCCTTGAAAGAATCGCATCAAACTCTTGCGTTCCAACGAGGTCGTTTGTCCATTCCGAGAGAAAATTATTAATGGCCTGATCGCTGATGACCAAGCCGGCCTGTTCAGCCTCTTTTGCGACAAGAATTGTTCGAACAACCGCCTCTTCACTTTCTGGAAAAAGAGGCAATCTTGATGGGTCGCGACCTGCCGCTTGGGCACTTTCCACGAGAAATCGATTTACAACCGATCGCATTGCCAAACGATTTTCCATCTGGCTTTCACGGATTTCACCCCCACTGAACGTCGCGACCACCGGGTCGTTTCCCGAAAAGCTGCTCCCCATTTGAAGAAACGGCGGAAGCACAAAGAAGGCCAGCATTGCAAGGATGGCAACAAACACCAGCAAGGACCGCTGATATTTGCGAAAAAATTCAAATGAACCGGCCATTTCACCGCCTGAGCCCGACCGGCCGGGCCGTCGAGACTTGACAAAGGAAAGCAAGGGAAGCTATCGCAGTGGGTCGAAGTACGCCTTGACCCGTTGTTTCCCAGCTAGGAATGAAAGTCCGATTGTAGCGCGAAGCCGATTTGCTGCAATCCCGATTGGATTTTGTTGAATTGTTTACCACTTCCTACCTTATTAGGGGCTGAGCGATGATTCACAAATTTTCAAAGAGAGACTGGGGAGGAAATGGTGATTTGATTGGTTTTCCTTGAAAAACTGCTGCGGTTATGCCCCCTTCTATCAACCTTTCCTCATTGATTGCTATTGTCCGGTAGGATCTCGAACCCTTGAAAACCGTCCAAGTCTCAGGTTTTCTGTAATTTTATTTTACCCCCCTCACGGCTCCCCATGGCAACTCGCAAGAAAAAATCTCGTGTTCCCGCTTCAACGACCGGCAACAGGCTCGTCATTGTCGAGAGCCCTGGAAAAATAAAAACTATTAAAAAGTTTCTCGGATCGGGCTGGAACGTCGAAGCCAGCATCGGTCACATCCGCGAACTTCCAAAACGAGCCCCCAAGGGATCGCGTCAGCCTGTTCCAGGCGTGGAGATGCCACCAGCACCTGTTGATGCCGCACACTTAAATGGATATTTCACGGCCACCTACGAAATTTCTCAGAACAAACGCGATGTGGTGACCAAGTTGCGCAAGCTCGCCAAAGAGGCCGGGCCCGATCGCATCTATTTCGCAACCGATCCAGATCGAGAAGGTGAGGCGATCAGTTGGCATCTTGCAGAGGTTCTTGGAATCAACCCCGCTCAAGCGCAGCGCGTCACCTTTGACAGCATTACGCGAGATGCAGTGATTAGCGCTTTCGAAACACCTCGCGGCATCAACATGGGACTCGTCAACGCGCAGCAAGCTCGACGCGTTCTCGATCGCATTGTTGGCTATATGGTCAGCCCGGTTCTCTGGAAAAAAGTAGCCGGTGGCATGAGCGCCGGCCGCGTACAAAGTGTTGCTGCGAGAATGGTCGTTGATCGCGAACGTGAAATCATGGCGTTCGTTCCCGAAGAACGATGGAGCGTGACGGCCTGCTTCACGCCCGATGCCTCGCGAACCAGTGAACTCGCAACGGCGTGGGAAAAGCTCGGCGGGGAACGCGACGAGAAGGGGCGAGGACCAACCAAGAAATTACTCTCGTCATGGCTGAGCGAACGAGGCACATTCGAAGCCCATCTCGTTGAAGTGTCGGGTCAAAAATTTGAGCTGGGTTGCTCTGCTGTCGTGATGCGAAATCTACTTCCAGAAATGACAACGATTGCCGAAGCCACAGGGCTCATTGAATTGAAGAATTCCACCACGGAAGATCTTTCGGGAAAGGGTCCAGCCCGTTTTGTTCGGACGCTTTCCGGACGAATTGCTCCCGGTGTGCGTTACGTCGTCAAAAGTGTTGAAACGAAACGCACGACTTCAAAACCTGCCGCCCCGCTGATTACCAGCAGTCTTCAGATCGCCGCGAGCAGCAGTCTTGGTTTCGCAACTGGCCGCACGATGGGCGTTGCACAAAAGCTCTACGAAGGAATCGAGATTCCTGGAGAAGGACTCGTAGGTCTTATTAGCTACATGCGCACCGACAGCACATCCCTCAGCAGCGAAGCCATCAATCAGGCTCGGTCGTATATCAAGACGAATTTCGGAGATGCTTATCTTCCGGACAAGCCTCGTTTCTACGGCAATAAAAATGCCCTGGCGCAGGAGGCTCACGAGGCGATTCGTCCCACCGACATGCGTCTTCATCCAGACGACATTCGCGAATCTCTTTCCGATGAACAGTACAAACTCTATCGTCTTATTTGGTCTCGCACTGTGGCCAGCCAGATGACCGATGCCCAGTGGGATGCGACCGCCGTGTTGCTCGAACGAGCCGACAAGGCGACCGGTGCCATATTTCGTTCAAGTGGAAGAGTTCTCGTTTTTGATGGCCATCTCAAATCTACAGGATTGATTACCGGCGAAGACGAGACGATGCCAGCAATGAAGGAGGGGGGGGAGACCGCTCCATTTTGCATCGATCCTTCTCAGTCGTTCTCCAGTCCTCCACCTCGTTTTAACGAAGCAAGTCTCGTTAAAAAACTTGAAGAAGAGGGAATCGGACGGCCATCCACCTACGCGAGCATTATCGATACGATTGAGGCTCGGGGGTATGTTGAACAACCCGATCGTCGCTTCCGCGCAACCGATCTCGGCATGGTGGTAAATGACTTTCTCATGCAGGTGTTTGCCAAGCAGTTCATGGACTTTGGATACACTCGCGACGTTGAAGGAGATCTCGATCGTGTTGCACAGGGGCAACTCGACTGGCGAGAGATGCTTGCGGAATTTCATTCTAAATTGGTACCAGCCATCGGCTCAGCCGCCGACACCTCCAACATCAAAGCGCTTCAAGTTCCAGCGCTCTACGCCTGCCCAACATGCAGCAAGCGAACGGCGTATCGTTTTGGAAAAAATGGCTGGTTTCTCAGTTGCATGGCCTATCCACAGTGCACGTATGCCGCCCCGATCAATTCTCACGGCCGGCCGATGCTTCCCGAAAAAGTTGATCTCGCTTGCCCACGAGATGGCAGTCCTCTGGTACTTCGAAAAAGTCGGTTTGGGGAGTTCCTCGCATGCAGTTTGTCGGGATGTGATTTTAAAATGTCACTGGATCGCAAACGGGGAATTAAATTTCCATCGCCGCCACCCCTCAAAACCGATTTGGATTGTTCTAAGTGTGGCTCCACGCTCAATCTACGCGAAGGAAAACGCGGCCTCTGGCTCGGCTGCAGCATGTTTCCGAAATGCCGCGGTCGCCTGGCATGGTCCAAAGTTCCCGAATCTGCTCAGGCCGATTTGGAATCGCAATTGAAGGCTCTTTCTGCCGGTCACAAAACATTTGAAATCCGACGATCGACGGACAGTTCGTTTGTCACGGAAGGTACACCGGTCGATTCGCTTTTGATTCCGGGCGGAAATCTGGAACTGCCCGTTCATCCCGACGCTCAGTCTGATGGAAGTGAATTCCATTTTGAACATATTCGCTCAGGACTCGACGAAGCTCTGCGCATCGGACTCATCCTTGCACCTTTGGAACCTATCAAGAAGAAAAAGTCTGCAAAGTCGACTGGAAAATCAAAGAAAAAAACGGCTGTGAAAAAAAAGCCCCTTAAAAAATAAGCGCGGGCCTTTCTGGCAACATCATCGCAATTCAACCGGTGATGTTCTCAATCGCAATCTGCCTCCTACATCGACGCAAATGGATTGGCTCCGGAGGAAGTATGATCGACCGCCACGGCCATGGCCGTGGCATGGCTGCGACAATGCGAGATGCTTACGAGTACTTGACTGATTCCCAGAGCGTCTGCCGCCTCCAAAGCCCCTCCTTGCAAAGTACAGTGAGGCCTTCCGCCAGGACCATTGATCACCTCAATGTCTCGCCAGCTGATTCCTCGCCGCCATCCTGTTCCAAGGGCTTTCAACACAGCTTCTTTCGCAGCCCATCGTCCAGCAAAATGCTGCGTTGCCATACGCCGACTTTTGCAGTAGTCGATCTCCTTTGTTGTGTACACACGAGTGACGAATAGCTCCCCGTGCCGTTCGATCATCTGTGCAATCCGGAGGCACTCTGTAATGTCGGTTCCGATGCCGAGAACACTCATGGCTGCACCGATCGATCAAGACCACATGCTTTTCGTGCACGCTCGAGTACCGCGCGTGCCTGCACTCGAGCTCGAACGGCTCCATCGCTGAGAATTTCCTCGATACGCCCGTGGTCGGCTTCGAGAACCTGTCGTCGATCTCTGGCCTGTGCAAAAAATTCATCGCTTGCATCTGCAATCGCCTTTTTTATCTGACCGTAACCGAATCCTCCTGCCCGGTATGTATCAGCCATCGCGTCACGTTTTTCTTCAGATGCAACGAGACTGTAGAGCTGATACAGATGATCACTGTGAGGATCCTTGGGCTGCTCCACCGGCCGAGAGTCTGTTGTCATACGCATGATTTTCTTTCGTAGGACTGTGGGATTTTCAAAAAGATCGAGAGTATTGTCGTAGCTTTTTGACATTTTGAATCCATCCGTTCCGGGCACCTTTGCAGCGCCGTCTAATACACGAGCCTTAGGAAGCGTGAACACTTCTCCGTACAGATGATTGAACGTGTTGGCAAGGTCGCGACAAACCTCGATGTGCTGTACTTGATCCTCACCGACAGGCACGATCGTTGCGTCATACGCCAGAATATCTGCAGCCATGAGAACTGGGTATGAGAAAAGTCCTGCGTCCGCTGGAATGCCTTTTGATTTCTTTTCTTTGTACGCGTGGCATCGTTCAAGCAGACCCATCGGAGTTACGGTCAACAGTAACCACATCAGCTCAGTGACTTCCGGCACATCCGATTGCACATACAGTGTGGCTTTCGTGGGATCGAGTCCTAATGCTACGAGATCGATTGCCGCATCCCGGACAAGCGACCGCAGAAGGGCTGGGTCTCGCACCGTCGTTAACGCATGGAGATCGGCAATAAAGTAAAACGATGAACCAACATTTTGAAGTTCAATGTACTGCCGTATCGCTCCAAAATAGTTTCCCCAATGGAATCTTCCCGTTGGCTGAATGCCCGAAAGCACTCGCAGGGGATTCGCTTCTCTGGGCGACTGCTTCGAAATATCAGCGTCGGTCATGCTCACTCGGTTCATCTACTGCGCAGAGGGTATTGTGGGAACCGTCGCCGATGCGCCGGGAAGCGTGAGTGTGCCAATGATATCGGCCAGCCGGGAAGAGCCCAGCTGGGCAACGGCCGCCGGAAGGGCTTCAAGCAAGCGAGTCGATATTACCGGCTCAGCAAAATTGGCCGTTCCAATTTGCACCGCCGAAGCTCCTGTGACAAAAAATTCCATACAGTCATCCACTGACATGATGCCTCCCGCGCCGACGATTGGAATCGTGACCGCTTGACGAACCTGATACACGCACCGCAGGGCAATCGGCTTGATCGCTGGCCCGCTGAGCCCTCCCATTCCATTTCCCAAAAGTGTTTTACGGCGACGCCAATCGACTCCAAGCCCAAGGCAGGTATTGATGAGCGTGACCGCATCAGCTCCCCCGTCGGCCGCGGCGCGTGCGATGGTTGCAATGCTCGTTACGTTGGGCGTGAGTTTCGCCAAAAGAGGGAGTGATGAAACAGCACGTACTCCCTCGACAACCAATCGGCATGCCAGTGGATCAGTTCCCAAATCAACTCCATGGCTCACGTTGGGGCAGGAAATATTGAGTTCTAAGGCTGCAATGCCCGGCACCCCCTCGAGATGTTTGGCGAGCAATACAAATTCCTCCGTTGTGGCTCCCGCGATACTCACAATCACAGGCGCACCACAGGCAACCAACCATGGCAGTTGTTTTTCAACAAAGGCCACGACTCCGTCATTGTCTAAACCGATTGAGTTGAGTAATCCAGCAGCAGTTTCAACGGTTCGCCAAGGGTGATTCCCAATGCGTGGAGAAAGCGTAATTGTTTTTGGAACAACGCCGCCCAAATTTCCTACGGCCACATAGCCGGCCATTTCACGTCCATATCCGAACGTGCCACTGGCCACGAGAATCGGATTCGGAAGCTTCAGCCGACCAAGTGATACCGAAAGATCACAGGACGATTCATCAGACTGTGATGAAGGAGCATTTTGCAAAGGACGTTGGGGCATTGAGATTCATCGAGAACCGTTGCTGCTTTGAAGCGTGCTGGGAATCTCAATTGTAAAAGATAAAGACTCAAAGAATACGATACGGCTCTTCAGTGCGCCACTTTTTAATCAGTTCTTCTCGACCTGAAAATCTTTTACTTAGAGTCTAATTCGCTCTGCTCGACAGCGGCAAATGAAGACTTTTCATTTTGGACGTTTTCAAAACAGCATGCGGGAAAGTTTGGAGAGAGTCTGGAACGATCCAAAACAGGGATTCCACGAACTCAAAAACGTTCGCCCTCAACCGAAGAATCAGAAAATGTGTCACTTGAAGAAAAAATGGGGGATTTTAGGGTTTTGGCACGAATAGGCTCATTTTATTGACTCACCGAGAATACCGATCGCGCTGAGAATATGGATTAAATCAATTTTATGGCCGTTCCGATCCGATACTTTTAAAGCTCGGATAGTGTTTGCTGGAAACAATCGCTTTAAGGCGTTTCGAATTGTTGACATTACCCGTTGCCGCCAATAGGCTTCGGACGATTTTCGACTCTTATTTTCAAGCGGCTCTTTGTTGGAGCACTGAGAAAGTTTGTTGGCGGGAGCGTCCGAGCTATGACAAAAAAGGACATTGTTCGGACAATTTCAGAGCACATTGATCTGTCTCAACTCAAAACAAAGGAACTGGTTCAAAAAACTTTTGATGCCTTAATTGAGACACTTGTGCGGGATGGTCGCGTAGAACTTCGAAATTTTGGTGTTTTTCAAATCAAAAAACGCGAGGCCCGAATGGCTCGAAATCCACGAACGGGAGAAAAAGTTCCTGTAAAAGCGAAATCGGTGGTGACATTTAAGCCCGGGAAGGAAATGGAATTGCGAGTACGAGGCTTCAAAGAACCCGGTCAAGAATCTCACCAGGGGCCGCAGGGACCAACAGACGAAAAAATGACGGATTTCACGCCACAAACATAAGAATACGGTTACTTACGATTTTATAGCCTGCGGTGAGGCTTGAAAATGGGAAGTCACGGCAAAACAGATCGACAACAAAGGTTGAATTCTGACTGATCGAACAAGAAAGTTCTCTCGCATCAAACTCAACAAGATCGCTACATACTCTAACGCGTTTAGGTCATTGGAGGACCGGGTCATGAGACATCTACGATTTATCCTGCTTGTCGGAGCACTCGTGTTACCGAGTTCGGGGTGCCTTATTCCGATGTATTCAGGCGACCCTGTCCGCCGGGCACAGCAGTTGATTTACACATCTGAAGATTTGCGCGCGATTACCGATGAGTGGGAACGAATCTGGTTCCTCGACCAGCCCTCACACATGACGCCCTATCGTACTCATGGCGGAATTCTCTAAATTTTGATCTGGGCCGCCTGCGCAACAATGAGTTCGAGCGGCACAAGGTTTCCCTTGTTGCATCCTGGGCATTGTTGTGAGGCCTCTTCCCACGCATCCGGTGAGGAAAGATTGGAATCCCAAAACGGCCATGTTCGGCACTGCCTCGGACGATCGTCGTACGCCAAACAGTGACGTGTGTGAGGATCCAGGAGTACACAGTCTCCGCCTTCTCGCTCTCGAAGCGATTTTCGAATTCCGACAAGGCGAACGTATTGCTCCTCGAATTCACTCACTGTCAACCCAGTACGAATCGCAAGTGCTGCAATCTCTGCCTTGTTGACCCATCCAAAACCCTCCGAACCGGTACAGCAGTCGCCGCACTGAGTGCACTGAAATCTCAATCCGCCTGAGTACCAAGGTTTTGCGTTGTCCTTGCCTTCCATAGCCATTTTTCCTTTTGTTTTCTACGTTTCTGCGCAGACTCTTTTCAACAGCAATCACGCATTGCGAGAATGCGTTGTTTTGCAGAATTCAGCAATTCTACAGAATCCGAAAGCATAGCTCATCCACCAATTTGGTACATCGCGCGTTCCGGCCGCTCAAACTCCTCGGTTCCGATGCCATGTGCCCGGGCTTTTGCAGTTACACAGTCATGGAGCAACAACGCCATTTCCGTTTTCCAGTCTGATGGTTCACGCTCGTCAAACGTCTTTCGAAGAATCTGTCTCGCATCCCATTCAACGGTTGAAAAGAGACAATTTCGCAATTGACCGTCCGCAGTCAGCCGCAGTCGATCGCAGCGATCGCAAAAGGGATTGCTGACTGAATCGACAAAACCAACTACGCCTATTCCATCAGCCCATCGATAATCAATCGCGGGCTGTCCAGGGTCAATCTGCTTTTGCTGCACCAGCGGCCCTACCGAATCGACCAGAATCTTTCGTACCTGCTCGCCGGTGAGCACCGAATCGGCAGTCCACTCTTCACTGGCATCAAGCGGCATAAATTCGATGAACCGCAACGTAAGACCCTGCTGTCGAGCAAACCTTGCCAACGGCACAACCTCGCGTTCGGTCAGATTTGCAATCGAAACAGCATTTATTCGTATTGTCTGAAATCCGATTTTTTGTGCGGTCGCAATTCCGCGAAGTACCTTCTGCAGTCCGTTGAATCGAGCCAGCGACTCAAATGTTTTTTCGTCGAGGCTATCGAGACTCACGTTGAGTCTCGATAGCCCTGCATGGAAAAGATCGGAAGCTTGTTCTTCGAGCAAGAGTCCGTTGGTGGTCAACGTGACTTCATCGATGCCTTCGACGTTCACCAGCATCCCAACGAGTCTGTGAATTTCTTTTCTTACGAGCGGCTCGCCACCGGTTAGCCGAACGGTGCGCACTCCCAAGGATGCTGCGACAGAAACTATGCCGACAATCTCTTCAAAGGAGAGAAGTTCCTCTCGTGGTTTGAATGTCACCACACCCGCTGGCATGCAATAGGTACAGCGGAAGTTACATCGATCCGTGACGCTCACGCGCAGATCGGTGTGAACTCTTCCAAACGAATCGACAAGGTGATTCATGACCACTCCTCCTGTGAATTCGCAGGAGTCATGCGTCCTCCCTCTGGATGGATCCAGCGCCGCTGGCCGTCAGAGGATTCTTCGCACTTCCAGATCGGAACCGAATCCTTGACTCGTTCCATGAGCCACTCGACGGCAGCAAATGCTTCGGCCCGATGGCCTGCGGATACGCACACGACTACGCTTGCCTCGCCCACCGGAACTCGTCCGAGACGATGCACAATGACACACTCACTGAGCGACCAACGATTGAGTGCACGAGAAGCCAGACCATTCAAGTGATGCACCGCTGCTGCCTCATGAGCTTCGTACTCGAGAGCATGCGTCACAACACCTCCTGTAGTGCCCCGAGTGGTACCTACAAAAAGCACTCGTGCGCCGACAGAAATATCAACGGGATTGTGTACATACGATACGGCGTCGATCGGGCCACGGACACATGCGACGCGAGCATTTGAGTGGAATGGTTTCATGATCTCGTTTATCCACCACTCACAGGCGGAAACACATTTACCTCTGCTCCCTCACAGACCAACATGGTGTCGTCGACAACCTCATGCTCAATAGCAATCGCAGACAGCGACAAGAGTTTGACAATTGACGGACAGATCTGACCGAGTTGAATTCGCAGTACCTCAGCGGTGCCAGACTTCCAATCTAAGTGAATCTGACGAGTGCCCGCGACCTCCGCCAGACCGGCAAACAGGTTCACAACAAGCGTTCCACAGCCCAGATCGGCTTGCGAATCATTCTTCAAAACTGTTTTCACGTGGTCCTGCATTTTCATCTTTTCTAGGACGTTACGAGCCGAGCTGTTGAAGGATTCAAAATACCATCAAATTTGGATGAAATTCCATACGCTTTGGCCAGAATCTTTATTGGATGAATTGTCGGCTTTGTATTTCCTTGTTCCATTTGTAATCGACAGGCACTGCACTCAGTAGCGCCCGCCTCGACCGCGGATGATCGCAGCGCCGTCAAAAGCGCGCGACCTTGTCGAAGGCTCGATCGGTAGTGCTCCCTCGCCAGTCCATAGGTGCCGGCCATGCCAGAGCAGCCATGATCATTTCCCTGAATCGAAAGACCCGGTATGAGCCTCAGCAGCTGTTCCGTCGAAGTATCACCGTGCAGCCGAGAGTGGCAGGGAGCATGATAGAGAACACTCACCGAGAGCGGCTGAAAATCGAGACGCAGTCGGCCTTCGCGGTGCAGCTGAGTCAGATAGCTCATTGCATCAGTCGTAGCGGCAATAACCCGATCGGTCTCTTCGTCATCAACGAGTAAAGGATAGTCGTGTTTGATGCAGGTCACAGCCGATGGTTCGGTTGCTACGATGGTGTATCCTTGTCGAACCGCCTCGGACAGAATTCGAATATTCACCTTCGCCACTCGCCGTGCCGCATCGACATCCCCCGCGGACACAAGTGGCATTCCGGAAGAGACCTGTCGAGGATCAATGAACACTCCGATTCCGTTGTGTTCCAGCACCGCGACAAATGCCTCCGCGAGCAAAGGATCGTGCCAGCGGGCAAATGTATCGAGAAAGTAAAAAACTCGCGGCCCACTGCGTCTTGATGGACGGGTGAGCTGTCGGCGAGTCGCCCATCGCATAAACTGGTTGCCACTAAACTTAGGAAGTTTTCTCCCCTGCGCAACGCCACACATCTTTTCCAGAACCCAGCGAGCCTGCGGATTTGCAATCATGGCATTTGCAATCGGTCGCATCGCCCCACCGAGCGATGACATCAGATCGACTCGTGAAAGAAACCACTGCGACATACTCAAACCATGAGCTGCAACATGTGCGGCCTTGAGTTCTAGGGCAATCGCTGGCACATCGACTCCGGCTGCGCAGTCGATCCGACACTGATGGCAATTTACGCAGAGATCAGCCACTTTTTTCACCGCATCGCTCTCCCAGTTTTGGAAGTCCATCGCTCCGCTTTGCAACGCAGCCATCAGAGTGGCTTTGGCGCGAGGCGAGGCTTCTTCCACCGGAAGCGCCCGGTAGATTGGGCACATTCGCATGCCCTGAGATTGGCTGCGACAAGCACCGCATCCATTACACTGCGAACTTTGACTCTGCGGGTCATCCTCTCCCCAGAGAAGGAGTGGCAGCCGAGTGGATGAAACGGTAGCCGATCGTTCCGCCTCGATAAAAGTGTTTGTTTCAGAGCGTTGCACTCTTTCGGCCACGAGCTCGCCTTCGACCGCTAAAATCTGTACGGGAGCAATCGCGGGCGCGAGAATCGCTTTTTGTGCCGACTCTTTTTGAAAGAGAAACTCGGGACGCAATCGCGCACGATTTCTCAGTCCTTCCCCATCCGTAATTTTCCCTGGATTAAGCGAGCCTTTGGGGTCGCACGCCTGTTTGATATGCCGAAATACTTTTGTCACCTTTGGAAAATATTGCGATTGATGGACGGTTCTAGAAATACCGCAACCTTGTTCGGCGCCTATGGTGCCTCCAAGAGTCGCCACCATCTCGTGAAAAGCATCGGCAAACTGCAGGACGCGACCGATCGATTCCGGATCGGATGTATCGATAAATGGACGCACATGCATCTGTCCGTGTCCGGCATGACCGAAGAGGGTTGCCGTTATTGCATGAGACTTGAGCACGTTTTGATACCGAACAAGAAACTCTGCAAGAACCGCCGGAGGAATCGCACTGTCTTCGACCAGCGGTACGGCCCGGCTGGTTGTCTGCACTCCGTGAAGTGTTGGAGTGACCTGTCTAGAAAGTCTCCAGAATAGATTTTTTTCGGCAAATGTTTCGGCGCGACGATGATGAATTGCCAAACGACCCTGCCCTTGCACGACTTCCACGGCATGAGCAAACAGCGACTCACACTCTCTTGTATCCTCACCGGTAAATTCGACGAGCAGACACGCTTCGTAGTGAGCATCAATGAGTCGATCAAACGTCGAGTCCACACCACGTGCCAGCGCCAGGTGTCGCTTATCGAAAAGATCGCACGCCGAAACCCCAAGCGGAACAAGTTCCGTGACAGCCGCCGCCGCGCGATCGAGTGACTCAAAAAGAAAAAGCCCCACCACTGTAGCTCGGTCCATCGGCGAGGTGAGAAGTGTTGCTTCAGTGACCAGTGCCAGGGTTCCCTCTGAGCCACACAGCAACCGCTCCATGTGAATCCCGTTCTCATCCTGAAGATTGTCAAGACAATACCCTCCGGACGAATAACTTCCAGAACTTCGCACGTCGGCAAGTACCTGCTCCTCTTCAGAAAGAATTACTGAGAGTGCCGCTGCGAGCTTTGCAGTTGTATTGGTGGGCTGAACAAGTGTTTCACTCGATTCGAGAGCCACTTCGGGCATGGTTGGGCCCCATTCGGTAATTGTCCCATCCGCCAGAACAACTCGGGCACTGGTAAGCCGACTCCTCATATCGCCGTGCCGTAAAAATCGACTCCCGGAAGTGTTGCGACCGATCATTCCGCCAATGGTCGTCACCGTGGCCGTTGCAGGATCGGGACCAAGAGTTCGACCGATTTTCCCAAGATGTTCTTCCAGATGCGAATCGATTACTCCCGGCTGAACGCGTACAAACTCATCTCGAGTTTCAAGGATGTGACGCATGAACCGTGAAAAATCGATGACAATTCCTTCGCCGAGAGACTGTCCCGCCAAACTTGTGCCTGCCCCTCTGGCATGTACACCAATCCCATTTTCACAGGCGTACCGCACGACGGCACTGACGTCTTCGGTCGTTCGCGGACGAACCACCCCCAGTGGCCGCACTTCGAAAAGACTTGCATCTGTCGAGTACATCGCTCTCGTCACATCGTCGCAAAACACCTCTCCCGAGATCGCCCCGCGAAGATCATCTTGAATACGCTGCGCGACTGGATCCATGGCTCACTCACGTTCAACAAAATAGAAACAACTTGATTTGTGTGTGGCACAATGCCTTGGCAATGAGTGCATAACGACCCAACGATTGAGCCATTATTTTACAGCTTTTTCGATCCGGCAAGCGATTCGCTGCGGGCAAGAAACTGACGATGACGTTCATGTGTTTCCAAATTAAATCCAGTAAATGTTCCGTGAGATTCAACTCCTCCGTAGCGAGCTTGACAGCGATAGCATGCGAGACAGTTTGGTACCACCATGTAGAGCACCACATCGACGAGTGCGGTAGCAAAGAGAATGGCAAACGTGGCGATGAGTTCATGCCATGCCCATGCTACACAACTCCCAGCAAGCCCCGCGGTCACGATCCACACTCCGAGCTTCTGAGGAAAGTTTTTACGAACGAACAGTTCTGCGCTCGGACAGACTAAGCAACGGGTCAGCCGATCATTTCCGATGGACTGTGGTGCGATGCGCACGATCAGTTTGCACTTCTGGCAGGTAAGAATATCTGTTGATTCAATTGAATCCTGCCGACACGTTGCATGGCACTGCGGACAGCAATATTCAATCCACATGGAATGGAACTTCCGAAAGTGTTTACACAGGCCAATGAGTTCTCGTTGCAACCAATTGCGATGACAGCTCTCCTACAATGGCGGCCAAGCAGGCCACATAGAGAATACCCGTAGCACTTTGAGTATTCGGAATTTCAAGCACTTTGCGAGTCATGTAAAGAAGAAATG
>Ga0194050_1000164_pt1 | contig 21503 bp, 22 predicted proteins | sample SepL2310m_MetaG_FD_148657 | JGI IMG/M metagenome (GOLD analysis project Ga0194050, IMG submission 148657) | Anoxic zone freshwater microbial communities from boreal shield lake in IISD Experimental Lakes Area, Ontario, Canada - Sep2016-L239-10m | ecosystem: Environmental > Aquatic > Freshwater >...
GGGGTTGAATTCACAGCACCAGGCGCCTCAGCAGAGCTTCTAGGTGTGTATTTTGCAACAACAGGACAGTTCTTTGAACACCGTATGCATGTTGATCATGCTGTTCCTAATGCAAAATCTCGTGTCAATTTCAAGGGCGCACTTGCTGGAAGAGATGCACACACCGTGTGGATTGGTGATGTTTTGATTCGCGCAGTTGCCGAAGGAACTGATACATATGAGCTCAACCGCAACCTTTTGCTCACTGATGGAGCTCGTGCAGATTCTGTTCCTAATCTTGAAATCGAAACTGGCGAGATTGTTGGCGCAGGCCACGCAAGTACTACTGGTCGCTTTGATGATGAGCAGTTGTTCTACTTGATGTCACGTGGAATCACTCTAGAGAATGCCCGTCGACTTGTTGTTCGCGGTTTCTTTAATGAAATCATAACTGAGATTGGTAACGAAGAAGTGCAAGAGCGCCTCATGGAACGTATCGATGGCGAACTTGAAAGAGCTGGTGCATAAATGGCTGATTTAACCTTAGATCAATTAGAGGTCGGCAAGCCGGTCAAGATTGAAAAAGATGGAAAAACTATCTGTGTTGCCCGAGTTGGCGATGAAGTTTTTGCCGTTGACGATACGTGCTCTCACTCTGAAGCATCTCTATCAGAGGGTGAAGTGACGGATTTTAAAATTGAATGCTGGCTACATGGCGCCGAATTCGATCTACGAACCGGTGAGGCTTTGACCTTGCCGGCAAATATCAGTCTTGCAACATATGCAGTAAAAATCGACGGAAATTCCGTCACGGTTGAGATTTAGTACACGAGTAGAAGAGAGAAAATAATGAGCGTTCTAGAAATCCGCGGACTACAGGTCTCAGTTGATACTGAAAACGGTAGCGTTGAAATTCTCAAGGGTGTTGACCTAACGATTAAGTCTGGTGAGACACATGCAATCATGGGACCTAACGGTTCCGGTAAATCAACTCTTGCTTACTCAATTGCTGGCCACCCTAAGTACACAATCACTGGTGGTTCTGTAACGCTAGATGGCGCCGATGTTTTGGATATGACTGTAGATGAGCGCGCTAAGGCGGGTTTGTTCTTAGCCATGCAGTATCCAGTTGAAGTTCCTGGTGTTTCAGTTTCTAACTTCTTGCGCACAGCTGCAACAGCACTTCGTGGTGAGGCTCCAAAGCTTCGTACATGGGTTGCAGAAGTTAAGGGAGCAATGGAAGCGCTCAACATGGATCCAGCTTTTGCTACGCGCAATGTCAACGAAGGATTCTCTGGTGGAGAAAAGAAGCGTCATGAAATTATGCAGCTCGAACTCCTAAAGCCAAAGATGGCGATTTTGGATGAAACAGATTCAGGGCTAGATGTTGATGCGCTGCGTATTGTTTCTGAAGGTGTTAATCGCGCAAAGGCGAATAATGACCTTGGGGTATTGCTTATCACTCACTACACGCGTATTTTGAAGTACATCAAGCCAGACTTTGTTCACGTTTTTGCTAATGGCAAAATCGTTGAAGAAGGTGGACCAGATCTAGCAGACAAGCTAGAGGCCAATGGCTACGCAGATTACGTGAGCAAGTAAGGACCTAATGAGTTTTTCTGTTGCAGAGGTACGCAAAGATTTTCCGATCTTCGAACGTACTATTCGCGATGGTAAAAGGCTGGTCTATCTAGATAGCGGGGCAACGGCACAAAAGCCTTGGGTAGTAATTAATGCAGAGAGTGATTTCTACTCTAAGCACAATGCTGCCGTCCATCGAGGTGCGCATCAGCTAGCTGAAGAAGCTACCGATGCCTATGAGGGTGCCCGCGAAATAGTGGCTAAGTTTATTGGTGGGCAAGAAAGTGAAGTTATCTTCACAAAAAGTGCCACTGAATCAATCAACTTAGTTGCCTATGCAATGGGAAATGCCGAGCCAGGAAACCGCTTTGCTTTAACTTCAGCTGATTCCATAGTTGTGACTGAGATGGAGCACCACGCGAATCTGATTCCTTGGCAGCAGTTAGCTGCTCGCACAGGCGCACAGCTCAAGTGGTTTAACGTTACGCAGGATTGCAGACTCGATCTTTCAAACATTGATCAGGTTATTACCGCCAATACAAAGGTAGTTGCGGTCACGCACCAATCCAATGTTTTGGGAACTATCAATCCATTAGATGCAATTGTGAAGCGTGCCCATGAAGTTGGTGCAGTGGTTGTGCTAGATGCATGCCAATCAGTTCCACATATGAGTGTGGATGTAGTTGCACTTGGTGTGGATTTCTTAGCTTTTTCTGGACACAAAGCTGTTGGCCCAACGGGTGTGGGAGTTTTGTGGGGCAAAGCCGAACTTCTAGATGAATTACCACCTTTCCTTACCGGTGGATCAATGATTGAAAACGTAACAATGACAACTGCAACATGGGCTCCAGTTCCCCAAAAGTTTGAAGCAGGCGTTCCAAACATGGCTCAGGCTGTGGGTTTAGGTGCGGCATGTAAATATCTGTCTGAGTTAGGTATGGACGCAGTACGCGAGCATGAGATTGCGATTACTGGCTATGCACTAGACAAGATGTCAGCTATTGAAGGAATCAGGATTGTTGGGCCTTTAGAAAATGTTTCCCGTGGCGCAGTTGTTTCATTCACCCTTGCAGACATTCACCCCCACGACATTGGACAGTATGTTGATAGCCAGGGAGTCGCTGTTCGCACAGGACATCACTGTGCTTGGCCGCTTGCGCGCGCTATGAATGTTCCTGCAACTACCCGAGCATCTTTCTATCTCTACAATGATGAGCGTGATGTTGATGCGTTAGTAGAAGCATTACTTGGTGCTCAGAAGTACTTTGGGAGATTTTAATGGAACTCGATTCGCTCTATCAGGAAGTGATCCTGGATCACTACAAGCACCCTCAGCACAAAGGCCTTAATCCAGTCTATACGGCGCAAGTGAGCCATGTGAACACAAGTTGTGGTGATGAAATCACTTTGAATCTTAATGTTGAAAACAATGTGATTACTTCTATTACTTGGGACGGCCAAGGCTGTTCTATCTCTCAGGCCAGCGTTTCAATGCTTAGCGATCTTGTGACAGATAAGACTCTGGAACAGGCTGATGCGATTGTTAAATCATTTTCAGAGTTAATGGCAAGCAAGGGCACAGCATCTGGAGATCCAGAAGTTCTTGAGGATGCAGTGGTTTTCGCCGGAGTTTCAAAGTTTCCAGGTCGTGTAAAGTGTGCGCTGCTTGGTTGGATGGCCTTTAAAGATGCAGCAATTCAGTCACAGGGAGAGAAAAAATGACAACTAGCGTTGAAGATGTAACTGAGGCAATGAAGGATGTTGTCGACCCAGAATTGGGAATCAATGTTGTTGATTTAGGTTTAATTTATGATGTGATGGTTGATGAAGCCAACATTGCTATTTTGAATATGACTCTGACTTCAGCTGCATGTCCGCTCCAAGATGTGATCGAGGATCAAACTCGTTCAGCGCTGGCAGGAATGACTACAGATGTAAAAATTAACTGGGTTTGGATGCCACCTTGGGGCCCAGACAAGATCTCTGATGATGGAAGAGATCAGCTTCGCGCTCTCGGTTTTACTGTCTGAGGCATAACTCAATAAGGTAGTCACATGTCAATGCATGCGGCTTGGATGACCCACAGATCGATGACCGCAGACCCATCGGTCAAGCAACAAAAACTCAAGGCCGGGACTGTTAAGCGGATATTTACCTTCGCAAAACCGTATCGGTTTAGTATTTGGGTATTCCTGTTTACAGTAGTAATCGACGCAGCGCTAATTGTTGCTACACCATTATTCTTGCGCCAGCTCATTGATGAGGGAGTTATCCCTAAAGATGGCGCACTGGTTACCCGATTAGCGATTTTCGTCGGTTTACTTGCAATCGCAGATGCTGCAATGAGCATGCTGGGTCGATATTTCTCTTCCCGCATTGGTGAAGGTCTTATTTATGATCTGCGATCACTGGTGTTTGGGCATGTGCAAAGACAATCAATAGCGTTCTTTACTCGCACACAAACAGGTGCGCTCATATCCAGAATTAACTCTGATGTGATGGGTGCTCAGCAGGCCTTTACTGCGACACTTTCAGGACTTGTTAGCAACGTTGTGAGCTTAATTCTCGTGGGTGTGACCATGATGATTTTGTCGTGGCAGATCACAATCTTTTCACTTCTGCTTTTGCCCGTATTTCTCATTCCAACAAAATGGGTTGGTCGAAAACTTCAAGAGTTAACGCGTGACTCCTTTAATACCAATGCCGAGATGTCGAGCACGATGACTGAGCGCTTTAATGTCTCTGGTGCAATGCTCGTAGCACTCTATGGAGAACCCGATAGAGAGCGGGAATACTTTAGATCTAGAGCGCGCAAGGTTGCAGATATTGGTATCAAGATGGCAATGCTCAACCGTCTTTTCTTTATCGCGCTCACTAGCGTTGCAGCCATCGCTACAGCTTTCGCCTACGGAATTGGTGGCCATTTGGCAATTAGTGGGGGCGTAACCGTTGGAACCTTGCTTGCAATTACCGCTCTTTTGGCCAGACTCTATGGACCACTGACAGCCTTATCGAATGTGCGAATTGATGTCATGACATCACTTGTTTCGTTTGAACGTGTGTTTGAAGTGTTAGACCTAGAGCCAATGGTTAAGAATCGTGAAAATGCGATTGAATTAAGACCAACTCACCCGAAGATTGAGTTCAAGGATGTTAGTTTTTCATATCCAAGGGCTGAAGAGATATCACTTGCCTCCCTTGAATCGGCTGCAAAGCCTGAGACTATTCAAAGTGGCGAAGTACTTCGTGGCCTTTCATTTACTGCCGCTCCTGGAACATTAACCGCATTAGTTGGTCCATCTGGTGCTGGTAAGACAACGATTAGTGCGTTGTTGCCAAGGCTTTATGATGTTACGACAGGGGCAATTGAAATTGATGGACATGACATCCGTGATCTCACCCTTGAATCTTTGCGTGGTGCAATAGGTGTTGTTATGCAGGATGCGCACTTATTCCACGAAACAATTGCTGAGAACTTACGTTATGCAAAAAATGATGCCACAGAAGATGAAATGCGTGTCGCCTGTGAGTCAGCACAGATTTGGGAGTTGATTAAGTCTTTGCCTAATGGGCTGGACACGATGGTGGGAGAGCGTGGTCACCGACTCTCTGGTGGAGAAAAACAAAGACTTGCCATCGCCAGACTTCTCCTTAAGTCACCTTCAGTGGTGATTCTTGATGAGGCTACAGCGCATTTGGATTCAGAGAATGAGGCCTTAGTTCAGGCCGCTTTGCAGAGTGCACTTAAGGGTCGTACAAGCATTGTCATTGCACATCGCTTGAGTACTGTACGAGATGCCGATCAGATTCTTGTTTTAGAAAAGGGCCACATAGTTGAGCGCGGAAAACATGATGAGCTTGTTGCTCGCAGAGGTCTTTACGCCGATCTTTATAACCGTCAGGACTTAACGGGTTCGCCGAATTAATATTCGCCCATAAATTACTAAACCGGCAAAGAAGAGCCATTGCAAGGCATATGCCATGTGCGGACCATCGCTGAGTTCGGGGAGTTGGGCAGTAACTTTTGGTGTGAGTGAGCTTTCTGATCCACTCAAGAGGTCGATGTAGTAATTTTGAGTCTGTAATTGAGATTGGGCATCGAGCTTAGAGATCAATCCATTTCCATCAGAAGGCAATGCAAAAAATAAACCACGAGGAAGTGAAGAATCTAAACGCAATCTGCCGGTGATTGAAACTTCACTCGTTGGCGGAAGAGTAATAGTTGGGGCGGTTGTGGCAGTAGCACCTGCCTTAACCCAACCGCGATCCACCCAGAATCTTTCCTCATTAGGGGTTGTGAACAAGGTTAGAACTTCAAATCCATAGACACCTTCGCTATAGCGATTGCGCAAAAGTATCTGTTTTGTTGAGTCAAATTCGCCTTGCGTCGTAACAGTCTGCCACTCAGCGGCAAGAGGTGAATCTTTCACTGAGTCTAGAGAAGTTGGGGCAAGAGCAATATGTTTCTCAATCATTGCATTACGAGCATGTCTATCGACCCCACGGTGATACTGCCATTGGGCAGCTGTGAGACATAGAGCTATAAGTGCCAGAGCTATTAGTGATTTAAATACTGCATATGGTTCCCGAACTTTTGCCATGATTAATCGAGTGATAAAGGTTTCTCTTCGATAATCTGAGTATTGCGAGAAATTGTTTCCCGCCCGGCGTTTGCGATTACGACTGCGAAATATGGCAATCCAGCGGCGCCTGCCAAAGCAATCCAGCGATATGGACTAGGCAAAATGACAGTCAGAATAAAGCAAGCCGTTCTTATCATCATAGAAATGAAATACCTTTTTTGACGAGCGGCTTGATCACGAGTCAGGGCTAAGGGAGCAGTAGTAATCTCGAAAACTTTCTTTTTCTTAGCCATGTCTTAAGAGTAGTGCTCGGCGCACGGAAGCGCTTCTTTTGAATACCTAGCGGTAACCACTAAGTTTTGGCTATGAGTTCAGTGGCCTTGGTAACAGGTGGAAATCGCGGTATCGGTTTGGCAGTGGCCCACTCACTTGCTGCAGCTGGCCATGATGTTGTTGTTACATATCGCAGCGGTACAGCACCCGTTGGTTTCAAGTCCGTGATCATGGATGTGACCAGCACAGAGAGTGTCGATAAAGCTTTCGATGAGATTGAAGCCCAATGGGGAATTCCAGAGATCATTGTTGCTAACGCAGGAATCACCAAGGATGGCCTTGTGATGCGGATGAGTGATGAGGATTTTGAGTCTGTCATTGATGCGAACCTGACTGGAGCATTTCGTGTGGCACGCCGTGCAACTAAGGGCCTCTTGAAATTAAAAAAGGGACGTTTGATATTTGTTGGCTCTGTGGTTGGAGCTTCAGGTTCTGCCGGACAAGTGAATTATTCATCTTCTAAATCCGGCCTTGTTGGAATGGCCAGATCTTTTGCACGCGAAATTGGTAGTCGCGGTATTACGGCAAATGTCGTTGCCCCAGGTTTTGTGGAGACAGATATGACATCAACTTTGGATGAAAAGCGCAGAAATGAAATTGCCGAATCGATTCCGTTGGGTCGTTTCTGTTCAGCACAAGAGATCGCCGATGTCGTTACTTTTATCGCTTCACCACAAGCCAGCTACATCTCTGGAGCGTTGATTCCAGTAGATGGCGGATTAGGAATGGGTCACTGATATGGGTTTACTTGATGGCAAGAAGATTCTTGTAACAGGAGTTCTAACAGATAGCTCCATTGCTTTTCACATTGCACGAATAGCCCAAGAACAAGGCGCTCAAGTTGTTCTCTCTTCTTACGGTCGCGTGCTTTCTTTAACTACACGTATTGCAGGGCGCCTGCCACAACCCGCTCCAATTATTGAACTCGATGTTACAAATGAAACAGATCTTGCTGCTCTTGAATCAAGAGTGCGCGCGCATTTTCCAGATGGTCTAGATGGCGTTGTTCACTCTATTGGCTTTGCTCCAGAGGCAGCACTTGGTGGCAATTTCCTCAACACTTCTTGGGAAGATGTCTCAACTGCCATGCATGTTTCTGCTTATTCATTGAAGTCTTTGACGATGGCTGCTAAGCCACTCTTTACTGGCGGTGGCTCCGTTGTGGGCCTAGATTTCGATGCAACTGTGGCTTGGCCAAAATATGACTGGATGGGTGTTGCAAAAGCTGCGCTGGAATCAACTTCTCGCTATTTGGCGCGTGATTTAGGTGCTGAAAATATTCGCATCAATTTAGTTGCTGCAGGTCCTATCCGCACGATGGCAGCAAAATCTATTCCTGGCTTTGATGAGTTTGAAAAAGTATGGAATGAACGAGCACCAATGGCATGGGATGTGACAGATCCGGTTCCTGCAGCTCAGGCGGTCGTTGCGCTACTTTCTGATTGGTTTCCAAAGACCACAGCCGCGATCATTCATGTTGATGGTGGTCTCCATGCCATGGGTGCTTAAGCCTGCTTTCAGGGCCAATTTCACCTTTTAGCCCCCAACAGGTAATCTTTGCCCCAGACCAGTGGCCTAATAATCACTGCAAGAGGAGTTACCGCTCCCACCTTCTTCGCCACTTGTGCGAGCTGGTTTGTCGGATGAGAGATTTACTTCTCTTTTTCCTTGCGGTTTTCTCATGCGGCGCTGTTAGACCAAAGCGTTAAACGAAGCCGAAGGAGCACAAATCACAACTGACCCGCGCATTAATGATCGAATTCGCACACCCGAAATTCGTCTTATCGGTTACACCGGTGAACAAGTTGGGGTTGTAGATATCGATACCGCGTTAAAGATGGCAGATGAAGTTGGTCTCGACTTAGTCGAAATCGCACCAGATGCTAATCCACCCGTTTGCAAGATCATGGACTTCGGAAAATACAAGTACGAAGTTGCACAGAAGGCACGGGAAGCGCGACAGAACCAGACCCACATTGTGGTGAAGGAAGTGCGTTTAACACCAAAGATCGAAACTCATGATTACGAAACTAAGCGTAATCAAGTTGAGAAATTTCTCAAGGGTGGCGACAAGGTGAAGGTGACGATGAAGTTTCGCGGCCGCGAACAAACGCGACCTGAGATGGGCTACAAGCTATTGCAGCGTCTTGCAGAAGATGTCGCAGAGTATGCCTTTGTTGAGTTCGCCCCTAAACAAGAGGGACGAAATATGACAATGGTGTTAGGCCCAACAAAGAAAAAGACAGAAGCAGTAGCTGAAGCAAAAGCAGCGCGTAAGGCAAAGGCCGATGCCGCAGCAGAGACAACGGATGGAGCGTAAGAAATGCCTAAGATGAAAACACATAGTGGTGCCAAGAAGACTTTCCGCATCACAGGTACTGGAAAGGTTATGCACGAGCGTGCTGGCAAGCGCCACTTACTCGAGCACAAATCTTCACGAGTTACCCGCCGTCTCTCAACTGAGAAGTCAGCAAAGCCAACCGTAACGATGACAGCCAAGCGCATGCTTGGCTTGAAGTAAGGATCGTGTGAATTAAATGAGAGTAAAACGTGGAGTTCACGCTGCTAAGAAGCGTCGCACAACATTAGAACGTGCCAGTGGTTATCGCGGACAACGTTCCCGTCTTTTCACAAAGGCCAAGGAGCAAGTTACGCACTCAATGGTTTATGCCTTCAACGACCGTAAAGATAAGAAAGGCGATTTCCGTCGTCTATGGATTCAGCGCATTAACGCTGGATGCCGCGAACATGGTCTTACATACAACCGCTTCATCCAAGGCCTTAAGGCTGCAGGAGTGGAAGTAGATCGTCGTGTTCTTTCAGATCTAGCAACAAATGATCCCGCTACATTCAAGACACTTGTTGATGTTGCTCGCAAGAGCCTTGTATCTGCTTAATAGATCCCAATGATTGAGAGCCTTAACTCGCCACATATTGCGCGAGTTAAGGCTCTTATTGGTTCTAGGGGCACAAAAGAGCGCAAATCATCGGGACACTTCGTTGCAGAAGGTTTGCAATGTGCCAGAGAAGCAATAGTTGCCACTACTGGCCCCCGTATTGAAACCCTGTATGTGACACCAAGTGGACGAGTAAAAGTAGAACAGATTGCAGACCTAAGCTCCTTCAATGTATTTGAAGTTAGTGATGACGTCATGAAAGCTATGTCAGAGACCATTACGCCGCAAGGCATTCTTGCCGTGTGTTCTATTCCCACTAGTTCCCTTGAATCAATTGTTTTAAATGGAACTCGCAATTTTGTTTATCTCTCAGAGATACAGGATCCAGGTAATGCTGGAACGATTATTCGCTCTGCCGATGCCTTTGGAATAGATGCAGTTATTACATCTCCAGGGAGCGTGGATCTCTATTCTCCGAAAGTTGTCCGTAGTACTGCGGGCTCACTCTGGCACACACCCGTGTTTGAAAACGTAGAGTTATCTGCAGTTCTAGCACTAGGTGTTCAAGCTTTCACCTTGGCATCAGAAGGTCAAAAATCATTGAAGGACCTGAAGATCACTAAAGATTGTGTGGCAATTTTTGGCAATGAGGCCAGGGGATTATCAACTGCCCAAGGCGTATCTTCTATTGAGCAAGTCAAAATATCGATGCCTGGTAATGCCGAAAGCCTGAATCTTTCGGCTGCGGCAACCATTGTTATGTATCACCTAGCAAATCTCCCATCTTCCTAAACTCTCACAGGATAGAGTTGGCTCTATGCGCCAAGAAGATGTCTCACAATGGGTTAAAGATGCCCAAAGCGCTTTTAACGCCGCAAGTGATTTGGACTCTCTCAAATCTGCTCGTCTAGCCCATTCCGGAGATAAGGCACCGATTTCACTTGCCTCACGAACTCTTGGTTCTCTTTCACCGGATGAAAAAGCTAATTTTGGAAAAATAATCGGCGATGCGAAAGCGGCAATAGCTCTTGCTCTAGCTAAGGCCACAGAAAAGCTCGAAGCCGAACGAGATAAAAAGGTTTTACTAGAAGAAGTTGTAGATATTACTCTGCCTGTTAATCGCAGACATCGTGGGGGATTGCATCCGATTTCTATTATTAAAAACGAAGTATCTGATTTCTTCATTGAGCAGGGTTATGCAGTGGCTGAAGGTCCAGAGCTTGAATCTGGTTGGTTGAACTTTGATTCACTCAACATCCCTGCAGATCATCCAGCTCGCACAATGCAGGACACATTTTTTGTTGAGCCAGTGGAATCTGGAATGGTGCTTCGCACTCACACATCACCCGTGCAGATCCGCACGATGCTGACTCAAACACCACCAATCTATGTCATCTGTCCTGGGCGAACATTTAGAGCAGATGAGTTAGATGCAACGCATAGTCCAGTTTTTCATCAGGTAGAAGGCCTAGTTGTTGATAAGGGCATCACCATGGCGCACCTTAAAGGAACGCTCGATAATTTTGCCCGTCATATGTTTGGTCCTGATGTGACAACACGTCTTCGCCCATCCTTTTTCCCATTCACTGAGCCAAGTGCTGAAGTCGATGTTTTCTTTAACAACCGCTGGATTGAATGGGGTGGCTGTGGCATGGTGAATCCAAAGGTTCTGCAAAGCTGCGGAATAGATACAGATGTTTTTAGTGGCTTTGCTTTTGGAATGGGACTAGAGCGAACTTTGATGGTGCGACATGGCATTACAGATATGCATGACATTGTTGAAGGAGATCTGCGTTTCACGCGCCAGTTCGGGGTGGGCCTCTAATGCGCGCACCGTTATCGTGGATTAAAGAGTTTGTAGATATCCCTGCAAAGGTAAGTGCAGATGAGATATCTGATGGGCTGATTCGTGTTGGCTTTGAAGTTGAAGAAATCATCTACCAAGGTGCTGATTTAACTGGACCACTAAAGTTCGCAAAAGTACTCTCTATTGAAGAGTTGACCGAGCACAAGAAACCGATTCGCTATGTGGGTATTGATTGTGGTGAGAACGAAACTCGCTATGTGATTTGTGGCGCTACAAATTTTGCAGTGGGGGACATGATTGTTGCAGCTCTTCCAGGGGCTGTATTGCCTGGTAATTTTGCTATCGGTGCACGTGAGACATATGGCAAAACTTCCAATGGAATGATCTGCTCTGCTCGCGAACTAGGCATCAGTGATGAGCACGCAGGAATCATGGTCTTCTCAGAGGGGGATGCAAAGGTTGGCGCAGATGCAATTGAGGGCTTGCAGATTAATGATGTGATATTCGATGTTGCTGTTAATCCTGATCGCGGTTATGCATTAAGTATTCGAGGCATAGCACGCGAAGTTGCGAGTTCACTTGGACTTAAGTTTACAGATCCAGTCGATGCGCTGCGTTCATTAAAGTTTGAAGAGACCGGTAAGGGTGTTATTGCAAAGATCGAGGATAAATCCTCAGCCTCAGTCTTCTATCTTCGAACCATGTCTAATTTTGACCCAAAAGCCACAACGCCCCTTTGGATGCGCAGACGAATTGAAAAGATGGGTATGCGCTCAATTTCACTGGTTGTTGATGTTACAAACTATGTCATGTTGGAACTTGGTCAGCCTTTACACGCCTTTGATAAATCAAAAATCAAAGGTGGACTCACTGTTAAGCGAGCAGCTAAGGCACAGAAATTTGTAACGTTGGATGAACAAGAGCGCACATTAGATCCAGATGATCTGATGGTGTGTGATGATGTTCAGCCATTGGCTTTGGCTGGCACTATGGGTGGTCTTTCATCTGAGATCACTCAAACTACGACTGAGATTGCATTGGAAGCTGTTCGATTTGATCCAGTCTGCATTGCAAAGAATTCACGAAGGCACAAGCTGTCCTCAGAAGCCTCGCGGCGATTAGAGCGAAGCGTTGATCCCTCATTAGCCGAGTTTGCTTCGGCGAGATTTGTTCAACTATTAACGGCGCATAGTTCTGCCGTGCATGTTGCAACTGTTGTGGCAGGAGAGCCTGTTTATGCCCCTGTTGTGAAGATTGAACCGAGTCATATCTCGAAGATTTTGGGCTTTGAAGTGCCGAGCACTGAAGTCGCCCGCATCCTTCGCCTGATTGGTTGCGATGTGGATGAGAAGAGTTGGGCCATTGATCCGCCATCGTGGCGTGCAGATTTATTGGGCATTGCAGATTTTGCTGAAGAAGTGGCACGCATGATCGGTTACGACAAGATTCCATCGATCTTGCCGCCTCGTCCATTGCACGCCTCATTAACACCAACACAAAAGCGTCGCAGAGCAGTTGCAACGATGCTCGCTAGCCGTGGATTAGCCGAAGTTCAAACCTTTCCATTTACAAACCAGGAAACAATTGATGCAATGGGCTTTATTGGAGAGCGTGCTTCTACTTATGCAATTGCAAATCCTATGTCAGATGAGCTCCCATTAATGCGAGTCCATTTGGTGCCAGGATTAATTGAAGTTGCTCAGCGCAATATAAGTCGAGGAGCCAAGGATTTTGCGATCTTTGAGATGGGATCTATTTTCCGAAGTAGTCAAAAATTAGTACCAGCAATTTCACCTGATTTAACTAAGCGACCAACTCAAAAGATCATTGATGAGATTTTTGCATCCGTGCCGCCACAGGCTTATCACGTTGCTGGTTTGTTGGTAGGTAAAGTTGAGAACGACAATTGGCAAGGGAAAGCGCGCTCTTACACTTGGCACGATGCAATTGAGTATGCCCAAGACATTCTGGCTCTATGCAATCTCGAGTGGAGTATTAAGCGCTCTGATTTTGCACCGTGGCATCCAGGGCGCTGCGCTGAACTAATTGTTGATGGCAAAGCCGTGGCTCATGCCGGAGAGCTACACCCACGAATTGTTGCTAAATATGGATTACCTGAGCGAAGTGTGGCTTTTGCTGTTGGATTGAGCGCTCTTCCAGATTCATCGTTAGTGCGCCCAACACGTGTTGGAACAATGCCAGCAGCCCTACAAGATGTTGCATTAATTGTTGATGAGAAAGTGACTGCGGCCCAAGTTCAAGCGGCGTTAACAGAGGGTGCTGGAGATTTACTTGAATCCATTTCACTTTTTGATCGCTACGACAAGATTGGCGATGGCAAGATCTCCCTGGCTTTCACTCTTGTCTTTAGAGCACCGGATCGCACGCTGACTGGCGATGAGGTTTCAGCCATGCGTGAGGCGGCTACTGCGGTGGCAGCCAAGAAGTGCGGAGCAGTAGTTCGTACCGCATAAATATTCAGGTGTTTGCATAAATATCGACTATAAGATATCCTATAACCATGAAAACAGCGGTCATCGGTGCAAGCGGCTATGCCGGGGGAGAACTCCTTCGATTGCTAGCAGTACATCCACATTTTCAAGTCACGGCTATTAGCGCTCACTCGAATGCTGGCGAGCTAGTCACATCCGTCCACCCACACCTAACAACTCATAATGGTGATAAGTTTTTGGCTGTTTCAGAGATAGATTTTTCAGATATCGAACTGGTTTTTATTGCCTTGCCTCATGGAGAATCAGCATCACTGATTGCAAAGATTCCAGCTACGGCAAAGATCATCAATCTGGGAGCCGATTACAGACTAGAAGATGCTTCGCAGTGGGAGAAATACTACGGAGGAGCACACGCGGGTGCTTGGGTCTATGGGCTACCTGAGCTATCTCCGGGACAACGTCAAGCTATTTCTAAGGAGAGCAAAGTCGCCAATCCTGGTTGCTATGCAACGGCAATTACTTTAGGAATTGCGCCTGCGGTTAACCATGTTGATGTGAGCGATGTTGTTGTAGTTGCAGCATCGGGAACAACTGGTGCAGGAAGAAGTGCCAAGATTAATTTGATCGCAAGTGAAGTGATGGGTTCTCTGACTTCCTATAAGTTCGGTGGAGTGCATCAACACACACCAGAGATAGAACAAGCTGTATCTGCAATTGCACAAAAGCCAGTAAAGATCTCTTTCACACCTATTCTGGCTCCAATGCCTAGAGGAATCCTGGCAACCATTACGGCCAAATTGAACAACCCGATGAGTTCTAAAGAGGCACACGATCTCTTTGCTAAGCATTATCAGGGGGAGTATTTCGTAGATGTATTACCCCTTGGCCAGATGCCTAAGACTGGTTCTGTCACAGGATCTAACAAGGTCCAAATACAGGTTGCAGTTGATGATCACACCAACCGTTTAGTCATAAGTGTTGTCCTCGATAATTTAGGAAAAGGCGCAGCCAGCCAAGCAATTCAAAACGCAAATATCATTACAGGTTTTCATGAGGGTTCTGGTCTATCAACTGATGGCTTAGGCGCATGAAACTACCTCAAGGCTTTGTGGGAGCTGCGTGTGCTGCTGGCTTAAAGAGTACGGGAGCACTTGATTTAACCCTGATTGAAAACACAGGGCCTAACTTTTTCGGGACTGCCGTATTCACATCGAACAAAGTTGTTGCAGCACCGGTTATTTGGAGTAAGCAAGTGGTTATAGGCCAGATTGTTAGAGCCGTAGTGCTCAACTCTGGCGGGGCAAATGCTTGCACCGGACCTCAAGGATTTGCTGATACTCATGCAACAGCTGAGTTAGTAGGGGAGTTTCTAGAAGTTTCATCGGGTGAAGTAGTTGTCTGCTCAACTGGCCTCATTGGTGAATTACTGCCAATGACAAAGATTGAAAGAGGAATCAGATCAATCGCAACGGTGCTTAAATCTGAATCACTCCAGGAATGCGCACAGGCAATCATGACAACAGATTCAGTACCAAAGATTGCACAAGCAACCCTGGGTAAAGTGCAAGTAGCAGGTATTGCCAAAGGCGCCGGAATGTTGGCTCCAGCTTTAGCAACCATGCTCTCTGTTGTTATGACAGATGGGCAAGTGAGTTCCAATGCGGCAAAGATATTTGCTCAAGTGACTGATCGAACCTATAACCGAATTGATTCAGATGGCTGTACATCAACTAATGACACAGTGCTATTTATGGCATCAGGTGCCTCAGGGCAGACACTCTCTGATTCAGAGTTAGAAGAATTGCTGATGAAAGTCTGTGGATCTCTCGCCGCCCAACTCATTGAAGATGCTGAAGGCTCTACCAAATCAGTTGTGATCACAGTTAACAATGCCGTTAGTGAAAAAGATGCTGTTGAAGTAGCCAGAGCATGTGCTCGTAACAACTTACTTAAGGCTGCAATTTTTGGTGGAGATCCAAACTGGGGCAGAGTATTAGCTGCCGTTGGTACGGCTGATGCGCATATGGATCCGCTTACAATTGATGTCAGTTTGAATGGCATTCAGGTTTGCTTGAATAGCGCACCGGATGCCGATAAGAACAAAGTTGATTTCAGTAACCGATTAGTGGAGATTGTTATTGATCTCAAAGTAGGCAAAGCCAGTGCAACTGTGATGACTAATGACCTTTCACATGACTATGTGCATGAGAACTCGGCGTATTCAACATGATTGTCGTTAAATTTGGTGGACATGCCATGAAGGATGAAAACGGGGCTTTTGCTCAGGCAATAGCAGCGGCTCAAGCAACAGGTGAGTCCGTTGTTGTTGTGCACGGTGGCGGACCTCAAATTGATGCGGCGTTGAAAGCTAAGGGAATAGAAAGTTCATTCGTTGGGGGCTTTCGCTATACAACACCAGAGATTTTCGAAGTTGTGGAGACGGTTCTCGCTAATGAGGTTGGACCTAAGGTCGCACAAACTCTTGTTCAAGGCGGAATTGAGGCGCAAGCCCTTTCCGGTCGCGCACTGCCCACTCTGATTGCAAGAAGGAAAACCACATTGGTAGATGGGAGTAATGCCGATCTTGGGCACGTGGGTGATGTTGTCAGGGTCGATGTTTCGGCGCTAAAAGAATTAGTCAGTCAAGGAATCGTTCCAGTAGTTGCACCGATAAGTAGTGATGAAAGTGGCGCTGGTGGATTGAATGTGAACGCCGATTTAGCTGCTGCCGCTATTGCTGGCGCTCTAAATGCTTCTGCATTAATCGTTATGACAGATGTCGCTGGGATTTATCGGAGTTGGCCAGATACTTCTTCATTAATTGAGTCGATTTCATCAGAAGAGCTCAGCGCCATAAAGGCAGGATTTGCTGAAGGTATGGCACCTAAAGTCCAAGCCGCTTTAGATGCAATTTCAGGTGGTGCCAAGGCGGTAAGAATTATTGATGGAACTGACCCACATAGCTTTGCAGATGCACTACTGAGTAAAGGTGGAACGCTGGTGATTGCATGAAGAACACAGATTTTATCAAGCAGTGGAAGAACACAACACAAAACAATTACGGCGTGCCATCCCTTGCTCTTGTGAATGGCAATGGCATCGTCGTTACTGATGCCGATGGAAAGCAGTACTTAGATTTCTTGGGTGGAATCGCCACTAGCATTTTGGGACACGCACATCCAGCTATCGTGAAAGCTGTTAGCAAACAGATTGCACTGCTAAGCCATGTGAGTAATTTCTATGCCCACCCCAACGCCGTTGCTTTAGCTGCAAAGCTAATTGAAATGACAGGTGATAAAAGCGCACGAGTTTTCTTCTGCCAATCTGGTGCTGAAGCTAATGAGGCAGCACTCAAACTTTCCCGTCGCACAGGACGCAACCGCATTATTGCCGCCCAAGGTGCTTTCCACGGTAGAACAATGGGTGCCCTTTCAATGACTGGACAACCTGCAAAGCGTGAACCATTTTTACCTTTGGTTAAAGGCGTTAAGCATGTTGCCTTTGGTGATATTGAAGCAATGCGTCGTGCTATTTCAAGAAAGACCGCAATGGTGATCCTTGAACCAATCATGGGTGAAGCCGGAGTGATAATTCCACCAGTTGATTACTTGGCACAGGTGAGAAAACTCTGCGATACACATGGTGTATTACTAGTAATCGATGCTGTGCAAACAGGCATGGGTCGCACAGGCGATTGGTTTGGCTATGAGTATTCAGGGATAAAGCCAGATGTGATTACTTTGGCCAAAGGCTTAGGAGGTGGATTGCCGCTAGGCGCCATGATCGCTTTAGGAAAGGCAGCATCTCTTTTTGAAGCCGGAGATCACGGCACAACATTTGGTGGCAACCCAGTAACTACTGCTGCAGGTCTTGCGGCAATTGCAGTCATTGAAAAAGACAAGCTTATTGAGAAGACAGTTCTACATCATGAATACCTGTTAACAGAGTTAGCAATGGTTAAGGGTGTGAAAGAAGTGCGTGGGGCCGGTTTGCTGATTGGAATTGAGTTGGATTCACCTACTGCAAAAGATTTTGCCACCAAGATGGCAAAATCTGGGGTTTTGGTGAATGCGGCCAATGAATCAACTATTCGTATTGCACCTGCCCTCATTGTTACTCAGGCACAGCTGGTGAAATTTGTTTCCATCTTTAGAAAGGTGATCAGTGATGGCAAGTAATGCAACAAATGTTTCTGCGCGCAGAGCTAAAGCAATTGCACTCATTCAATCTGGAACCATTCATTCACAGTCTGATTTGGTCGTGGCACTCAAGAAGAGTGGATATCGAGTTACTCAGGCAACTGCTAGTAGAGATCTAGAAGAGATTGGTGCGGTTCGAGGGCGTGGTCGAGATGGTGAATCTGTTTATCAAATCAGAGAGTCATCTGATGATGCTCTCTCTCGCATTAATCCCGTGCCATCAAAGTTGATTCTCTCCGTTGATCACAGTGCCAATTTGGCCGTCATTCATACTCCACCAGGAGCGGCGCAGTTCGTTGCTAGTTCACTCGACCACGCCAATCTCACAGGTGTTATTGGCACGATTGCAGGCGACGACACGATTATCCTTGTGTCCAAGAAAGCAACTGGTGGGGCGCAATTAGCGAAAGAATTACTCGCTTATGCGGCAACTAAGAATGGGAGAAAGTAAATGGTGCTCTGGGGTGCTCGCTTTAGTGACGGCCCAGCCGATGCTGTCTTTGCACTCTCACGCAGCGCCCACTTTGATTGGCGTTTAGCCCCTTATGACATTCGTTCATCCCTGGCTCACTTATCTGTTTTGGAGTCAAGCAAGTTAGTGACTAACGATGATGCAGTTGCGATTCGTGGTGCCCTTAAAGAATTAGCAGCAGAGGTATCAAAGGGCTCATTTGTGGCTGAGCCTGGCGATGAAGATGTTCATAGCGCTTTGGAGCGTGGATTAACCGCCAAGTTAGGGGCAGTCGGTGGAGCACTTCGCGCCGGCCGTTCTCGTAATGATCAGGTCACAACAGATCTTCGTCTTTTTGCTATCGATCACATGTTGGAAGTTGCTTCATTGATTACTGCGTTGAATAGCGCGATTTTGAACAAAGCTAATGAGTATGTAAACGATAGTGCTCCAGGTTTCACACACATTCAACATGCCCAACCAGTTTCATTTGGCCATGAATTAGCAAAGCACGCACATGCTTTTGCCAGAGATTTGGATCGCATCAATGATTGGTTCAAGCGCACATCAGTGAGCTCTCTTGGAGCCGGCGCACTTGCAGGTTCTTCACTTCCACTCGATCCAGCAAGTACTGCCAAAGAGCTTGGTTTTGATTCTAGCTTTGCTAACAGTATTGATGCAGTCAGTGATCGTGATTATGTTGCTGAAGCGTTATTTATCTGCGCAACAATAGGTTTGCACTTATCTCGCATTGGTGAAGAGTGGACGCTATGGGCATCGACAGAGTTTGCTTGGGCCGAAGTTGCAGACGAGTATTCAACTGGTTCTTCGATAATGCCTCAGAAGAAGAATCCAGACATGGCAGAACTTGCTAGAGGTAAATCAGGTCGTTTGATTGGCAATCTTGTTTCAGTAATGACGATGCTCAAAGGCCTGCCTTTCGCATATAACCGCGATTTACAAGAAGATAAAGAACCGCTCTTTGACAGTATCGACACTTTGCTCCTCACACTTCCGGCAATCACTGGCATGGTTTCCACTACCAATTTTGATCGAGAGAAAATGGCACTGGCAGCACCTACTGGTTTCTCTCTAGCTACAGAAATTGCAGATTACTTAGTTCGAAAGAATGTTCCCTTTGCATCTGCCCATGAATCTGCAGGCAAGTGTGTTGCCTTGTGTGAGAAAACATCACGTCATTTACATGAACTCAGTGATGATGAGTTCAAAGCAATCCATCCATCTTTAGATGGGGGAGTCAGAGGCGTACTTAACGTTGCTGGGGCTTTGAATTCACGGACCACAGCAGGAGGAACTGCGCCAGCATTAGTAGCCGAGCAGATCAAATTGGCGTTGCAAGAAAATCTGACGCAATCTAAGAAAATAGCCACGAAAGCCCAGGCCTTTTCAGAGATGATGGGGGCATGAACCTTCTAGAAGATCTGCGCTGGCGCGGGCTTTTAGCCCAGTCCACCGATGAGGCGGCTCTGCTTGAAGCGCTGAAAAAACCCATTACTTTGTATGTGGGCTTTGATCCAACTGCGCCTTCACTTCACGTGGGCAATCTTGTGGTTCTTCTTGTTCTTCGTCGCTTTCAATTAGCTGGTCACACACCTATTGCCCTAGTGGGCGGTGCTACGGGATTAGTGGGAGATCCCAGCGGTAAGAATGAAGAGCGCACACTCAATAGCACTGAAATTGTTGAAGGCTGGGTCAATAGGATTCATACGCAAGTTTCTGCTTTCTTAGATTTTAATGAAGCGAAAAACAAGGCGATAGTTGTTAATAACCTTGATTGGACATCACCCTTAAGTGCAATTGAGTTTTTGCGCGATATTGGTAAGCATTTTAGTGTCAACCAAATGCTTTCTAAGGATTCGGTCTCTGCCAGATTAGAAGCGGGTGGAATTTCCTATACTGAATTCTCTTATCAAGTGCTTCAGTCATATGACTTCTTAGAACTTTATCGCCGAAACAACTGCACCCTGCAGTTAGGCGGTTCAGACCAGTGGGGCAATATCGTTGCTGGCTTAGATTTGATCCGCCGTGTTGAAGCAGGTAGTGGGCATGCGTTAACGGTGCCACTTTTGACTAAAGCCGATGGAACTAAGTTTGGAAAAACTGCCGGGGGGTCAGTCTGGCTAGATTCTGCAATGACATCGCCATATGCTTTTTTCCAGTACTGGTTAAACACCGATGATAAAGATGTCATTAATTTTCTCAAGGTCTTTTCTTTCCAATCACATGGCGAAATAACCGCACTCGAGAATGCCCATAAAGAGAATCCTGGTTTGCGTGAGGCACATCGTGCGCTAGCCCGTGAGCTCACTGCACTTGTGCACTCACAAGTTACAACTGATCGTGTAGAAGCGGCAGCAAAAGCGCTTTTTGGTCAAGGAGATTTGACAGAACTTGATGAAGAAACGTTGGCGGGAGCACTTGCTGAACTACCTAGGACAACTGTGTCGAAAAATGATCCAATTCCAACATGGGTTGATCTCTTAGTAGCAACTGGGGTTGTTGACTCGAAATCTGCTGCGCGCCGCATTGTTAAAGAGGGTGGTGCATATCTCAATAATGAAAAGATCTTCGGAGAAGATTTTGCACCTCAAAAATCTGACTTTTTATGCGGTAAATATGCGGTTTTGCGAAAAGGCAAGCGAGATTTAGCCGCCGTGGAGCTGATCTAAAAATCACCCTTTTTGCCTTAAAACGCTAGCGGGCTAACGTTTTTTAGGTGTGCGAAACAGTGCAAAAGCTTCGAAAACCCCGATTTGACCCCCTTGGCCCTGGGGGTTATAGTTTCCCTCTTGCTGTGAAACGGACGATTGAGGCCGAACAGCATTGACTCCCCAATCTAGAGCTCGCAAGGGCGCGGTTTGACCGTGCTCGCGTGTATGCACTAGGTTTGGCGGTCTGCCCTGAAAAATAGGAGAAACCCTAGGACTCAGTGCGCATCCGTACCTTGAGAACTCAACAGCGTGCTAATAAGTCAATGCCAATATGTGGCTCTATTTGTCATGCTTTTAATAGCAAAAAACCAGTGTTTTACACTGCTTTGATAGATATCCACGGCAAATAAATACTTCAATGAGGTATGACCGTTAAAAGTTATACCCGTTGATTTCCTTTGGTAATAAGACAAAATAAACGTTAGTTTGTTTGTCTGTACGCCAGATAAAACTTTCTATGGAGAGTTTGATCCTGGCTCAGGACGAAC
>Ga0194050_1000166_pt1 | contig 21421 bp, 19 predicted proteins | sample SepL2310m_MetaG_FD_148657 | JGI IMG/M metagenome (GOLD analysis project Ga0194050, IMG submission 148657) | Anoxic zone freshwater microbial communities from boreal shield lake in IISD Experimental Lakes Area, Ontario, Canada - Sep2016-L239-10m | ecosystem: Environmental > Aquatic > Freshwater >...
CTAAAGTGCCGAAGATTGTCAGGCGCAATCGATGCCAGATGCTAGCCCAGCGAAATGGCATTTAGCCCACACAACTTGGTTTTTTGAAACCATGGTCTTGCAGTATTTTGAAAATGATTTCGCTCCATGGCGTAAGGAATTCGCCGTCTTGTTTAATAGTTATTACAATGCCGTTGGTGATAAGCATCCCCGGCCAGCTCGTGGCTTATTAACTCGCCCAACTCTAGAAGAAGTACTTGCTTGGCGCCAGCAGGTTGATGCGCGGATGCAGAAACTATTAACCGATGAGATCACCACTGAACTAGCGTGGATTACTGAGCTTGGCATTCATCATGAACAACAGCATCAAGAATTATTACTAACCGATATTCACCATTTATTTTCAAGCAATTCGCTGCTACCGAATTTTTTACCCGAGCAAATTCGCCCTACTGAAGTTGCTGGCGCCCATCATTGGTTGCGCGGGCCCCAACAAGAGCAGAACTTATTCAAGCTTGGGTTTAATACCGCGGCTACGGGATTTCATTTTGATAACGAAGCACCACAGCATACCGTCTACCTTGCACCCTATTTAATTGATAGCCAACTCGTAACTAATCGCCAATGGCTTGAGTTTATTCAAGCAGGCGGTTATCAAGATCATCAATGGTGGCTAGACGCGGGCTGGGCCTGGATTAATCAAGAAAAAATTCAGGCGCCAATGTATTGGAGCCCAATCAATACTGCACCAGGTATTGCTGCAGAATACGCTGAATTTACTTTGCGCGGCAATGCCCCGCTTAATCTCGTAGCACCGGTTAGCCATATTAGTTACTTTGAAGCCGAGGCCTTCGCCCGCTGGTTGAGCGCAACGCATCCAGAATATCGTGGTGCACGTTTGCCGACCGAATTTGAGTGGGAAGCATTTGCGCTTCATCAAGCCGGTAATACAATTCCTGAAAGCAGCCATTTGCTTGATAGTCATCATCTCGTACCAATGCCCGCAGCGAGCGACACGCTTTATGGCGATGTCTGGCAATGGACCTCAAGTAATTATGGCCCTTATCCCGGATTTCAACCTTGGGATGGTATTGCAGGAGAATATAACGGCAAATTTATGGTGAACCAAATGGTGCTTAAAGGTGGATCTTGCCTAACGCCTCGATCACATATTCGACCCAGTTATCGTAATTTCTTCCCTGCCCATACGCGCTGGCAAATGACTGGATTGCGTTTGGCGCGTGACGCTAATTAAGTTAGTTCGCTATGCCATTTAATTTCGATGCGCCAATCCATCGGCGCATGACTGATTCCATTCGTTGGGATGCTAATCCCCAGGATGTGATTCCGCTCTGGGTGGCTGATATGGACTTTGCTTCCCCGCCTTGTGTTGTAGATGCTCTTTCAGCCCGCGTGCAACAGGGTGTGTTTGGCTATACACACTCACCCACTGCTTTACCAGAAGCCATTGCTCGCTATTTAGAAGCGCATTACGCCTGGGAAGTGGATCCCAGTTGGATTGTCTTTCTCCCTAATGTTGTATCGGGCCTGCATACTGCGGTACGGCAACTAACTACGCCCAATCAACATGTATTAATTCCTCGGCCTGTTTATCATCACTTGCGCTTAGCCTGCACCCAAGCCCCACGCGACTTTACTGAACTCCCTTTAGTCTTAGAAGAAAATCGCTGGGTCTTGCCATTCGCGCAGCTTGATGCGTTTGCCAAGCCAACCACGCGCTTACTGCTCTTATGTAACCCACAAAATCCCGGGGGCACCGTTTTTACGCACGCCGAATTAAGTCAAGTCACTGACTTTTGTTTGGCTAACGATATTCTCGTTTGCGCTGATGAAATTCATGCAGGCTTAGTACTCGATGACAATAAGCGCCATGTTCCGCTTGCTAGTTTGAGCAAAGCTATTTCAATGAATACCGTTACCTTAATGTCATTAAATAAAACCTTTAATTTCCCCGGCGCTGGTTTAGCGTGGGCGGTAGCAGAAAATCCACTAATACGCAAAGCCATGCAGACTGATCTACACAGCACGATCCCTGATCCATCCTTATTTAGTTATATTGCTACGCAGACAGCGCTTGACGAAGGTGAGCCGTGGAGAAAAGCATTGATTGAGTATCTACGAGAAAATCGCCATTTAGTTGAAACCCGCATCAATGCGAGCAACATCCTGCACTTTGCTCATAGCGAAGCGAGCTATTTAGCGTGGATTGATTGCAGCAAACTCGGACTAGCCAAGCCGCAGGATTTATTTTTACAGCACGGCGTACATCTTTCGTCCGGGTCCCAATTTAATGAGCCCAAATTTGTCCGTCTCAACTTTGGCACTCAAAGGGCATTACTAAATCAAGCGCTCGACCGCATGGAATTAGCAATCCGCAATTAAGAAGGGCTTTTCCAAGTAACCACTATTCGCTGAGGTACGTCTTTCGCAATTACCAGAGTACGATTTTGAGCCACGCCATTATAAGAAGCTGCAATTGAATAAGAGCCTGGTGGAAGTTTGACTAACATGAGTGGCCCATCGCAGACCGTATCGAGCAGAGGTGCATTTTTTGCATCACTAATGACAACTTTAACGCCCGAAACCCAAGCTGGTTTTGCCTGACCATCCGCTTGCGAAAACTCAAGTAATAAAGGCCATTGTTTAGCTTCAGCCTGCATCGCCTTAGATACGTCTGAACCAATGCCACCAGTAATAAAGCGAATACCATTCATAGATCGAGCATCTGGCAACTGGGCGAAACAAGCGAAAGTTGCAAAATAAAGCACTAAAAAACTCATTCGTTGAAGAATACGCATTATCTACTCCTAAGATTAATATACATTAAGTATAAGACTATTAAGCCCATATAATGAAGCGAGAGGAATGTGGGCTTAGATTAATTAGCGCATATGCCATTTTCAGTTTTATCGTATCAAGGAGCAGTAATGTCATTTAATCATGTCGTCGTTTGGATTGACCATCAAGAAGCCCATATTATTCGTTTTGATGCTGAAGCAAGTGAAAATCAAATCATTTCTACTCACTCTAAGCACCTCCATTTACACCATAAAAAAGGGGCTTCAGGGAGCGGTCACGTGGTACTCGATTCAGGATATTTGCATGCAGTAATTACAGCGATTAAAGATGCCAAAGAAATTTTAATTATCGGTCCAGGCTCTGCAAAATTAGAATTATTTAAGCACGCAAACCAACATGATCCGCAGGTAGCAAAAAATATTTTAGGCGTAGAGACTGTCGATCACCCAAGTGATGCTCAAGTATTAGCTTACGGTAGAAAATATTTTATTAAAGCCGATAACATGCTCGGCGATTCTAAAATTAAACATTAAGCTTGCTACTAACCCATTACCAATGGGTTTTCTAATACGCCAACACCACCGATTTCTAATTTAACAATATCGCCCGCCGCTAAATACTTGGGAGGTTTAAATCCTAAACCTACCCCAGCGGGTGTGCCAGTCGCAATGATGTCACCTGGATACAAGGTAATCCCCGCTGAAATGGTCTCAATGAGCTTGGGAATATTAAAAATCAAATCTTTTGAATTGGAACTTTGACGTAATTCTTGGTTAACCCAACACTTAACCGAGATATCGTTAACATCTAGTTCATCGGCTGTTACCACCCAAGGGCCCATCGGGCAAAAAGTATCAAAGCTTTTCCCTAGGAACCATTGCTTATGCCGTTGTTGCCAATCGCGTGCGGTCACATCATTAATTGCGGTATAGGCCCAAACATGCTGCATTGCATTGGCTTGAGTAATGCCTTTACCACCCTTACCAATAATTACAGTTAACTCAACCTCGTAATCAACCGCATTTGAGACTTGTTGCGGAATCACAATATTTGCTCCTGGACCGATCACCGATTCAGGGGGTTTAGTAAAAATAATCGGGTCTTTCGGAATTTCATCACCTGGCTTAGAAGTACTGCTATCAAAGCCGCTAGTCCCAAACTCTTTTGCATGCTCAAAATAATTTTTACCAACACAAAAAATATTACGTCGCGGTCTTGGTATCGGCGCCAACAACTGGATTGCAGTGAGATCATGAGTGGCAATGATGGCTGGCAAAGCTTGCTTGGCCAATTGCAGATTTAAAAGCGTCAACACGCCTGCTTCAGTCAAATCACTAGAGACGCCGTATTCGGCAATTTTGCCTTGTTCAGTAGACACTAAACCCACCCGTACGCGCTGGGTTTCCTCAGGACTACCTTGACGCAAACTAAAAGCCGCAAATTTCATGAAGTACTTCTCCTCAAGCGAATTTATTGAACTGGAAATGATTGTAGTAGGATATGAATTCGATCATTCAAGAATATAAAAATATGAGACCAGCTCAATCCCTTGCGGGTTTACCCCAACCGTTTATTCTAATCTTGAGTACAGCACTGGGATTATTGACTTTGCTATGTACCTTCTTTACCAGTGCTGTGCATGCACAAGAGGCGTGGCCTAATCATTCGATTACGATGGTCGTGCCTTTCCCCCCGGGGGGAGTAGCTGATACGGTAGCCCGCCCAGTGGCTGAAGCGCTGTCACGTAACTTAGGCCAAGCAGTAATTATTGAAAATAAAGTTGGCGCTGGAGGTGGTGTTGGTATGGCGGCAGTCGCTAAATCAAAACCCGATGGCTATACTATTTTGATGGCCCTGTCCTCCATCTCAATTATTCCTGAGGCCGATAAAATTTTAGGGAAAACGCCCTCATTTCAACTCAATCAACTCAAACCGATTGCCCGCTTTACTGCTGATCCCACTGTATTAGTAGTACGCAGTGATAGCCCTTGGAAAACGTATAAACAATTTCTTGCTGCCATGAAAGCATCGCCAGGTAAATACAACTTTGGCTCATCTGGTAATTACGGCACTATGCATGTGCCCATGGAAATGCTGAAAGTGAATGAAAAATTTTATATGGTGCATATTCCCTATACAGGCGCGGGTCCCGCTATTGTGGCCTTACTCGGTAGTCAAGTTGACGCTGTGGCTACGGGACCATCGTCAGTAGTGCAATATATTAAAGCCGGTAAATTAAGAGCGCTAGCGCATTGGGGTAACGCACGTCTAGTCAGCTTGCCTGATGTGCCTAGCTTTAAAGAGATGGGGGTACCCATTGAATTTGCCCAGTGGTCTGGTTTATTTGTCCCTAGTAATACTCCGGATGCCATTGTCAATAAATTACGCGAAGCTGCCAAACTCGCAGCCAATGATGAAAAAGTAAAAGAAATTATTGGTAATTCAGGTAGCCCAGTTATGTATCTCGATGCGCCCGAGTTTAAAACTTACTGGGATAAAGATGCGGGAGAACTGGCTATCGCTGTGAAAAAAATTGGTAAGGTCGAGTAAAAACTATCGCACCCGAGAAACTAAATGATTAAATTTAGTCTTGCGGTGTGAGGCTCAGTTGAGTTAAGTCAAATTGTTGGGCAACGAGCCGTTGCAATAAATCATCGTAGGATTTTTGATTTACCTTGGGCGTGCGCGATAAGATCCAGAGGTACTCGCGCCGTGGATCGCTAACAGCAGCTAATTGATACTGGGGATCGAGATCAATCACCCAATAATCGCCCCACACAAAGGGCAAAATTGCTAACCAGTCAGGAGCAAAACGAACCTCTAGCTTGGGTGAAGTAGCGCCCCCTATTTGCCTAGCGGTACCAATTGCCTGAGCCATCTCACCACCCTCAACTTTGCAACGATTTGTTACCTTAACATTGCCATCTTCTTTTAATTGGTAGTTCGCATTCGTGCCAGAAAGGCATTTGCGCTGAAACCAATTAGGAAATTTAGCAATTTCATACCAAGTGCCTAGATAACGGGCTACATCAATTGACGGTATGGTTTTAACGGCTTGTAACTCGGCAGCGGGAGTAGCTTGCGCGTTCACTGACGCAGTAATCTGTAGCAAAGCAAGACAAATTAAGAGTTGGCTTAGCGGAGCACTTATTTTAAATTTTATCAACATCTATTCATCACCTACAATGCTTGATTAATAGAACTAGTGTACAAGTAAAATCAGCTATGAGTAAAAAGCCCGTCAAGATCAGTAGCATTCGCCGCTGGCTCAAAGACTATCAAGTGATTCGCCAATATCGTTTGCAATGGATTTTAGCCATTACCTTTGTATTTGTTGCTGCGGGCGCTACCCTAGCTGTGCCGATAGCCTTTCGGCAATTAATTGACACTGGCTTAACTAGCCAAGCAGTCCACCGTGAATTTATTTACCTCCTGATCATCGCGGTAGTCTTAGCGCTTGGTACAGCCTCGCGCTTCTACTTTATGTCGTGGCTTGGCGAACGCGTTGTGGCCGACATGCGTGACCGAGTTTTTCAAAATGTCTTACGGCAAAGCCCAAGTTATTTTGAAACCTTGCAAAGTGGTGAAGTGTTATCACGTCTAACGAGTGACACTACCTTAATTCAAACTTTAGTTGGTACGAGTATTTCCTTAGCCTTACGAAGTTCGGTCATGGCAATTGGTGGAATTGGCATGATGCTAGCGACCAGCCCTTGGTTGGCGGGAATGATGGTCGGTCTTTTATTGTTTACGGTTTTGCCACTCTGGGCATTTGGGCGGCGCGTACGTAAGATGTCGCGGGCCAGTCAAGATAAAGTTGCTGATGCTAGTGCGATTGCCGGCGAAATCTTAAGTGCGATGCCTACTGTGCAAGCCTTTGTACGCGAACCGTATGAGCAAAAACGCTATCGCACAGCAGTTGAGCTGGCTTTCACGGTGGCCAAAGAGCGCATCAAAGTGCGTTCAATGCTAACTGCCTTAGCGATTACGCTCGCCTTTTCAGTCATCGTTTTTGTCTTATGGGTTGGGGCCTTACAAGTTGGTACGGGACAAATTACGATTGGTCAATTAACCCAATTTGTTTTATATGCAGCCTTAGTGTCAGGCTCAATTGGTGCTTTGTCAGAAGTTTGGGGCGACTTACAACGTGCATCTGGTGCTACTGAGCGGCTCGTTGAATTAATCCAAGCGAAACCCGCAATCGCCTTTGATCACCATGGTATTGATGATTCGCCCAATCAATTGCAGCGGCAAATGGTAGCGATTGGGGCTTTAGCAGCTACGCAAACTGAGGCCATACAGTTTGCTAACCTATCTTTTTCTTATCCATCGCGCCCCACATTTTTAGCCTTAGATCATTTAAACCTCATCATTCCCAAAGGCCAAAGCTATGCCTTAGTAGGGCCATCGGGTGCAGGCAAAAGTACTATTTTCTCCTTGCTGTTACGTTTTTATGAGCCGCAGAGTGGCGCTATCAATATTTTTGGCCGCACATTAGAGCAGTGGCCCATCGACGAGTTACGTCAGCTGATTGGCATTGTTCCGCAAGAGCCCTTAATTTTTGCGAATAGCGCACTCGAAAATATTCGCTATGGTCGGCTAAATGCTACCGATGATGAAGTGATTGCGGCTGCCAAAATGGCGTATGCCGATGAATTTATTTCTGCACTCCCGGATGGTTATCACAGCTTTTTAGGTGAACGCGGCGTACGCTTATCGGGCGGACAGAAACAGCGTATTTCAATTGCCCGTGCGATTTTAAAAAATCCTTTCATCCTCTTATTAGATGAAGCTACCGCCTCACTCGATGCCGAATCGGAACGTGCTGTGCAAAAAGCCCTGAATGCACTCCTACCCGGAAAAACTGCTTTAATTATTGCGCATCGCTTAGCTACCGTATTACGTGCCGATCGAATTATTGTTTTGGATGAAGGCCGTATTGTTGAGGAAGGCACCCATGCCGAGTTGCTTGAAAAAAATGGCCTCTATGCGCGCCTCGCAAAATTACAATTTACTGCTTAAGTTTGGCTTCTATTAAAATAGCGCTTTGCATCCCATGAAAACCTCCCGCCTATCCCCACCTAAACTGCTCTTGCTTGCCCTTACTACAAACGTACTTTTGTCTGCCTGCGCTACCTCAAAAAGTAATTTCAGAGCAGTACAAACGTCTGATGGACGAGTCGGTGTTCAAACAGTCACCACCGCAAAAGATGAAGAGGTTATGGCGGTAGCCATTGAGGAATGTAAAAAATTAGGTAAAAAGGGTGCAACTATTTCAGAGGTACGCCCAACTTTAAATGACCGCTTTCCCGTCATGCATACCTATACCTGCACCACATATTAGAAACCTAAAACAAAACAGAATTTGTTGGGTGCGCTTTATTCAAGCTTAATATTGGTTTTTTCCATGACTTGCTTCCAACGCGCAATTTCGGAAAAATACAGCTCGCTAAATTGTACTTGATTCATTGGGGCAATTTGCACTCCGGCTTTATTTAGTCGTGCTTTAGTTGGATCTTCGAGCAACTTTAAGATCGTAGTGCTCAGTAAATTGATGATTTCTTTGGGCGTGCCTGCAGGGACAAAAACACCCTGCCATAAAGTCATGTCATACCCCTTCACTCCTGCTTCATTCATCGTTGGCAACTCAGGCGCACCGCTAAAGCGCTGTTTACTTGTTACCGCTAAGGCCCGCAACTTATCGCCTTTATATAAAGGCAGGCCAACGGGCATCCCAGCAAAATAAAAGTCAATTTGACCGCCTAAAACATCGGTAGCCGCAGGCGACCCTCCTTTGTAGGGCACATGAATAGCCTGTAAGCCAGTCATGGCTAAAAATAATTCACCCGCCATGTGATCCGAGTTGCCAATACCCGATGAAGCAAAGCTCAGTTTGCCAGGCTTGCTTTTAAGTAGCACTAATAACTCAGCCACATTTTTTGCTTGAAATTCTTTATTCACTACTAAGATGTGGGGAGTTGCTGTAACGCCAACTACCGGAATTAAATCTTTCATGCCATTAAAGGCGAGTTTGGGATTAGCAGCGACGTTAATTGCTAAACCATTCTGAGCAAATAAAATCGTGTATCCATCAGGCGCACTTTTGGCTACTGCATCCGCAGCCAAACTGCCCCCAGCACCACCGCGGTTTTCAATCAGCACAGGTTGCTTTAAGACCATACTTAGATCTTGGGCAATAATGCGGCCAATAATATCGGTCGAACTGCCTGGCGCATAACCCACAAATACTTTAATCGCTTTATCAGGATACGCAGCAAATACAGCTTGTGATAGCCCAGTTAATAACAAAAAGCTGCCAAATAAAATAGCTTGTACGCCGAATGGAATCCTGCGCCATAGTTGAATTTTCATGATGCTCCTAAAGTAAAAGTGGTACGCCATGCTCTATGGCCAATGCATCTAAAGTTTTAAATAATTCTAATGGTAAAGGAATGCCTTCACGCTGGCGTTGTTCACTAGTTCGTGCAGCGCCCTCCCCTGGTACACGAATTCCTGATCCGCCAGGAATGGGAGTCGATTGCTGTATATCACGAACAACTTGATTGACTCGCTCAATAAATGCTTCACGATCACCAAAAGCAGAGGGATCGAGCGCTATAACAGCTTGACCCGTATTAGTAGCACTACCTTGCTGGGCATTAAAATCAATCGTCTCTTTACCAACCGCGGCACCGTTTAAGCTACCTGCTAACAAACTAATCATCAGTGCTAAACCGTAGCCTTTGTATTCCCCAATTGGTAAAAGCGAGCCTTCGCTAGCGCGCTTTGGATCGGTAATCGGCTTACCACTGCGATCAATCATCCAAGTATTGGGCATCAACTCGCCCCGTTGCGCGGCTAATTTGACCTTGCCATAGGCGGCTATCGTGGTTGCCATATCTAATAATACAATTGGCTGCTTTCCCGCAGGAACAGCAATCGCGAGGGGATTAGTAGACAGTAATAAATCGATACCGCCCCACGGAGCCATATGATTCGCATTGCCAACCGCCATATAAATCCCGATTAATCCCTGCTCAGCCAGCATACGCACATATACTGCTGCTGCACCAGCGTGGTTACCATGATGACTGCCAATCCAAGCTACACCAAACTGCTGAGCTTTTGCTTGGGCTAACTCAACCGCCCGTGCCATTACCAAATGACCCAGCGCATTATCGCCATTCAACAGTGCAGTGGCGCCGAAATCTTTTTCAACTTGCATCTGGGGATGTAAATTAACGCCGCCCGCTTGAATTCGTTTCACATAGGAGGGCAAACGAAATAAGCCGTGACCATCGGCGCCCGCTAAATCAGACTGCAGCATGAGATGCGCTACTCTTGCTGCATCATCATGCGGTACGCCAACCGCCACAAAAATATCGGTAATGAAATCTTGTGCAGTGGCTAAGGAAATGTACTGCATCTTCAGTGGCGTCAAATTCAATAAAACTAAGTAAGGCCAAACATTTTTTTACCAGCTACTGGAAGGCGGGCTTTTAGGATATCGCCTGAGAGTGATTCGGTAATGTAAACATCTTTACCGTCACCACCAAAACATAAATTGGCTAAATGGTGATGATGGGGATTTTCAGAATAAATTAAATGGGTTGGCAACATATTACTATCAAAGCGCCACACGCCAATGCCTAGATGACATACCAACAGGCCATTCTCGGCATCCATTTCGATGCCATCAGGGCCAGCAACCCCGCCAGTTAATTGGATCGCAACGCCGGTTTTTGATACTGAACCATCTGCCATTAAGGGTAAGCGCCAAATTTGCTGGGACCGAGTGGCGGCAACAAAAACATGTTTTTCTTGCGTATTTAAAGTGATCCCATTCGGGCTCGGTACATTTAAGGCTAAGCGATCAAGCTGCCCATTTGCGCGCAAACGGAAGACCCGCCCAGTAGGATCGGCAATGCCGGTTTGCCCTTGATCGGTAAAATATAAATCGCCATTTGAAGCAAAGTGCAAGTCATTCAAGCCTTTAAAGTTTTCGCTATACATCGAACCTAAAATGGTTTCTAACTTGCCCGTTTTCGGATCTAATGCCAGTAAGCCCGCTTTGTAATCACAAATGAATGCGCGGCCATCTTGATGAAACTTCAAGCCATTTGGCCAGCCATCGTATTGAGTAACTAACTCCCAATCGCCTTTAGGTGTAATGCGGAAAATGCGACCAAAGGGAATGTCAACAAACCATAAATTACCTTCACGATCAAAAGAAGGCCCTTCTAAAAAACACTCGACTTCGGCATTTTGACGATTTGGGTCTGACCAACCAGTGCGAGATTTTTTTTTAAACTTCGCTGGCATCGACATAAAAACTTCGGCTTTAATTTTTTCTACTGGCTGAAACGGGTTATGCATGGACATTACAAATTTTCCTTAAATGGCGCGAATTGAGGTGACTATTTAAACATAATTATGGCTCTACCCACCAAGCTAGCTAGTTGGTGACGGCCGTTCTGAGTCTTACCCAGTTATTCAGCCTTAATCCAACTTCGACTTAAAATTGACCCTTACCCATCTTGGATGAATACGTCATGACTTATATTGCAGTAATTGGTAGTGGCACGATGGCCGCAGGAATTGCTGCTGGCTTTATTGCGGAGCAATACCCGGTTTTAGTCTTGGGTCGCAATCAAGCTAAGGTATCGCAATGTCTGCAAAAAGCGGTGACTTTAGCGCAAACTATTTCGACCCAAGCTGCTATTCGTGAGCAAAGTCCCAGCGCACTACTGGCACAACAACGGGGTGGCGACCTGGATACTTGGGCTGATTGGCAAGATTGTATTTGGGTCATTGAAACGGTTGCTGAAGATCTCGCACTGAAGCAAGCAATTTTCCAGTCGCTTGATCAGCGTGTTCCGCCGCATATTCCGATTGGCAGCAATAGCTCTGGTTTTCCAATTTCAAAAATTGGCCATAATTTACTTACTGCCAATCGCATGATTGGCGCGCATTACTTTATGCCCGCAGAAATCGTGCCTTTAGTTGAGATTGTGCTTGGAGAAAAATCGGCTCTAGCGATTGCGGAACAAGTATGTGCACTGTATCGTCAAATTCATAAAAAACCTGTCTTAGTGAAACGCGATATTCCGGGGTTTTTAGCTAACCGAATACAACATGCGCTGATGCGCGAAGCTTTAGCTCTAGTGGATGCTGGTATCGCGACTCCCGCCGATATAGATGATGCAGTTCGCTATAGTTTTGGCTTTCGCTATGCGGCGATTGGCCCAATGACGCAAAAAGAAATCTCTGGTTGGGATGGAATGGCCAATGCTGCAAAAGAAATTTACCCTTCGCTTGCGAATAGTCAAACCATTCCCCCAAGCTTGGCGCAATTAATGGCGGAAGGCAAAACAGGGATGAAGGCGGGTGCTGGCTATCGTAGTTGGACGCCGGAAGAAATTAAAGCGACCACTGCGCTTTATTCCAAACGATTAAAAGCGGCTTTTGATGTACTGAATATGGAGTAATGGCTTTGCTCAAACAAAAGCCATTCAATGCGATTGAACAATTAAGAAAAGTTCAGGCTACCTAAAAATACAATCGTCAAAATAATGCCTGAAAAGATCACGATGCCTGCCAAATAAATCTTAGCGGATCTATTTTTTACATACTGCGGATAGCTTTCTTTCATACCGATCTTTCAATATGGGATTAATTGAGTGGTTCAATAATCTTAAATCAATAGTGGGTAAACAAACCGCCTCTAGGGGAAAACCCCTAAATGCTGACACCATTTTGTAAATTTGTTTAGCTTAGGCATAATGTTTCGCGTAATTAAATCTTTTTAATGAATGGCAGAATGCCTTGCTAAACCAACCGTCCCACTCCATTGCTAGTTCTTTTTGCGCCTTAGTGAAGGCAAAGAAAAGTAACTTTGTGCTATCCCTTTTAAATAGTCTGGTGTATTTGCTTTTTCCGGCCATCGTGGCGCTGAGTATCGCGCCCGCGCTTGCCCAAAAGACTGTGGCACCAATCGCCACACCCCAAACGCAATTACAAAAAGGCGAGTACCTAGCCCGCGCGGGAGATTGTATTTCTTGCCACCAAGCGCCTGGCGGTAAGCCATTTGCTGGCGGCCTACGAATCGATACTCCCTTTGGCTACATGCTTTCGCCCAACATCACCCCAGACGTAAAAACTGGCATTGGCTCTTGGTCGGCGAATGATTTTTATCGTGCGCTGCACGATGGCGTAAATAAAAAGCATCAAGAACTCTACCCCACCATGCCTTACGATTTTTATACCAAGGCTACGCGCGAAGATATTGATGCAATTTATGCTTATTTACGCACTGTGCCAGCTGTAAGCAATCAAGTGGAGGTAAATCACCTTGATTTTCCCTTCAATATTCGGCTGTCAATGATTGGTTGGCGGGAACTCTTTTTTAAAGAAGGCACGTATCAACCCAATCCTAGTAAATCTGCCTCATGGAATCGTGGTGCCTATCTCGTTGAAGGCTTTGGCCACTGTAGCGATTGTCATTCGCCACGAGATATCGCCGGCGGTATCGAGAAGAAAAAAGCGTATACCGGAGCAGTAATTGATGGCTGGTTTGCCCTCAACCTAACTTCCAATATCACTACCGGCCTGGGCGCTTGGACGGCTGAAGATATTGCTAAATACTTAAAAACCGGCTCTTACAAAGGCAAGACAGCAGTGTTAGGCCCCATGGGAGAAGTCGTGCATAACAGCATGCAATACATGACCGACGCTGATTTAAATGCCATGGCCGAGTACCTAAAATCCTTGCCACCCAACTCCTCTTTGTACACCGGTAGGGCTGGACCAGACCCAAGCAAAATTATCGGCGCCAAACTCTATATCGATAACTGTAGTGGCTGTCACCTCTCAAAAGGGGCTGGGGTTTCCGGGGTTATTCCACCGCTTGCCGGCAATCCTGTGGTGAATGCTCCAGACCCTGCAAATATTATTAAGGTTGTGCTTAGCGGCATACATCCCCGAGCTAATTACATTGCGATGCCTGCGTTTAAGGCCCGCCTAAACGATCAAGAAATTGCCGAAATCGCGAATTATGGGCGTACTAGTTGGGGTAATACTGCCCCTGCCAACGCCACCCCTGAGATGGTAGCCAAGATTCGTAAAAATTTGGGTAATTAAGCAGTAGCGTTGCGGCGCAAGAAGTTTCTGGGTGCTTGCGCCCCAAGTCAGGGCGCCGTCTAGGGTAATACTGGGGAAAACCAGATTATTTTGCCCTTAAACTACTATATTATGAAAAGTCACTTAATTGGCAAATTGATGACCTTTTTACTTTTTACCCCCTTAATTTAGCCCGCTTTCTTGATCTCTTTTACTCTTTTTAATTATTTGGATTGTTCATCATGCTGAAGAACTTTGAAAAACTAGCCCTCCGCACCAAACTGATCATCGGTTTTACTATCGTGCTCATATTGATGGTAGTCATTAGTGCCACCTCCTTTTGGTCTATGTCGAACCTAGTTGATACCACTCAAAAAATCTATGAGAAAGATTTAATCGGTATTTCCCTCTTAAGGCAGTTAAATCGTGATGTCAATGGGATTGGTCGTGCAGCCAATCGTTACGCTCTGGCAATGAATGCCGGCGATATTGAAGGTGCCAAAAAAGCGCAAGAAACCATTGAAAAAACGAAAGCAGATTTACTCAGCAATTATGAAAAGGCCAGGGCAACGATCATTAGGCCGGCCTTAAGAGAAAAAATGGATCTTGTTAAACCCACCATCATGAATTTTTATATGGGGGTGGATTCTGTCTTAGCTGCAGCGCAAGGTAAAGACCCCGCTTTATCTGCATACAAGGTGATTAACTCCAAGCAATATCAGGACACAATCGCTACTGTCACTGCCTCAATTAGGGAGATAAGTGAACTAAAAACGAAGGGTGCAGAGGAAATTTTTAAAGGTGCGATGGAGCAAGGAAATTCTGCCAAAATACTTCTCGCCGTTTTACTTGGTTTGAGCATATTACTTGCGATTGTCATTATTTATTTAGTCAACCAATCGATTAATAAGCCCTTAAGTAGTCTACAAACCTCGGTGCTTGATTTGGCTGAAGGCAAACTGAATAACAAAATTGAAAACACCGACTACCCCAATGAAATTGGTGAAATGGCTAAAGCCGTTGGTGTACTACAAGTAGGCCTACAGAAAGCCGATCAGTTACAACAAGCTGAACGCGAAAACAATATTCGCGCCAAAGAAACTACCGAACAAATTGGCTCGATAATTTCAGCTGCAGCAGGTGGTGACTTTACCGCCCAGGTTCCGATGGCTGGTAAGGAAGGTTTCTTTAAGGATATTAGTGAGCAGGTTAACCGCTTAATCGATACTTCACGCCAAGCTTTTATCGCCATTATGCGCAATGCTACTGCCGTTGCTAGCTCTTCGGAAGAGTTATCAGCCGTGAGTATGCAAATGAGTTCGAACGCTGAAGAAACGTCGGCTCAAGCTAAGGTAGTTTCAAATTCAGCAGTCCAAGTTAGCGCTAATACACAAACGGTTGCAGCAGGCGTCGAAGAAATGAGCGCCAGCATTCGTGAAATCTCGATTAATACCGTGGAAGCGTCAACCGTAGCCCACAAGGCGGTTGAGTTGGCCCAAAAAACCAACGCCACCATGGCCAAATTAAGCACGAGTAGTTTGGAAATTGGCAATGTCTTAAAAGTCATTTCAAGTATTGCTGAACAAACGAATCTCTTAGCCTTAAATGCGACGATTGAAGCAGCCCGTGCTGGCGAGTTAGGCAAAGGTTTTGCAGTGGTAGCGAATGAAGTTAAAGAGTTAGCGCGTCAAACCGCTAAAGCCACGGAAGAAATTGGTGGCAACATTACGGCGATTCAATCCGATACTCAAGGCGCTTTAGTGTCGATTGAAGAAATTTCCGCCATTATTAATAAGATTAATGATATTTCCGGCTTAATTGCCAGCGCAGTTGAAGAGCAAGCTGCAACCACAGGTGAAATGGGTCGGAGCGTCTCAGAAGCTGCCACGAGTAGCGCCGATATTGCCTCTAACATTAATAGTGTTGCAACGACTGCGCAAAGCACCTCTGAAGGTGCGGCAAATTCGCAGCAAGCCGCTTCACAGTTAGCGCAAATTGCTGGGGAATTACAAAGTCTTGTAATGAAATTTAAAGTTTAATAGGCAAGCTAAGCTTTATCCATGGACAATAACGACGACATTCTGGCCGAATTTATCATCGAGGCAAGAGAAATTCTTGACCAACTCGATTTAGATTTTGTCCAGCTTGAAGAAACGCCTGACGATAAAAAACTCGTTGGTAATATCTTCCGCGCCATGCATACGCTAAAAGGAAGTAGCGGATTTTTTGCCTTTAAGCGTCTTGAAAAAGTATCGCATGCAGGAGAAAGCCTGTTAGGGAAAATTCGGGATGGGCACTTAGCACTCGATACCCAAAAAACCAGCACCCTACTCATGGCGCTTGATGCTTTGCGAGAAATTATTAGTGGCATTGAAGTCGCCAATACAGAGCCGGCCGGCGACGATGCCCTCCTGATCGCCGACTTGCTGAGTCTTGCGAATGGGGGCGAGGTAAGCAGTAATAACAATCGTGACGCCATCCCCACGTCACAGCCCTCGATACCCCCTTTAGACACTGCTCAAACGACTGAAGACATAGTCCTTGACGCAATTGAATCAGAAGATATAGAGGCTACAGATGAAGCCTTAATGGGCGATAGCCTAGTTGCAACTGATACTGAAATGGTGGTAGATGCTGCGGCACCAACTGGTAATGCACGCACCACTGAAGTAGCGGCCCCAGTAAAAGTTAACTTAGAGTTGCTCGACAAGTTAATGAATTTAGTCAGTGAAATGGTACTAGCACGCAACCGTTTACTACCCTTTACTGCCGAATTTGGTGATCACAATTTTTCCAATACCGTCAGATCGATTGATTTACTCACCTTAGAGCTGCAAGAGCGCATGATGAAAACGCGCATGCAGCCTATCTCACAGGTTTGGGCAAAATTTCCCCGCTTAGTCCGTGATATCGCTAATGATTGCCATAAAAAGGTCACCCTCATTCAAGAAGGTGCAGAAACCGAACTCGATCGCACCTTACTTGATGGCATTCGTGATCCGCTTATTCATATTATTCGCAATAGCGTTGACCATGGTATTGAGCTCCCCGCCGAGCGCTTAGCTAAAGGCAAACCTGAAAATGGCAAGGTCTTACTCCGCGCGATTCATGAGAATGGCATGGTAGTGATCGAAATTGCTGATGACGGCGGTGGTATTAAATTTGACGCGGTACGCCAAAAAGCGATTGATAAGAAATTAGTCAGTTTTGAGGATGCTAAAAAACTGAGTGATATGCAGTTGCTGGAATTTATTTTCCTGCCTGGTTTTTCTACCAACCAAGTTGTCACCAACCTCTCTGGCCGTGGTGTTGGCATGGATGTAGTGAAAAATAATATTTCGGCCATTGGCGGTTCAATTGAAATTGATAGCCATCGCGGCAAAGGCACCAATATTCGTTTAAAAATTCCGCTCACTTTAGCGATCATGCCAGCGCTATTCGTGCGCTGCGAAAGCGAGCGCTATGCAATTCCGCAAAATAGCATTTCCGAAATGGTGCGCATTGATCCTACAAATTCAACCGGCTTGGAAGATTTTTATGGCACTCCTGTCTTTCGCTTACGTGGCAAACTCGTACCACTACTTTTTTTAAATCAACAACTAAAATTGAGTGAACATGGTCCCGATAGCACAAAAGCGATTAATGTCGCAATCTTACAATCCTCGGGCATCTCTTTTGGTCTCGTAGTTGATGAAGTACTGAACATGCAAGAAGTCGTCGTTAAGCCACTAGGCGCCCTCCTCAAGGGGATTCCGGATTTTGCTGGCGCGACTATTTTGGGAGATGGCCGTGTAGCCTTGATTTTGGATGTTGATGGCATGGCCATTCATTCTGGCTTAGTGGCGAAAATTCAAGCGCGCCCACTCAACCCCGATACCGTCTTCGATCAAGTGCGCGAAGAAGAAGTCGCGATGCTATTGTTTGAATTGGCTGGCCTAGAACGCATTGCTATTCCCCTTGATAATGTCGAGCGTTTAGAGAATTTTGCACTCAGTCGGGTGCAGCGCAATGGTAGTCGCGAGGTGGTGCAGTACGGTGACCACATCATGCATTTAATCCGCATGAATGACTATATTGAAGGTGGTCAACCCTCGGTTGATTCAACTACTCAACCGTTATCTGTCATCGTTCATTATGTTAACCAAATGCCGATTGGCTTAGTCGTCAGTCAAGTACACGACATTATTCATGTACCCAAGAAATTGCAAGCAGCTAACCCACCTCAGCGTGGCTTAGCGGGCTGCGTACTCATGGGTGAAAAAGTGATTAATGTCATCGATCTACAAGAAATCTTGATGATGCGTAATTTGCAAGAACATCAAAAGACCTACCCCGAAGTCATTGATATGGATGTCTTACGATGAGCTCCACTACTGACTTTGCGACCTTCTATTTAGGTGGCCTGTATTTTGGTATTACTGCCACCGATGTGCTTGAATTGAACAAAAACTTGGACGTAACGCGCGTCCCGAAGAGCCCCAAAACAGTTCGCGGCATTATGAATTTGCGCGGCCAACTGGTGCCTGCAATTGATATGTATGAGCGCTTAGGGCTTGAAAATACTTCTCATCAACAAGAGACGATTAGTATTATTTTGCAATGTGAGGGCATGTTAATTGCCTTGTTGGTAGATAACGTGGGGGAAATTATTCCTTTAGAGCAGGATACCTTTGAGACCCCACCGAATAATTTTCCTAAAATGTCGCGCGAGCTGGTCTTAGGGGTACATAAATTACCAGAAAAATTACTGTTAATTTTAGACCCCAAACAACTCATTAAGGGTATTGCCTTTTCAGGAAAGCCTGCACTATTAAGCGTTTAACTTGCTTGGATAAAGGTAATTCAAGCTCGCAGGCCTATAATTCCGCTTTCATTCCACCCTTATGAATCAAATGATTTCTCCAAAAGATAAAATTCGCGTGCTGATTGTCGATGACTCGGCTGTTATGCGCCGCATCATCATGACGACCCTGCTGCGCCATGCCGACATTGAAGTAGTTGGCACCGCTGAAGATGGCCTTGAAGCCATTGAAATGATTGGGCGCATTAAGCCTGATTTAATCACCCTCGATGTTGAGATGCCAAAAATGGATGGCTTAACAGCACTTAAGGAAATTCGTAAACTGGATCGCGAGTTACCGATCATTATGTTTAGCTCGCTAACCCAGCGTGGCGGTGAAGCCACCATTACCGCATTAACCAATGGAGCGAGTGATTATGTTGGTAAGCCAAGCGATAAAACCAATATGGCTGAAGCCATGCGGGTACTAGAAGATGAATTAATCCCCAAGATTCGTGAGTTATGCAAACCCACCCCAGTCAAGCCTAGCAAAATCCTTCCGCCAAAAGAACTCATTGCTGAAGTAAAGCAACAAATCTTTGCTAAACCAAGCGGACTTCCCGCAAGCCGCATTGAAGCCCTTTGTATCGGTGTATCTACTGGGGGACCAGCCGCCTTAATGGAAATATTTGAGGCCTGGAAAGCGCCCTTAAGCGTGCCTATTTTTATCGTCCAGCACATGCCGCCCAAATTTACTGAACTCTTAGCCTCGAGGTTAACCAGTATTGGGGTTATTCCGGTTGTAGAGGCCCAGCACGGCCAAGAAGCATTTCCGGGTAAGGCGTATATTGCTCCCGGCGGTAAACACCTAGAATTGCGAAAATCAGGCGCCAAAGTGGTGATGATGCTCAATGAAGACCCACCCGAAAACTCCTGTCGCCCCGCAGTCGATGTACTCTTTAGAAGTGCAGCAAAAATCTATGGCAGTCATCTATTAGCCTTAGTGTTAACTGGTATGGGATACGACGGACTGAAAGGCGCAGTTGATATCGTCAATGCGCATGGCAGTGTACTAGTGCAGGATGAAAAAACGAGCGTCATCTGGGGCATGCCTGGTGCGATTGCCAACGCCAATTTAGCTGAAAAGATTTTGCCCCTGGGTGATATTCCGAACGAAATTATCTTTCGGACGCAAAGAAAATAATGGCTCAAGCGCTCACCATTCTGCAAAATAATATTCAATTATTTTTCCAAATGCTAGAAGAGCACTTAGGAATTGCCCTAGATCAAAGCAAAGAATACTTAGTGGCCTCGCGTTTAGCGGTCATTGCCAGGGCAAATAACTTCAAAGATCATCATGCCTTGATTGCCCATCTCTTATCTAATCCACTCAGTGTGTTGCACCATCAATCGTTTCATGCCATGACCACGAATGAAACGATGTTCTTTCGGGATAAATATCCTTTTGAAACACTGCGAACCACGATTATTCCTGCGTTAATTGCTAAGCGCCGCGAGACGAAAACCCTGGCAATTTGGTGTGCAGCTGCCTCTACCGGCCAAGAGCCATTTAGTTTAGCCATTCTTTTGCGTGAACATTTTCCCGAACTCTATTTTTGGAAAATTCAATTTATTGCTACCGACATTTCGGATCCAGCCTTAACTCAAGCGCGCAATGGTATCTATTCGGAAACAGAAGTCAAACGGGGCTTAAGCGAAGAACAAATTAAGCGGCACTTTAAGCGTCTGCCAAGTGGTCAGTATGAGATCAGCAGTGAGCTCAAGCAAATGATTCGCTTTGAGAGCCTGAATCTCGTTAAAGAGTGGCCCATCATGCCCAAATTTGATTTAATCTTAATTCGTAATGTGCTGATTTACTTCAACGCTGAAACGAAAGCAAAAGTATTTCGGAAGTTGCGTTCTCAGCTGGCAGATGATGGTGGTTGTCTATTGCTTGGCTCATCGGAATCGATTCTCTATGATCAATCCTTCAAAGTACAACAGGAAGATCGTGTTTCATATTACTGCAAAGACCTTAACAAGGAGACGCAAAACTAATGAGTACCGATCTGATGTTTAAGAATATTTCGCCCGAGGTACTTGAGCAAACTAAGCTCATGAAAGTATTGGTGGTGGACGACAGTCGTACCCTCAGACGTCTGTTAATAAGGGAACTAAATAATGTTGGCATTACCAATATTACCGAAGCTGGCGATGGTAACGAGGCCTTAGAAAAAGTGCGGGCTGAATCATTTGATCTCATGCTACTGGATATGGAAATGCCTGAATTAGACGGCTTAGGCGTATTAAATATCGTCAAGTCTGATCCAGCCCTCAGTTATCTACCCGTCATTGTGGTGTCTGGTGCTGAGCAGTTTGAAAAAACGGTGGAGTGTATTCAAATTGGTGCGGAAGATTATTTACCTAAACCATTCGACCCCGTTTTATTGCGCGCGCGAGTTTTTTCTTCCTTAGAAAAAAAGCGTTTACGTGATTTAGACCGAGAACACATTGCCCTTTTGCAACATGAAAAAGAATTACTCAATATTGAGCAAATGAAAACTGAAAAACTCATGCTCAATATATTACCTAAGCCGATTGCTGAGCGCCTCAAAAAGGGTGAGAAAAATATTTCCGGCTCTTACCCTGAAGTGACTATTTTATTTAGTGACTTGGTTGGCTTTACGAAAATGTCTTCTACTAAGTCACCTGCCGATCTCGTGA
>Ga0194050_1000176_pt1 | contig 21022 bp, 21 predicted proteins | sample SepL2310m_MetaG_FD_148657 | JGI IMG/M metagenome (GOLD analysis project Ga0194050, IMG submission 148657) | Anoxic zone freshwater microbial communities from boreal shield lake in IISD Experimental Lakes Area, Ontario, Canada - Sep2016-L239-10m | ecosystem: Environmental > Aquatic > Freshwater >...
ACCCCATCTGGGGATGGAAAACGCTGAGTTGTTGGGCGAGCTCGCTCCGTTGATGGCTGATGCCACGATTGAGGAGATCTGGATCAATTCCCCTACCCGCATTTATGTGGCACGCGCCGGGCGAGCGGAACTTACTCCGCTGGTGATGTCTACCCAACGGGTGACCGAATTGGTGGAGCGGCTTTTACTCCACTCGCATAGACGAGTCGATCTCTCGCATCCTTTTGTTGATGCCACTTTGCCCGACGGAAGTCGTCTCCACGTAGCCATACCGACCGTGACTGCGAAGCATTGGGCGATAAATATTCGTAAACATCTTGTGAAGGCGCACTCACTAACTGATTTAGAAAAGCGTGGAGTAATTTCACCTGATCAAACAGCGCAATTGCTGAGTTTGATTATGGAAGGGAAATCGATCTTGGTCAGTGGGGGAACGCATACCGGTAAAACTACAATGCTCAACGCATTGCTCTCCGAAAGCCCACCTGACAATCGTGTGATCACTATTGAAGAGGTATTCGAATTAGATCCACATGTGAGTGACTTGGTCGCACTCCAAACGCGAGAGGCGACACATGGAGGAGAGGGCGCTATCGATCTCCGTCGATTAGTCAAAGAAGCGCTGCGCATGCGTCCCTCTCGAATTGTGGTGGGCGAAGTTCGAGGCGCTGAAGCACTCGATCTCTTAATCGCATTGAACGCCGGAATACCGGGGGCTGCAAGTATTCATGCGAATTCAGCCGAAGAGGCAATCGAGAAATTGAGATTACTCCCGTTGCTAGCCGGCGAGAACCTCCCACTTAATTTTATCAACTCACTTATTGGGAGAGTGATTGATGCGGTTGTGCATTTAGAGATTGATGCGGAGAGTGGTGACCGATTTGTATCAGAAATTATGAGTATCGACTGGTGTGACGGCTCAATGCAGTACTCTCATCGCCGCCGTAGGGCGCAGGATTCATGATGAAGAGTTCCATGATTCATGAGAGTACGAAAAAAATTCCAGAACGTGAATGGCCGGCTACTTTTGAATATCTCGCATCCAACCTACGTAGTGGCATGCCCATTCCACAAGCGCTCTCGGCGCTAGCTGAACGTGGGAGCGATGAAATGAAGGCAATCTTCCGAAACGTGCGGCGCGATCTTGCATTGGGTATGCCCCTTGAGGCAGCAACCTACTTACTGAAGAAGAGTCACCATGGTGATCGGCTTCGCCATATTTTGCTCCTTGGCCGCGAAGTGGGGGTGGATCATCTTCCCGAGCTGCTTCTCATTTCAGCGCGCTTTATTCGTCGCGATATTGAGGTCAAGGAGGAAGTGAAAGTTAGACAAGGCTGGGTACGAAATGGTGCACGGCTGGGGCTGGTTGCGCCATGGGCGATCTTGCTCTTGCTCATGACTCGATCAAGCACTCGAGCGGCGATGTTTACCACCACTGGTGGGGTGGTGATCGCTTCTGGAGCAGGGGCGTGCGTCATTGCGGCGTGGTGGATGAAGCGTGCCTCGCAGATTCCTGGGATCAACTGATGACTCTTCTCTTGGCCGTAGTCCTACTGGCGACGGGCCTTACGATGAATGCGACTCATCGCCACGATACAGAGAAGTGGATGATGCAGGCGCTTACTCCCTTCATCCGTGAAGTAGATCCTTTTCTCTTAGATTCCACACCAGTTGATCAGGCACATTTACGATCTGCTGGGATCATTACTCTTGAAGAGCAGCGCACACATTTCAAGACTCGAAGGCAGACAGTAGGAATCGGTGCGGTGATTGGCGCATTGATTTCGCTAGTAGCCAACAGCGCACTTCTGACGATCATCTTTTCAACCCTCATAGCTGCAGGATTTGCACTTACCGCAGACAAATGGCGATTGCGGCGACGAGAAAAACGTTTCCAGATGGAGCTACGACAAGACTTTCCAGATGTAGTGGAGCAGATTGCGCTCTCGGCAGTCGCTGGTGAGAGCATTTTCTTTGCTATTCGTCGAGTGGCGCTAGATTCTTCAGCCCTCTCGCATTCTCTCTCGGATGTGGTGTTCAAGGTAGAGCGTGGGGAGGCGCTGATGGAGGTACTTACTCACTGGGCGCATTGGTATCGGATTCCTGGTGGCGATCGTCTGGTCGACGAGCTCTTAATTTCGCAGGTACATGGTTCACCGTTAGCACCCCTCTTGCTTAATCACGCACATGAGGTTCGAGAGGAGAGCCGGCGCGCGCTACTGGAAGCTTGTGGGAAGAGTGAAATTGCGATGGCAATTCCGGTGGTCTTCTTGATCTTGCCGGTGACGGTGCTCTTTGCGCTCTATCCAAGTTTGGCACAACTCAATTTGATGGCCTTCGGATAAACCACCCTCAACAAATAAAGGAGATAGCCATGGAAACGATCTATCGGAATTTCTTTGGATGCATGTATTGGATCCGCCAGAGAGTGGTAGATCCGATGAAGAATTCTCGAGGTGATGTTCCTGGTTGGGTGCTGGTGGTTTTAATGACCGCTGGATTAGTGACGGTGCTCTGGGCGGTAGCTGGACCACGACTCTCGGCGATGCTCTCTAGGTCACTTGATGCGGTCTCTTCTCAATAAATCGGTACCACGCAGAATTCGGCACATGCTTGTTGAAGAACGAGGAAATGTCGAGTCCTTCTTAGTACTTGTACCGCTCACCTTGCTCTTTCTTGGCGTACTGACGTTGCTTCTCTTCCTTCAAATTCGCATCAGCGCTTTGGGGGTGGCTATGAGGTTGGCGCGCGAAGTATCACTCTCAGTTCACCATGAAGAAAGCGAAAGTGTCGCGCGATCCAAATTGCAGCAAGTAGGTGTGAAGGAACCAATCACCATTAGTTTTGAAAACCGATCGTCAGTCGGATTGCAGACGGTCGTGGTGATTATCAAAGGTCGTACGGCCGTAGGAATTCCGATCTCTCTAGAAGTGACTGCGGTAGTGGAGCAGTAAGCCTAAACACACTCCTGGCATGTCCCGATAATTTCTAAACGATGCTCCATTTCGCTAAAGCCTTCGCTCTTGCCCAATCGTTCGGCGAGTGCCTCGGCCTCTGGTGCTTGGAATTCCACACTCTTGCCGCACTTGCGACAGAGCAAGTGATGGTGATGATGTGATCCGCAGAGCCGAAAGCGTGATTCGCCATCGTTATCAATGAAAACATCGAGATCACCATCGTTCACTAAATCACTAAGCGCGCGGTAAATTGTCGAGAGTCCTACTTTGGAGCTTTCCATTTCTGCGTAGAGCTCTTTCGCACTAATGAATTCTTTTCGTGTTTTCAGAAAATCAATGATTGAAGTGCGTTGTCGGGTATTTCTCTTCGTCGGTGCGCTCATCGTTATGCCGGTGCACCCAGCGAAACAATGCCGAACATCACTACGACACCGAGGAGCGTTGCCAAAAGTGTCCAGCGCGATGGATGGTTGCTGTGAGCTTCTGGAAGTACGTGTGAGGTACTGAGGTAGACCAAAAATCCAGCAAAGAGGGCGAGATAGATTCCCAAAAGTGGTTCGCTCAAAGTGAGATATGTGCCAATCGTGGCACCAAGCAACCGAGCAACACCGTCAAGTGCTAGGAGTGCGATGGCTTTGTTGCGCCACTGCCCACTGCGAATTAATAAGATCACAGTATTGAGTCCATCAGTGAACGCATGTGAGATCACCGCGATGGCAACAGCAAAGCCCACAGAGTTACTTACTTGAAAAGCGAGGCCCACGCCGACACCATCGAGGAAGACATGGATGACCATCGCGCCGGCGCCCACGAGCCCCGTGCTGAGGTGAGTGTGTGAGTGATCGTCACCGTAATCAGAGTCGGCGGGTTCATGACTTCCGAAGAAGCGTTCCATCATGTGGAGTGCAAGAAAGCCGACCACGAAAGCGACCATCGGTGATGGGATACCGGCCAAGTGGTTCTTATTGAGCTCGAGAACTTCGGGTATGAGATCGAAAGCAACTAGCCCCAAGAGCATCCCTGCGGAGAGTCCGAGGAGTAAGTGCATGCGATCTCGAGAACGGAGCGCGAGGAAGCCACCGAGAGCGGTTGCGAGTACTGTGATCAGGGTTATCAGGATGGCCATATTGTGGAGGTTATTGATAATGGGAATCATTGTCAATAAGCCGAGAAAGATGAAATAGTAAATAAAAAAGACGGAGGGAGCAGGGACGATGTTCGCCATTGCCCGTTTCACTACCACTTCGATTTCGCCGTGGGGCGAGAGCGAGCTCTTTGAGCACGCCCGACGGGCCTTGGAATTACTCGCTGGCCGTCCTGGTTATCTGAGCGGACGTTTCGGGGTGGCCACCGATCAGGATTTCGATCGAGCCAGTGGAAGCACCCCCAACTCGGTCTACGCGCTGGTGACAGAGTGGGAGAACGTGGGCTCGTATCGACGTGCGCTCTCCGGGTTTGAGATCAAAATGGAGGTTGTTCCGCTCCTCTCACGGGCGCTAGATGAGCCTGGAGGCTTCGAGGAAATCGCTCTCTCTGCTGATTCCGAGTAAAATCTTTCCAAAGCGCCTTGCGAAATCTCGTGCGCCGCCGACAACCAGCCGGATGGAGATCACGCTCATGGCAGATCGTCTAGAAACTATCGTCAGCCTCTCAAAGCGACGGGGGTTTGTTTACCCCTCCTCGGAGATCTACGGAGGTCTCCGCGCCTCCTGGGATTACGGCCCCTTGGGTATTGAATTAAAGAACAACGTGAAGCGTCAATGGTGGAAGTCCATGATCACTCAACGCGAAGATGTCGTGGGATTAGATTCCTGTGTCATTCTCGCGAAGGAAGTCTGGGAAGCCTCCGGTCACGTCGCTACTTTCTCTGATCCACTCACCGAGTGCATTTCGTGCCACAAGCGTTATCGCGCCGATCACTTGGAAGAAGCATACGAAGCTAAGCATAAGAAGCCAGCAACATCGCTCGCCGAAATCAATTGCCCCAACTGTGGCACTAAAGGTCAGTTCACTGATCCACGCCAATTCTCGGGTCTCTTAAAAACATATTTGGGGCCGGTGGAAGATGAGAGCGGTCTTGCTTACTTGCGTCCAGAAACTGCGCAAGGAATCTTCATTAACTTCGGAAACGTATCGACCACTTCGCGCAAGAAGCCACCTTTCGGTATCGGTCAGATCGGAAAATCTTTCCGCAACGAAATCACTCCAGGAAACTTCATCTTCCGTACCCGCGAGTTCGAACAAATGGAGATGGAATTTTTCGTGGTGCCCGGTACTGACGAAGAGTGGCATCAAATTTGGATCGATACTCGTCTTGCTTGGTACAAGGATCTCGGCGTCAATCCAGACCGCTTGCGCATCTTCGATCATCCCAAAGAGAAGCTGTCGCACTACTCCAAGCGCACTGCAGATATTGAATATAAGTTTGAATTCGCCGGCACCGATTGGGGCGAGCTTGAAGGCATCGCTAACCGCACAGATTTCGATCTGAAGGCGCACTCCGAAGCATCAGGTCAGGATCTTTCTTGGTTTGATCAAGAATCTGGTGAGCGTTGGGTGCCATACGTCATCGAACCCGCGGCTGGTGTAGATCGGTGCGCACTCACCTTCTTACTCGATGCGTACGCAGAAGATGAGGCGCCAAACTCGAAGGGTGGCGTCGACAAGCGCGTTGTACTACGTCTTGATCACCGACTTGCCCCAGTCAAGATTGCAGTTCTTCCTCTCAGTCGTAACGCAGATCTTTCGCCCAAGGCGCGCGATCTCGCCACTGCCCTTCGAAAGAATTGGAATGTCGAATTTGACGATGCTGGTGCCATCGGACGTCGCTATCGTCGTCAAGATGAGATCGGTACTCCTTTCTGCATCACCATCGACTTTGAAACGTTGGATGATCATGCGGTCACTATTCGCGAACGCGACACTATGGTGCAGGAGCGAATCTCTCTCGATCAGGTGGAGCAATGGTTAGCCCCCAAACTTCTCGGTTGCTAATCGGGCAGACGGAGATTTCGCCGCCAGTAGTTTTGGCGCCGATGGCGGGTATCACTAACGCCGCATTTCGCACGCTCTGTCGTGAGCAAGGTGCTGGTCTTTTCGTTTCAGAAATGGTGACAGCTCGTGCGCTTGTGGAGCGTCATCCAGAGACGTTGCGCATGATTAAGCCGGCACCGGGGGAGACTCCTCGAAGTGTGCAACTTTATGCAGTTGCTCCAGAGCCGTTGCGCGATGCCGTTCTCATGCTCTGTAGTGAAGGTTTAGTTGACCACATCGATCTAAATTTTGGTTGCCCGGTGCCTAAGGTGACTCGCAAAGGTGGTGGATCCGCTCTTCCTTATAAGCGTCGATTATTTAGCGCGATCGTGAGTGCAGCTGTTGATGCTGCGAAACCATTTGATATTCCCGTGACCGTCAAAATGCGCAAAGGTATTGACGATGACCACCTCACTTTCTTGGAAGCTGGGCGTATCGCAGCCGACGCTGGCGTTCATTGGGTATCGCTACATGGTCGCACCGCAGCGCAAATGTATGGCGGCAAGGCGGATTGGAATTCGATCGCAGCGCTCGTGGCTGAATTGCAGCCTTACGGGACGCCCGTGCTCGGTAACGGTGATATTTGGAGCGCTCCGGATGCGCTGCGCATGATGGAGGAAACTGGGTGCGCTGGAGTTGTTGTCGGTCGCGGATGCTTAGGTAGGCCATGGCTCTTTGCCGAACTCGCCGCGGCATTTGCCGGACAACCCATCCCGGAAGCGCCAAAATTAGCAGAGGTCGGTGGAGTCATGTTGCGCCATGCGCATCTGCTTGCTTCGTACTTTGAAGATGAATTACGTGGATGCCGTGATTTTCGCAAGCATGTGGCCTGGTACCTCAAGGGTTTCTCGGTGAAGAATCATTTGCGTGTGGGTCTGGCAGAAGTTTCCACCTTGGCAGAAATGGCCACCATGATCGATGAATTGGAAGGTGATCAAGATTTCCCCACTGAAATAGCGACGGGCCCACGTGGACGTACGACCACTACGCGCGCTGTGAGCCTTCCGGAGAATTGGTTACTCGATCGCGATGCCATGCCATTTATCTCGGCAGATGAGGCGATCTCCGGTGGCTAGCACTAATTATTTTGGTGAATACCTCAGCACCGATACCGAACGTTATCTAGCAGAACCAGCAAAACGACCGGGCCGCAGTGAATTTGCCCGTGACCGTGCGCGCATTTTGCACTCAGCTGCACTTCGCCGATTAGCGGCGAAGACGCAAGTAGAAGTTCCGTGGGAGAGTGACTTCGCGCGCACGCGACTTTCACATTCACTCGAATGCGGACAGGTCGGACGTGAGTTAGGTGCCGCGCTCGGTGCCGACCCTGATTTGGTGGAGAGTGCCTGCCTGGCACACGATCTTGGACACCCGCCCTTTGGTCACAACGGTGAAGTGGCTCTTGAAGAAGCTGCTGCTGATTGTGGGGGGTTTGAAGGCAATGCTCAGAGCTTTAGAATTCTCACTCGCCTGGAAGCGAAGAGTGTAGATAAAAGTGGGGCCTCTATCGGCCTTAATCTTTCGAGAGCCACACTCGATGGCGCATCGAAGTACCCATGGACACGTGAGACGAATTCCAAGAAGTTTGGCGTGTACGACGATGATCGCGCGATCTTCGACTGGATGCGAGTTGGACGCGTCGGCACAGAGAGTTCGATCGAAGCGCAAATTATGGATTGGTCAGATGATGTTGCATATTCTGTTCATGATTTAGAAGATGCGCTCGTAGCGGAACGTTTTCCTCTCGCTGCACTTTCCGATAAAGACGAGCAACAAGCGGTAGCGAAAGTTGCACTTGAGTCCTACGCCACGGATTCAACCGAAAATGAGTTGCAGGCCGCGTTTAGCCGTCTGATTTCATTGCCGTATTGGCCTTCAACTTTCTCGGGTTCACATCGCGATCATGCTGCACTCAAAGATCTCACTAGCCAGCTCATCGGACGCTTTGCATCTGCTGCTGAACGTGAGACGCGCGCTAATTGGGGGAGTGGATCACTTATTCGCTTTGGTGCATCACTGGAAGTGCCACGCGAGGAGCGGATTGAAGTTGCCGTCCTGAAAGCCATCGCGGCGCACTACGTGATGCGCAGCGATGTGGCTCAGGCTCGCTATTCCGAGCAGCGAATTCTGATTCACGAACTCGTTGAGGCGTTATGGCGGGGTGGCCCAAGCGCGCTAGAGCCCACCTTTCACGTGAGCTGGGAGAGCGCGGCCAACGATGCAGAGCGCCGGCGCGTAGTCATCGATCAAGTTGCTTCCCTCACCGATGTTGGAGCGCGCCTCCTTCATGGCAGACTCAGCGGCAGGGGAGAGTAGAAATGGCCGGTCTTATCCGAGATGAAGATGTCGCTTATGTGCGCGAGCATGCACCTATCGATGAAATTGTGGGCGATTATGTGCAGCTTAAGAATGCTGGTGGTGGACAGAAGAAAGGTCTCTGTCCTTTTCATGATGAGAAGTCACCTTCATTTCACGTAACTCCATCTCGTGGTTTCTTTCACTGCTTCGGATGTCAGACGGGTGGCGACGTTATCTCGTTCGTAATGAAGATCGAACACCTCGCATTTTCTGAAACGGTTGAGAGGTTAGCGCAACGTATAGGATTTGAATTGCGCTATGAAGCGGGTGATCGCCCGAGTGGCACAACCGGTGGGCAACGAGCGCGCCTCATTGAGGCCCATAAACTTGCCGCCGCCTTTTACCAAGAAGCGCTCAACGCGGCAGGTCCTGCTCAAGTAGGGCGGGCTTTTTTATCAGAGCGTGGGTTCGATCAACAGACGGCGTTAACTTTCATGGTGGGATATTCTCCAGATGAATGGGATGCACTCACTAAGTTCCTCAAAGGTAAAGGGTTTACTAATGAAGAACTTATCAATGGTGGATTAGCGAAGGAGGGGCAACGAGGGCTCATCGATCGTTTCCGTAATCGCCTTATGTGGCCGATTAAAGATATCTCCGGAGACATCGTAGGATTTGGAGCTCGCAAACTATCCACTGATGAAAGCGATACTGGGCCTAAGTACCTCAATAGTCCCGAGACTCCTATTTATAAAAAGAATCAAGTTCTCTACGGACTTGATATGGCGAAGAAAGAGATCGCCAAAACTCGCCAGGCGGTCGTTGTAGAGGGGTATACCGACGTGATGGCGGCCCATGTTGCTGGAGTCACTACCGCGGTGGCTACTTGTGGCACTGCCTTTGGCGAAGAACATATTCGAACCCTTCGACGTCTCTTAATGGACGACGATGCCTTTCGCGGCGAAGTGATCTTTACCTTCGACGGTGACGCTGCGGGTCAAAAAGCTGCCCTGCGGGCCTTTACCGAAGATCAGAAATTTGTGACGCAAACTTTTGTGGCTATCGAGAAGGAAGGGTTAGACCCTTGCGAATTACGTCAGAAGCGTGGAGATGCCGCGGTACGCGAACTTATCGCGAATCGGATTCCGCTCTTTGAATTTGCTATTCGATCAACGCTCTCCAATTACAACCTCACTGCTGCTGAGGGCCGAGTGGAGGCGCTTAAAGTTGCCGCCCCACTCGTTGCACAGATCCGAGATCGCTCACTCCGCCCTGAGTACACACGTTCACTTGCTGGGTGGCTTGGTATGGAAATCGAGAGCGTGCGTGCCGCAGTTGCTACCAGCGTTCCTAAAGTGGGTCGAAAGTATGCCAGCGATCCTGCCTCCAGTGATTCTTCCCTGGAGAATCCAGCTCCAAAGCGCCTACAACGCCCAGATCCAGGCGATCCGGTGGCATCCCTCGAGCGCGAAGTTGTAAAGACGATCTTGCAAACCCCGCAGAACTCTCCGAGCTGGCGCGATCTTGAAGCCAATGACTTCTTCCACGAAATTTATCGAGCACTCTTTATACGTTTGCATCAGGTTGAAGGCGCGGAAGATCTCACTGCAACGGTCGAAGCAATCAGAGGAGCCGGCGATGACGATTCTATTGAGATCGCTTCGCTGGCGACCGAGTTGGCTGTAGAGCCGATGCGCACTTCAGACACGTCGGGTACGAGATACGGTGAGAGCTTAAGTTATCGACTAAGAGAAGTTGGCGTCTCTCGTCGAATTGAGGAGCAGAAGTCAGAACTACAACGAGTAAATCCTCTAGAAGAAGCAGATCGCTATCAACAACTCTTCACTGATCTCGTCCAGATGGAGGCGGTACGTCGGCAACTTCGTGATATCGCATTAGGTGAGGTCAACCGTGGCTAAAAAAGTAGAGCGAAGTCGGATACTTGTCGAAGTCTTCGGAATAAAAGTCAGTATTGATTCCCTGCTGCTCGAAGAGCGTGAGATTCCTTGGAGTGAGATTGATGATCTCACTGTCGATGAGGAGGGAATTGCCGCGCTACTTTCATCTGGTGAACGTTGCCAACACTCTTTCGGCACGGCGCCGGTTCGTGAACGTAGAAAAGTTGCCCAAGCGCTGCGCGAGCGAGTAATGGCCTCCATTCTTATTTCGGTCACTGGCCCCGAGGGAACCCTGGTCGCCCTCAGGCGCGATGCCAGGGGTGAGGTATTCACTCGAATTTCAGTAACTGGAGAGGTCTCCGAGGCTGGTCGACGCGGTGCCGAGGCGCTCGCTCTCCGACTGGCTGAGAGCGCGGGCGTGATCGATGCGCCGCTTCGATGGTCTGCCTCTCCCGCGAGTTTCAGTGCAACCCCCACGCTGGGGTAGGCTTTCACAGACCTTCCCGTGTAGCTCAATTGGCAGAGCAGCCGGCTGTTAACCGGCAGGTTCTTGGTTCGAGTCCAAGCGCGGGAGCCAATTCTTCAGGCGTTAGCCTAGATTCTTCATGCGTTAGCCCAGATTCTTCAGGTGCAGGGCTCAACTTGTGAGTTTTCGCAGAGCCTAGGGTGAGATCCCTGGCGAACGCCCCACCCCTACCTCTGGAGCCGTACGGTGTACTCAGTACAGGTCCGAGAAAACTATCGGGGGAGCAGAAGGAGGATGACATGGCTGCAGTGAGTGCGACCGCACCGCTCATACTCGTGGTCGATGATGAAGACGGGGTGGCAGATCTGCTTGTCGATGCCCTCACTCTCGGCGGCTTCCGTGCACGTCGCGCTCGCGATGGGCAAGAGGCGCTCCGCCTGCTACGCGAAATTGCTCCCGATGTGATCTTGCTAGATGTCAATATGCCCGGGCTGAATGGATTTGAAGTATTGGAACGCATTCGTGCCAAGGGAGATGACACCCCGGTGCTCTTCCTCACCGCTCGTCACGAGCGTGAAGATACCACTCGCGGATTTGTACTCGGTGCCGATGATTACATCACCAAACCATTCGGTCTCGAAGAATTACTCTTGCGAGTGAAAGCTATCTTGCGCCGCACGCGTAAAGAAGAGCCAGAACCAGAGGTACTGCGAAGTGGCAACCTGGAGCTACAGCCAGAGAGCCATGAAGTGCGCCAGGCGGGCGAGATCGTTACTCTCTCGCCGACTGAATTTCGCCTCCTTGAGTATTTAATGCTCAATCAGAAGCGCGTGCTCACTAAAGCCCAGCTTCTGCGAGCTGTCTGGGATATCGATTTCGAAGCTGAAACGAGCGTCGTCGACACTTACATCTCTTATCTCCGTAAGAAGTTAGATCCGCAAGGTTTGGGACTCATCCGAACTGTTCGCGGAGTTGGCTTCCAGTTGCGAGAGGTAGAAACTGCCGCTGAAAAAGGCGCCCAGTGAACACCAGTGACCACCAGTGAACACCAGTGACCACCAGTGAAATTACGAACTCGATTAACGTTGATCTCATCGATCTTCATCGCGTTGGCATCGATCTGTATTGGCGCATTTAGCGTGACCGCAACAAGACAGAGTTCGCTCACTCAAATTGATAACACACTGACGCAAGTTCTCAATGCTAGTGATGGTGGCGCTCGCAGGGCTCAAGGATCGGTTGTAGCGCGAGCAGACGACCTCAATGTAGCAATCGCGCTCGGTTTGGTCTTGCCTGATCAATCGATCACTGTAGTGCGCCGGGCAGGAGACATCGCTAACCCATACGAATTCCCCACCCTGAGCGAGAGCGAAATTCTTAAGGCAGGAAGCAAATTCACCAATGTTGATGGGAACGTGCCCTATCGAATTAGATCGCGATCTTTAGGAGACGGGGTTGCTCTCATGGCAGCAGCGCCATTGGTATCTCTCAATAGCGACCTTCGTCAATTAGTTCTTAAGACAATCGTGGGCGCACTCTTCGTGATTTTACTGTCGGCGTTACTTGTCTGGTTTAGTACCCGACGAGCCCTGCGTACGGTCGACGCGATGATCGATAGCGCATCGGCCATTGCCAATGGTGAGCTCGATCGTAAAGTGCCAGAAGCTGAGTCAGGAACTGAACTTGGTCGCCTCGCGTCGGCGCTTAATGTCATGATCGCTTCCTTGAGTTCTTCTCTTCGCGCCAAAGATGAATCCGAGCAAGGAATGCGTCGATTCCTGGGTGATGCATCGCATGAGTTACGTACGCCTCTTACTGTCATTAAGGGGTATGGCGAGATACTGAAAGATGCTGAAAACCTTGATCCCGTTCAACGTTCACGTGCTATCGATCGACTCAACGCCGAGAGCGCCCGGATGGATACTTTAATTTCAGATTTGCTCCGCCTTTCAAGACTCGATCAGCATCCTGTCATCTCTGCTGAATTGGTAGATCTCTCTTCGGTCACTTCCGATTTCGCGCAAGACTTGCAAGACCAAGAAGTGGGTAGGAAGGTAGAACTTCAGATTGAAGAAGATGTCATCGTCCGAGGCGATGAATCCTTGCTTCGCCAAGTCCTGGCAAACATCATGGGAAATATCCGTCGCCATACTCCTGCAGATTCACCCGTTCAAGTGAGCCTTTCATTAGAAGGAGAGAATGGCTCCTCGATCGCTCATTTACTGGTCGATGACGCTGGTCCCGGAATTTCTCCAGAACAGCGCGACATGGCCATAGCTCGTTTTGGACGTTTAGAGGAGTCGCGATCGAGGCAAGGTGGCGGCTTTGGACTGGGCCTGAGCATCGTGGCCCAGGTGGTCTCGTTACATCAGGGTGAATTGAAACTTGGAACCTCCCCACTGGGTGGTTTGAGATTAGAGATTTTGATTCCAGGGGTCACCTCGTGATGATTAAACGCGCAAGTACAACCGTGCTTCTAGCAATCGCGCTAGCAATTTCGCTTGCCATGCCAACTGGTGCCTTCGCATTCGACACCGCCTCACCGAGCCCTAAAGTTGTCTGGAGTTCTATTAATTCCGCGCCACAGAGTTGGATTCGTGGAGTTCCTAACAACCTCTTTGAATGTGTGGCAAATAGCTCAAGTGCGGTGCTCGCCATGAAAGATGGCGCACAGTGGCGTGAGGTCACACGAGCCTCTGCACAGCCAGACAAGAAGCTCTGTACCGACTCAGCAAACCCCTATGTTCTTAGGTATCAATTTGTGATTCAGTCGCCATCGCGTGGTGCAGGCAATTTCCCTGGTACTCGAGCAGGTCTCGTGATTTTTCGGATCCAGAGCGGTGGGGCCATTCGCATGTCTTCGGCAGCCCTTTACACAAACCGCGAAGCTGCTGAGTCAGATGAAATGGATGGCCATGTGCTAGAAAGCGACGATGCGTCACCTGCTACGCCTGCTGCGATGAGCCCAATGCCGACTGCCCAGCCAAGCCAGGCAAGCGGTGCCTTGGCCTCGTCGACCACGAGTTCTTCCACAACCCAGTCGCAGAGCAAGAGCATCTTGAAGTCATTTCCGTCTTGTAAGTTCAACGGAGTACTTCTCGCTGGTCGAGCCAAAGTTGTCTCCGTTGGCGGACAAATAAAAGTTCGCGTGGTCCCGGGAGTTGCCGACTTTGGAGTGCGCACTGCTGATCGTGCTACCGGTAAGTGTGGCGATTGGCGCTTCGTGAGCACGCAAGCCGATTTCACCGTCGAAATTGTTGATTCTGGTGAAGATTTTACTATCTCTTTCAGTATGCGCCCCGGTCCTAGATAGTTGCCCATTACGCTACGAAGGTGGTTCCACTTCCGATAGCGCTGACAGTGGCACGTGCCATCTCGCTGCTGAGCCGCATCTTGCGCCAAGGAGAAGGGGCAACTCTCTCTGGCAAGGTGTTGCTCGCGCTACGCCCTCGCGCTATTAGCGAATTGACACGAGGCCGTCGGATCGTGTTAGTCAGCGGAACAAATGGCAAAACCTCAACATCGTCGATGCTCGCAGCCATGCTGGGCGAGAAATTTCTAGTTGGCGGAAATCGAACTGGGGCAAACCTCGACACCGGAATTGCCGCCTCACTAGTAAGTGCTAAAAAATGTACGCTCCTGATCTTCGAAGTCGATGAGCTCTATCTCCCATCGATGATGGAAGAGACAGCCCCGGAGTTGATACTGCTTCTTAATTTGAGTCGAGATCAATTGCATCGCACACAGGAGGTACGCATTGTCGCTCGGAAATGGCATGAAGCTCTTGCTAGGTTCCCCGATACGCCGGTGGTTATCGATGCGAGTGATCCGTTCTTAGCTTCTGTCGGACGCGATCATCGTCCTATGACGCGAATGAGTTTTGGAAAAAGATCACATCTTGATGCAGCAAGTTGCCCTACTTGTGGTGCCATGCTCGATTGGAGTGGTGCGCAATTTGCTTGCCAGAAATGTGGTTTGGGGGACATCCCTGCAGATGTGGAGCTCGGAGAGATGTCTGCAGTGGAACGCAATCATGCACTTGCCGGTTATGTGGCACAGTATTTTGGAGTGCAGGATCTCACTAAATATTCACCACGTGATCGTATTTCGACTCTGCTTTTAGGAGGAATTGAAATTGCCCTCCGGCTAGTCAAGAATCCATCAAGTTGGCAAGAGGGCCTGAGCTCGCTGACGGATGAACCCGTTATTTTGGTGGTAAATGCTCGGGGCGTCGATGGTCTCGATACCTCCTGGCTTTGGGATGTAGATTTCACGCCTTTGAAGAGGCGTTACGTTGTCATTACTGGGGATCGAAAGCTTGATGCGGCCTATCGAGTTCATGTTGACGGCATCGGATACTCACTTGTTGAATCGCTGTCGAGTGCGGCAATGCAGATTCACCGAGATGGGTTCACTCGTGCACAAGCGCTCACCTCATACACCGCATTTATTGATGCCACCACCCGTGTGAAGGGTAAACGTTGATGAACGCGTTGCAGATTGTGGTCATTCATCCCGAGCTACTAGGGACCTATGGAGATATTGGGAATGCGCGCGTCTTGGCGCATCGAGCACGAGTGCGCGGAATACCAGCAGAGATTATTTTCACACCACATAATCAACCCTTACCTACCACGGGTGATATTTACTTACTCGGTGGCGGCGAGGATCGTGCGCAAATTGCCAGCGTCGAAGCACTGCGATCGTCGCTGGTCGTGTTGGGCAGCGTGCTCGATCGCGGCGCGCAACTTTTTGCGGTCTGTGCTGGCTTGCAAATTCTTGGCGAATCTTTCCCAGGAGTGAGTGGAGAGATTATCGCCGGTCTTGGAATGGTTCCGATCGTTTCGCTACCTGGAAGCGATCGCATTGTCGGCGAGGTGCTTGTGCACTCTGATCTCTTTCCCGAGCCGCTGACGGGTTTTGAAAACCATCGGGGGCGTACGGACCTGGGTGGCCTGAGCCCGCTCGGTCGAGTTCTCGTAGGAGGGGGAAATGGTGGGGAGGCGATTGCGATCAATGAACGAGTCGATGGACTCGTCGCGGGCAATATTTTGGCGACCTACCTCCATGGCCCCGCGCTCGCGCGAAACCCGGTCCTCGCCGACCACCTGCTCTCTCGGGTGGTAGGCGCCCTACCGAAAGTGCCGGAAGGTGAAGAGATTGCCGAACTCCTCGCGCTCGAACGGCGAAGGGCGCTCGGTGCTGCTAATTTTGGCAAATAACCTAGACCTCTCGCAGAATTCTCACAGGCATCCTCTGCATAATGAATTTCATAGTTTAGAGAGCTAGCAGATGTAGTTGAGGAGCGGTTAGTGAGCGTAGAAAAGCTAGTGGAGTCGGACTCTTCGATGAGCCCACTGAGTGGCTTTCGCCGGATGTTTAGCAGAGGTGCAGGTAATGGTGCCAAGGTCGGCGCGGGCTTTCTGGTGGGGGCTCTGCTCGTTGGCGGGGGCGCATTTGCCGCCAACACGATTTCTTCTTCGGATTCTATTAATGCCTGTGTGAATAACACCTCCCGAGTCATCACTATTGCGCCGACGAGTGGCAAGTGCCCCGCGGGAACCCGCGCACTCACGTGGAATATTGCTGGACCGCAAGGCCCAGCGGGCCCAGCGGGTCCTGCAGGTGCTGCGGGCACAAACGGTGCACCCGGTTCAACTGGTCCAGCTGGAGCGGCCGGAGCAACAGGTGCGTCAGGTGCGCAAGGTTTGGCAGGAAGTGCGGGAAGCGCGGGAAGTGCAGGGAATGCGGGAAGTGCAGGGAGTGCGGGAAGTTCCAGCAACTCGAACACTTCATTCAGCGTGACGTCGATTGCAAATGCTCTTTTACCTTCGGTGGTCAGCATTGCAATCACTACTCGGACGGGTAGTGCGACCGGATCTGGTTCCATTATTAAGTCGAGTGCAACTTCTACATTTATTTTGACCAATAACCACGTTATTTCAGGCGCTACAAAGGTCACCGTCGAGTTAGAAGATGGCACCGAGATTGAGGGACAAATTGTGGGCTTCGATGTTGCCTACGATCTTGCTGTTGTCATGGTGAATCAAGGGAATCTGCCCGTTGCAAGCTTTGGGGATTCTTCAAAGGTGGTCATTGGTGAGCCGGTAGTAGCAATCGGATCTCCGCTTGGTTTATCCGGGACGGTCACGAGCGGCATCATCTCCTCACTCGATCGTCCGGTCACTACCGGAGGCACGGGATCGGAGACGTACATCAACGCCTTACAAACTGATGCCGCGGTAAATCCAGGCAATTCAGGTGGTCCGTTGGTGAACGCCCAGAGCCTCATCATTGGCGTAAATAGCGCAATCGCTTCATTGGGTAGCTCTACTTCCTCCACCGGAAGCATTGGGTTGGGTTTTGCAATTCCGATCAATCAAGCCAAACGGATTTCAAACGAAATAATTGCAACTGCAAAGATCGTGGGAGCAAAGGTCACTTTGGCGGGAGTATCAACCCGACCGCTTCTTGGTGTCTCCTTCGATACAAGTTACGCGGGGTCTGGCGCGAAGATCTACGCGTTGACGGCTGGCGGTGGGGCTGAGTTGGCCGGCATTCCAGCCAATAGTGTGATTAAGGCGATCGATGGGAAGAGCACGAAAGATAACATCGAGGCGATCGTGCGCATTCGCTCTTATGATCCCGGTGCCAGCATTAAGGTCACCGTCGACCTGCCAAACTCTGGTGGTAGCCGAACCTTTACTGTCACTCTGGGATCGGCTCCGTCTAATAGCGCCTAAGTCGCCTGGGTTACTGGGTTATTCAGTTATTGGGTGGCGCGCAGCAGTAGCGCTAACTGACGTTCCAGGCCGATAGTTCCGACGACTTCCATTTCCAGTGGAAGCTCGATTGCCTCCGCTCCTTGTATCGCAAGCGCACGTAGTTCGTCAGTCGGTTGTTGGGCGAGCCAGAGCACGCGGCGGTAGTGAGCAAAGTAATCCGGGCGCAGTCCTGGGTAGCGGTCTAAGCCAAGTTCTACAATGACTGATCGGTGAAACGAACGCACGAGATAATCGGTGAGGTAATAAGTGCCCGGTTCTTCTTCCATGAGTTGGGAAAAGCGTTCTGCAGATGCAAAGACGTCGTAGCAATGAGCGCCGGCGAGCCGTGGAATATTGAACTCCTCGACGACTCCGTCAAGCGCACCGTAAGTACCACAATCTGCGTAGGCGATTGCCACACGCTGATGTGCAGAAATAACATCGGGGAGTAATTCGCGTACCGCGCCGGCAATCTTCTCTGGGTGATTGTGCAGAAGTGGGGGTAGCGGGTAGATCTTGAGTGACCATCCGCGCCGTTCACTGATTTCTGATATTTCCGTGGAGAGCGCTCCGCAGGCCACCACTGCCCACTCCTTCACGCCTCTCTCCATGCGAGCGTCGCTCGCTTACTTCGCTGGGAAAGCGAGGCGATCCACGAACTTGTCATTGAAATCGCTTCGATCGGAGAGTTCGACATAATCGATTTCTTCGAGCAGGGCGAGTGCTCCCTTACGTTCTTGCAATGAGAGCAGCGCCATTTTGGCACCTTCGCCGGCGACGTTGCCGGCTGAGACGATGCGAAGCGTAGGAAGTTTCGGGACTAATCCAATACGAACTGCCGATGCAGGTGAGAGGTAGGAGCCGAATGATCCTGCGAGTAGTACTTGTTGTACGTCGCTCTCTTCGACGCCAAACTCCTCGAGTAGGAGGGCCCATCCAGTTGCAATAGCAGCCTTTGCGAATTGCAACTCCCGAACATCGCGCTGTGAGAGGAAAATATCGCCCTCGAGAGTGAAGATGCGCTCGCCTTCGCGTTCGATCAGGCGCGGCGCCAAGGTGGGCGAAATCTGCATTGCAATCTCGTTTGTGACAAACCTTCCAGAGAGATCGAGCAGACCGGCGTCGACGAGTACGGCGCATGCATCAACTAACCCAGAACCACAGATTCCCATGGCGGGTTCCTCGTCAATAGTGCCAAGAACTATTTCGCCATCAATAATTTTGACCGTTTCGATCGCACCCGGGGCGGCTCGTACACCACACTTTATTGAGGCGGCTTCGAAGGCGGGACCAGCGGGCGCCGCAGTTGCCAGAATCCGCTCGCCATCGCCGAGAATAATCTCGCAATTGGTACCCACATCGATAAAGAGTCGAAGACGCTTGTCTCGATCCATTCCGGAAGCGAGCGCGCCAGAAATGATATCTCCACCGACATAAGCCCCGAGTGAAGGCATGAGAAAAGCTTTTGCTCGTGGATGAATATCGATTCCTAGTTCGCTGGCGGCGACATCTGGGAAAATGGCACTTGCCATAATGAATGGCGCAACACCCAATGGTTCAGGATCAATTCCGAGCAGCAATTGAGTCATGGTGGCATTTCCCGCGAGCGCGACTTCATATACGTTCAGTGGATCGATGCTCTCACATACTTCACGCGTGAGCTCTGCAAGTGTTTCTTGCGCAAGCAGGCGCAGACGACCAAGTGCCTCTGGGTCCATCATGGTGGCGCTGATTCGACTGATGACGTCGGCACCAAATGGTTGTTGCTTGTTAAGCATGGAAGCAACCGCCACTGGAGTTCCGGTGGAAAGGTCTAACAGTGTGGCGACTACGGTGGTGGTGCCGAGGTCGTATGCGATTGCATAACGAGTAGTTGTGGTGTCGCCGGGTTCGATATCAATAATTTCGTCATCAATGAGGACAGCAGTTACCTTGAAGTTGGACTTTCGCAGCACTGTGGGAAGCAATCTAAGTACTTCAAGCCCTGCCCGCGGTTCAATATCTGAAATCTCTTCGCGTACTCGCTCGATATCGGTGCGTTGGTCGTGAAGGGTGGGCTCAACCAATTCGATATAACGTTTTTGGACTGCTGGTCGCAGGATAACTTGCCGTCCTACTCCCACGGTTGCTGCTTTGGGTCTCGTGGTCAGAGGCGGAACATCTACGGCAGTGTCGACCACTGCTTTTTGGACGCAGGCGAGTCGCCATCCTTCGCGCAACTCCTCGGCATTAAATGCTCGACTATCGAGCCCAGTAGGAATTGCTGGATTTTCGATCTTTACTTTGCACTTCTTGCACGTTCCGTGGCCACCGCAGGTGGAGTCAATGGCGATGCCATTCCATGATGCTGCTTCAAAGAGTGAGACTCCGCTGGGTACGGAAACTTGGCGAGGAGGGGCGTCAGCTTTACCTAACTCGAGGAAGGTAAGTTTGATCCTTCCGTCGCTACTCATGTCTGCCTCTCAACGCGATCAAGTTAAGCTTTTGGTAGTGCGGCTTGTTGTGCCCGGAAGCGACCGATCCAATTGCTTCCCCAAGCATCGGTCCCCAGAAGAAGATCTGCCGCACGTACCGCACTTACAATTTCTGGAGTCCGAGAATCCATCACCGCGCTCGTGAGTCCATGCGACATTGCGATGGGTATGAAGGCAGCGTTCAAGGCGTGCCGGCTGGGCAGACCAAAAGAGACGTTTGATGCGCCTAGCGTCATATTGAGACCGAACTTTTCTTTGATGAGGTGGATGGTTTCCAAAGTGATCTTCACGGCTTCGGGGTCTGCACCGACCGTCATGGCGAGTGGATCGATGACAAGATCTTCCAGAGGAATCTTGTAGGACTCGATAGTGCGCACGATTTTTTCAGTGATGTCGAGACGCTCTTTGGCGGTTGCAGGTATTCCAGTCTCATCGTTGGGAAGCGCAATGATGGCGGCACCATATTTCTTCACGAGCGGGAGAATGATCTCCATCCGATCATCTTCGCCGGTCACGCTATTCACAAGCGCCTTGCCTTGGTAGACCGCTAAGCCTGCCTCGAGCGCTTCATGCACTGAAGAGTCAATGCAGATCGGCAAGTCGGTGATTGATTGCACGAGTTTGATTGCCGCAGCCAGGAGAGCGGGCTCGTCTGTGAGTGGAACACCCATATTCACATCGAGCACATCGGCACCGCCGGCAACTTGTGCCTCCACATCGATATTGATGGTGGAGAGATCTCCTGCGCGAAGCTTCTCTTGGAAGATTTTCCGCCCGGTGGGATTAATGCGCTCTCCAATGATCACGAAAGGTTGATCATGGCCCAGGGTGACGCTCTTGCTGGGTGAGGAGAGAACGGTATGCATGGAGTTCCTTCGCTAGTCGAGTACTGCTTTCGAGGCCTGCTTATAGATGTGGTCTTTTGTTGTGAAATCTAGTGGCTTCCGGTGGGTCGAGGGGTCACATCTAGATCTCGCATTAAGCGTACAAGTGAATCGTCATGGCAAAAGTCAGTGAAATGCAGGCCTCGCACGCCTGGGAGGGAGAGAGCATGCTCGGCTTGGGCGCGAGCCAATTGGTAGGCGGCCTCTTTGGGGTCGCTAGCTTGCTCCACCTGGGCAATCACTTCCCC
>Ga0194050_1000178_pt1 | contig 20985 bp, 16 predicted proteins | sample SepL2310m_MetaG_FD_148657 | JGI IMG/M metagenome (GOLD analysis project Ga0194050, IMG submission 148657) | Anoxic zone freshwater microbial communities from boreal shield lake in IISD Experimental Lakes Area, Ontario, Canada - Sep2016-L239-10m | ecosystem: Environmental > Aquatic > Freshwater >...
TTCTTCTGATTGAAAATAACCCCGAGAAAATCGCATTCTGCAAAGCCCATGGCGCAATGGTTGACAACCAATCTTTTCCCATCAACATCGAGGCATTTGAAAACTGGGCCCCCTGCCCTAATGTCGTTAATATTCTTTGTGTTAAATGCTACAACAATGATGAAATATTAAAAAAGACTAACGCTCAAACTTTGCTTCTTCCCATTCAAAATGGTTTTGATGAGCGCTTAACTTCCCTACCTTTAATTGGAGAGGGAATCGCATCTTTCATTTCTGAATGTGCCCCTAAAAAAACCATTGCCAACATTACCCGAAGCGGGAAACTTCATTTGGGCCCGACTCAACCTTGGGCAAATATGCCTTTCCTTTTCGAATTAAAAACTGCCCTTAGACAAGGTGGGATTGATTCCCATTTAGTTGCTTGGAGCTTGCCTTACAAAAATACCAAGTTGATGTACAACGCAGCGATAAGCCCTTTGACGAGTGCGGGAGGATTAGAAAATGCGGCACTTTTAAAGCCGGGGAAACTTCGCACTTTGTTCTTTCAGTTCCTATTAGAGAATCATGCAATTTTAAAAGCCTCGAATCAACCCATGGGCACCATAGGGCCTTTTCATCCTGATAAAGTGGCTGGGCTGCTGAACCACAAGTGGCTGGGCGAAAGCATGGCTCCCTTTTTTAGACCCTCCTTAAAAAAAACCTACTGCTCCATGTTTCATGATGTCATGGGGGGAGCAACAGAAATCGAGAACTATAATGGCTATCTCTCCCGCCTTGCCAAAACCTCCAAATCGCCCAGCCCGCTAAATGACATAGCCCTCAAAGTAATTAAACAGATGGCATCCGAGCGAAGTATGGGCAATGTCCATTGGCTCAAAGCACTTCTTGATGCCTTTTGAAATAAATCCATCTCGACTTCACATAACGATTTCAATTATTCTTTCATCTTATTGCATTATTTTGCTTGGGAGAAACTTAATCATGTCGACTGATTCCACAATCAAAGCCACCGCCAAGGAAAAAATTAAAGGCTGGATCAAAATGGCCATCGGAACAGCGGGTGGATTACTTTCGGGTGCGATTGTGATGTATGTCACGCCTCTGGTTGATAAGGTGGTTCGGCCATCGAAACCGCTGGCTAATTTTTCGCACGAGAAAGATGGGCTCAAGATTCGGTTTCAGAATTTGTCCTCGGGGGGTCAAGGTTGGTGGGAGTTTGGCGATGGCACCCCTTTAGAGCCTGTTTCTCCAGATCGCGAGTTTGTAAACCATGTGTACTCCCGCCCTGGTGAATACACGGTAAAAATGTCAGTCCGCAATGTTTTAGGCGAAGAAAACGAAAGGCAAGTTGTCCTCCACCTTGAGCCGCCCCCAACTCTCGAACCCACCAAGGTATTAAACTTAGAAGCCATTCCTGTTAGTGCAGGTTCTTATGCCCCTGCTACTTTTAAAATCATGAGTAATGTTAAAAACGCACAGTTATGTGTTTGGGATCTGGGGGACGACCGGCCCCTCGAAGTTACCAACGCCAAAGCTCAGGAAAGAATGGTCACTTTCCAAAAACCAGGTGGGTATGTCATCAAGCTTGCAGCAGTCAACGGATTAGAGCATGATCAAAAAACAGAAATTGTCAATGTGCTTGAGCCGCCTGAAGGCACTATTACCGCATTACTTACTATTTCAGATTCAGGCATCAATGTCGAAAAAACCAATCGCAATGGTACTTTTTCAACCACCTTTCTTCCAGAGCATAGCGACTCGGTTTTCCCTTTCGAAAGGCAACTAGCAGCAAGGCCCAATTTCACCTTTGGGGATGTACGCTTTCAAACACCTTCCGGAGAGATCTTGCGACTAGGGCAAAAAACCCAGATGGTTCTCGACCCGGGTGTTTTCAAACTTCAGTCCGTTAGAAACCTCTTACTTACCATTTCAGCAGACCGGAAAATCCTCAGGCTTACAGGGGAACTTGTTCGAAGTGAAGATGCCTCGTTAGGTAAAGCCCCACTACCAACCATGACTCTGCCTGTTGAATTAGTTGAGGAAAGAAGAACGCCCGCAACTAGGTCAGGCGTACCTGTTGCAACTACACTGGCCATCCCTAGCAATGGTCAAGCCAGTGTTGCAAGCTTGGTATTGCCTTCGCTTCCTCAGGATTGGGTTGAGGTCCAAAGAAAAATAAGGTTAGAGTTGCGAGATGAAACGGCCACGCTTTGGCAGGAAACTAAAATCCCATCTAATGGCCTACTAACATTTCAGACTAAGCGATTTCTTATTTCTGCAACTAAAAGTGCAGAGCAAATCCGAATCGATCTAGTCGAAAATCAACCCGAAAAGAAGCTTACCTTAGACAAAGAATAGATCCTTTTTTACTCAGACTACAACCAAATCACCTATTCTTTCCTATAGTAAAGCATAGGTAGAGGGTTGTTGTTTATGACTGAGAATAACTTTGCGCTTTTTCCTAATTCCTTGAAAAAACAGGGCGATGACTCCCTATTGATCGAATGGAATGATGGCCATCAAGGTATCTTGGGGTGGAAACATCTCAGGGGAAATTGCCCCTGTGCAACTTGCAGGGATGAACGAGATAAACCAGCCAATCCCTTTCATATTCTTAAACCTTCTGAATTGGTGCAACCTGCGCCTACCTCATTGGTGCCCGTTGGGCATTACGCTTATCGCATTGTTTGGAACGATGGGCACGATTCTGGAATATATACCTTGGAAAGTTTGCGGGCCTTTTGCCAGTGCGAAGTATGTCTCGCAAAAAAATCTGAAAACTAATCATTCACTTTAAGGAAACCAGTCATGCAGCCACAAGCAACAATGCCAAAGTTAAGCCTGCCCAATATTCGGACCATCATTGCAGTAGCAAGCGGAAAAGGCGGGGTTGGAAAATCAACCGTATCCGCGAACCTGGCTCTCGCACTTGCTGCGGGCGGTAATAAAGTTGGGTTGATGGATGCGGATATTTACGGCCCAAGCATGCCTACTATGATGGGAATCAATGGTGTGATCGATCAAGCAACGACCCCCCTTCCTCTTGATAAGCATGGCTTAAAAATCATGTCCATGGGCTTTCTGGTTCCACCCACTCAAGCTGTTATTTGGCGCGGCCCCATGGTGCACAGAGCCCTCACCCAGTTTCTTTCAGACCTTGATTGGGGCGTTCTTGATTATCTCGTCATTGATTTACCACCAGGCACAGGCGATGCCCAACTTACTTTGACTCAAACAGTTCCATTGAATGGCTCGGTTATTGTGACTACTCCACAGGAAGTCAGTATGATTGATGCCCGAAAAGGCATCGAAATGTTTAAGCAGGTTCGGGTGCCAATTCTGGGTGTTATCGAAAACATGAGCTACTTCATTGGAGACGATGGCAAAAGGTACGAAATCTTCCGCCATGGGGGCGGTGCCAAACTTGCTCAAGAATATAATGTACCTTTTCTAGGCGAAATACCGATCGACCCTAAAGTTGCAGAATCAGGCGATGAAGGTTTACCCATCATTTTAAAGCATCCTGAAAACCTTGTAAGCAAAGCGTATATCGCCTTGGCTAAATCCGTGATTAGTGAACTAGGCACCATGGTAGCCCCTAAAGAATTACCAAAACTAGAGCTATAAAAAGATAAAACCCGCATACCGAGGGGGATCGATATGCGGGTAAATTTCCCATGATCAATTGGGGTAGTGTAGTTGGCTTATTGGGGGGTGCCATCCACACTTCATGGGTCTCCGCCGGGGGACGGTTTTCACTGCTACTTTGCCCAACAAATGTTCCAGATCTGCAGGGCCACTCTTCTCAGTTCCGGCCCCTTTGACAATCTGTTCCATTGCTTCAAGGCCGCTGATCATTAGCAATGCAACAGGCGTGCCAATCACTGCTATTATTTCAGAACAAGTTAAAATGCCTTTAATACTAGGCGTTTTGATCAAAGTCATGTTTTCTGTAGAATCATTCGCATTCAATCATTATGGTAGTTTCTACAAATGCCAGACTTTTGTTTGGTAAAAATTTCAATCCTTGAGCAGGGATTACAAAACTCATGAGCGCCTCTCCTTCCCAACTTCGTCATCTGCTATCAAAACCAGGTATCATCCGCAGCTTAGGCGCACACGATGTTTTCACCGCACTTCTTGTTCAGCAAGCAGGCCTTGAAACCGTTTTCCTTGGCGGCTTTGGTACCTCCGCAAGCCTCCTAGGGCTTCCCGATGTTGGCTTAATCACCCTTTCCGAAATGTCTGATGCTGTACGACGCATGGCTTCTAGGCTTCACATTCCCGTAGTTGCAGATGGCGACACAGGGCATGGCGACATTCACAATGTACAGCGAACGGTTCGCGAGTTTGAAAATGCAGGCGCAGCGGGCATTCTTCTTGAAGATCAGGCAAACCCCAAGAGATGCGGGCATTTTTCCGGCAAGCAGATAGTTTCTACAAACGAATGGCTCGATCGCTTGAAAGCGGGGCTTGATGCTAGAAAAAACCCTGACTTTATCATCATCGCCAGAACAGATTCCCGGGCCATTGAAGGAATTCATGCTGCAATCGATCGTGCTAATAAGGCCAAAGATTTGGGCGTTGATGTCTGCTTTGTTGAGGCACCACAATCAATCGAAGAACTTCAACTCGTTGCCAAGGAAGTCAAATTACCCCTGTTAGCCAACATGTTAACAGGCGGAGCTACCCCCATTCTTTCCGCAAGTGAACTTGAAACCATGGGCTACAAAATTGCTGTCTGCCCCATCGAAAGCCTTATGGTTACTGCTGCTGCAATGAAGCAACTTCTTAAAGTATATATGGAACATGGTAGAGTTGATCGCCCAGATGCGGGCGCCATGTTTAACTTTACACAACTTAAAGAAACTCTGGGGCTTGACTCTATCTCTTCCTTGAAAACAAGGCTTGAAGGTAAATCATAGAGCATCTTATTCAACAATTAAGACTCTCAAATCCATCACGTTGGTTCCGGTTGGCCCGGGCTGAAAAAGTGATCCAGCGTTCTTAAAATAATGATAAGCATCATGGCGCGCAAGATACTCAGAAGCGTTCATCGTTCCAGATTGCTTTAGTGTGTTAGAATCTACGAATGCTCCTGCAGCATCAGTAGGGCCATCTTCGCCATCGGTTCCTGCTGCAAGAAAAGTGATTCTCTCCAAATTATGATCTTTAAGCGCACAAAGGAAGGCGAGCGCCATCTCTTGGTTTCTGCCACCTTTACCCGGGTTTTGCCCTAGATTTACCGTTGTCTCACCACCCGATAAAATACATACAGGTGGCTGGTTGGGCTGATCATACTTAAGAATAGATCTGGCGATCGAAGCATGAAACGATGCCAACGCTGCGGTATCGCCCTCCATGCAAGACCCTAGGTTAATTACTTGATAGCCAAGTTGGCTGGCTTGATCGGCAGCAGCATCGAGTGCCAGAGCATTATTCCCGAGAACTTTGTTTCGAATACTTGCAGGCAACGCTTTGGGAGTATCTGAAACCTTCCCTGCTATACCCAATTGCAAATGCTGAAGAATAGAGGCAGGGGCTTTATCTAAGAGAAGATGTTTTTGAAGGATGTTAAAAGCATCGTTGAAGGTTGTGGGATCGTTAACCGTGGGGCCGGAACCAATGACATCGAGTTTATCTTCAATAACATCGGAAAGTATCAAGGTAACAATTTTACCCTTTCCATGGGTAGCTTCGAGGAAAGCCTGAGCCAATCTGCCCCCTTTAATTTGGGAAAGATGCTTGCGAACGCAGTTTAATTCATTGATGGAAGCGGAAGATGCGGAAAGAAGCGAGGTAATTTTTTGTTTATCTTTGAGAGAAACCCCAAGGCTGGGTAAAGGCATTAGGGCAGAGCCCCCGCCCGAGATTAAAGCGATTAGCAAATCGCCTTCTTTTGCTTCTTGGGCAAGTTCTAGCATCAAATTTGAGCCTTCAACCGCTTTTGCGGTAGGCTGATTCATTCCCGCTGGCCTAGCTTGATTAAGCTTAATTTTTTCTAACTTGGGGTGATTTGCTTCAGGAACGTTCAAAATCCCAACTGTTTTAGATAAAAACGGCTTTATTTCTTGTTCAAGGCCAAGACCCATGGATGCAGAAGCTTTACCTCCGCCCACGACCAAAATTCTTGCAGATTCTCTTAAAACAGATTGAAATGAGGCATCAGATTGCACAAATTGAGCCACTAAAACCCTTGGATCAACAGACTTAACCCCTTTACCCCAAATAACTTCTGTTTTTCTTCTTGCTTGATTTGTGGGGTGCATAAAAGCTCCAGAAGTCGAAATAGTAAGAGTGGGCAATTTTACCACTCATCTGCTATTATTTATCGAATATTCAAAGCAAACTTTAAAAGAATGAAATATTCCCAATTATTTTGGAACCTTATCACGAATAAGCCGACTAACATAATGTGATAGATTAATTTCCCGAATAATTGTAAAAGATTCTGATAATTTGTTGACAATGCCTCAATAAGATCAGAAACTTAGTTTAGCTAAAGGCCTAGAGTTTAAAACTCGTATTTAAGGAGATAGTTATGGATCGTCGTCATTTTATGCAACATGTTGCAGGCGCATCTGCTGTGATGCTTCCAAGCACCAGTTTTATTCAAAACCTGCGTGCAGCAGAAACCAACCTTAAGAAAGCTAATAAAAGCTTAATCATATTCTGGATGGGCGGCGGCCCCAGCCATATGGATCTTTGGGACCTCAAACCAGGCACTCAAACTGGTGGCGAATTCAAAAATATCAAAACCACTGCTCCAGGCGTGGAAATCAGCGAAGTACTTCCTACTATCGCTTCCCAGTTCAAGCATCTTGTTGCTGTTCGTTCCCTTGTTACCAACGAAGGTAGCCACGAACGAGGCACCGTGTTGATGAACACTGGCCGTATGCCCAGCCCTGTAGTTCAGTACCCTGCATTGGGTGCACAGGCATCTTCGCTTCTAACTCCTAAAGATCTTCCTTTGCCCGGATTCATCGGCGTAGGCGGAACAGCTCAGCGAATTGGACCCGGTTTCTTGGGCATGATGAATGCTCCTTTCACCGTTCAGAATGCTGGTCAGCCTCCTGAAAATATCAAGGCTCCTGCTTCCCTTGGCAGTGATACTGAATCCATGGAAAGGCTTCGCAGACGCCAACGGTTGTTCTATTCTGTTGAAGATACCTTCGCAGAAAATAGCTTCCCACATTTGCGTAAGCCTGAAGATCGTGAAGCTGCAGGCAGTGCTGCTCAAGCTCACACTTCAATCTACAAAAAGGCTTTCGACCTTACTGTTTCTCCTTTACGAACCGTGTTCGAAATTTCAACCGAACCCACAAGCGTAATCGATGCATACGGTGGTCGTATGAACCAATTCGGTATGGGTTGCCTTCTCGCCAGGAAATTGGTCGAGAAGAATGTTACCTGCGTCGAAATCGATTTGGGCGGTTGGGATAACCATGCCAACATCTTCAACACCATCCGCACCGGAAACGGCCCCCGCCTTGATAAAGGCATGGGCAATCTGGTTAAAGAACTTGTTGAAAGAGGCAAATGGAAAGACACCGTTGTTATGTGGATGGGCGACTTTGGTCGTACCCCCAAGATCAACCAAAACGGCGGCCGTGACCATTGGGCACGATGCTGGTCCGTTGTTATCGGTGGCGGCGCCATCAAGGGCGGCCAGGCTTATGGTTCTACCAGCTCCGAAGGTATGGACATCAAAGACAAGCCTTGCACCATTGGTGATCTCTTCGCAACCGTTTACAAGGGTCTTGGACTTGATCCAACTTCCCAAGTTCGCGATAACCTTGGCCGACCAATGGCCATTGCTGATGGCAAGCCTCTCGAAGGCGTTGTTTAATCGCAAATCTTTCATTATCAAAAAGAAGAGTCCAGTTTTACTGGGCTCTTCTTTTATTTTATACACACGATTATTCTCTTCTATTTCACCTATCTTCGTGTAAACTATTTCATATCTGATAGATTTCAGATTACTTGCGACTATGGCCAAGGATTGCTTTTACAATGTCGTTCATTAAAACCAAAAAACTCATTCAAAGCATTGCAAGCTTGTTCTTCAAGCTTAAAGGGCTCTACCAGTTAGATCACGAAAAGGCCCCTAGCTTCTGGAAGTCTGAATTCCAAGGTGCCCTCTTAAAACTGGTAAGAAAAAACAAATCCAACGAGTTCGGGAAGCTCAACGATTTCCAGAGACTTAAAAACCCTGCGGACTTCCCAAGGCTTGTTCCTATTGAAACCCAACCTCTTTCTAAACATACAACCAACAAATCAACTATTGAAAATAGCCCAACTCGCACCCGTGGAATTACAAGAGTCTTTGAATTGATCGCAGGTTGGCACTCTTGGCCCATCTTCAATTCTGATTGGCTGATCGCTTCAAACCTTTACAACCAATCAATCTCTTGGGCCCATTTGCCTGCCTGGTTAAAACCACTGGCTGCATCGCCTTCTGAATATTTCTCGCCTACTTGGAGCGGGCTTTTCGCCTCTGCTGACTGCCTGGTTTCTGGCTCGTTGGATTCTTTATTAAAGCAGAGGGCAGAATCCTTCCCTAAAAAGCCTGCTGTTGTTATCGGAGAATTTACTAGCACGGAAATTTCATCCATCAAAATTGCAACTGCAAAAATCCCCGACCACTTTACTTTCCTACCCCTTTGGCGCGAAACTTCGGGCCTCATTGCAATTCTTGACCCCAAACATAATCTCATGCGCTTTCTAGCAGATGGCGCTTTCTACCCCGAGTTGCTTATCCTTGAAAAAAACAAGGATCAAAAAAGAGTCTCGCTTGCCGAAGTTGAAAAAGGGATGGAAGGTGAAATAATTTTAAGCACTTCAGATCAAGTTTGGGCAAAGCCTACAGGGGTTTTTGTAAGAATTGAAGATGCTAATACACTTCACTTCAGCTTTCAAGAATGGCAAGGGAAAACTCCCAAGATTTGCGCTGAAACCACAAACACCGAAACCAACCAAACCACTAAGCTGGTTGCTCTACCCCATCTACAAAAAGCCGGGATTTCGGCAGCGCTTGCAAAAATCGCTTCCCATAACCCTTGGTAAGAATCCTAGGGTCGAGGATAACTATAATTCCCTTATCCGTGGAAGAACGGATCAGCCTGCCAACACCTTGCTTTAACTTAAGAACCGCTTGAGGTATCTGCAGATCGTAGAATCCATTCCCTCCTTTTTCCTGAACAGCCTCATGGCGGGCCTGAGCTAAAGGAAGATCTGGAACAATAAAAGGCAATCGAGTGATGATAACATTGGAAAGTGCTTCTCCCTGTACATCAACGCCCTGCCAAAAACTATCAACACCAAGAAGAACCCCGTTTTTAGAAGCCCTGAACTCATCGAGCATACGGTTTCGCGTCATGCCCTGCCCTTGCACAAACAAAGGGAACCCTCGCTGCTGGCACCAAGACTCAAGCACTTTTCCGGTGCGCTGCAAAAATTGATAACTGGTAAAAAGCACAAAGGCACTGCCTTGGGATTTCTCGAGGAACTTGCAAATCATGGCAAGGGATGCTTCTTCGAACTCCCTGGGTTGAGTTGCGGGATCGGGAATCTTTTTAAACAGATACATCTCGGATTGGTTGTAATAATCAAAAGGGCTTTCTAATCCCAACTCACCAGCTTTTGCGATTCCTAGGCGTTCTTTAATCGCCTTAAACCCTTCTTTGCCCCCGGTGGAGAGCGTTGCACTGGTAAGAATAATAGGAATATCTTTTGAAAAAAGCTGCTCTTTAAGAATTGCGGAAACATCGACAGGCGCCCTGCACAAATTCAATCTTAATGCGCGCTTACCCGCCAATTCAAGCCAGAATACATTTCCCTTATGTTGTTGCTCGAGCCATTCTCGAACTCGAACACCTAGGTCTGCAGCTTTGTCTGCCATCGATTGAAATTCAATTTTTTCCTCATCAGGCAAATCAGCAGATTCATCTTCAAGCTTCTTGGAAAGCTCTGCAAGGGCATCGGTGATATTGTTATTGACGATGTTTTTTTCAAGGACTCTGAAATGCCCAGCATCGCGAACCGCACCGGAAGATCGATCCGAGCCCGCACCGGAGTGCGAGTTCATCCAGTTTTGAATATTCAAAAAAAACAAATCCACCTCAGCGCGTGCAGAATGCAATTGCTGTTTCGCTTCAAAAAACCCTTCGCCCGCGAGTAATCCCCGTTCTTTTTTGCCGGAACTTGCCAGCCTTTCGAAAAGATAATGAAAAGCACCCTGACTAAGTCGGTCGCCCAACTGGTCAATTGCGACATCTTCCACCATATGCCCTTCATCAAAAATCACTGCGCGATAATCAGGCAAAAGGCTGGAGCCTTTCCCTCGAACAGAAAGGTCGGCAAAGAAAAGGGCATGATTCACCACAAGAATATCAGCGTTGGCGATAGTCCTCCTGGCCTGATAATAGTAACAGCGATGATGATCCTTGCAACTTCTCCCCATACAGTTGCTGCTATCACTTTGCACAAGATCCCAAACCATCCCGTCAGGTTCAAAATCCATATCTGATCTGCTGCCATCAACAGTATCAAGCGACCAACGACTAACTTTATGAAGTTGCTCGTGAAATTCATCCGATTGAATGAGTGTGGGAGCTTTAATCTGAGCGACACGCAATCTACGAAGGCTGATGTAATTGCCACGCCCTTTTACGAGAACAACCTTTAATGGGTAAGGGATGATTTTTTGCAAGGTCGGAATATCTTTTAAAAGCAGTTGCTCTTGAAGGCTGATCGTATGGGTGGAAATAACAATGGGGGTTCGTTTTTTATTAAGTGCAGAAAGAAAAATGGGAATTAGATACCCGAAACTTTTACCCACCCCGGTTCCTGCCTCTGCAAGTAATGTAACCCCGCTTGCCAAAGCATCATCCACAGCTTTTGCCATTTGGGACTGCTGTTCTCTTGGCTCAAAACCCTTGAAGTTATGAGCAAGAACCCCCTCTTTAGAAAAGTAATTACTCAATGATGCGAAATCAGAATCTGCAAAAAGCTCTGTTTTTAGAAAAATGTCAGACCCCGAAATTGTTCAAGTTTGTGGGTAATCCAAAATGGCTACACCCGAATCCGCAAGCTTCCTTAATTTCAACCACGCAGCAGTAACCCTGATTTCTTCCTCTGCAACATATGCATAATCGAGAAAATTCTTGGCGAAGGGACCAAGAACCTTCCCAGCATTCAAATCGTCGAAACTCGGGTCCATTATATATTGAGCCCGCTCTGGATTGCAGCGGATATGGCATTCCGGTTCAAGATGCAATACTTCAGCTTGAATCTCATGCAGAAGATAACGCAGATAAAGATCAGAATCAGTTATAACATCCACTGCGCTGCCACACACTTTGCAATGGTAACCTTTATCACATTTCGCCATCGATTACTTCACTTGTAAATTATAAGGAAGCATAAGCCATAAAGGTTCATTGCGCATACGCAGGAAGGAATCCAGCCCTTTTACTTCTTTAAAAAGGGAAGTAACGCCTGAGATATCCAACCCCGACTTCAGGGATAATTGAGTTTTAGGTTCTAAGAAAGAATCCAAAAAGCTTTTACCCTTGGGAAGAAGAAGAAGTTCTGGATCAGAATTTGCGGGAAGTCCCCCAAGTTTGGCAGCCATCTTGATGGCATCTTGCATGGAACCAAGTTCATCGATCAAACCATTTTCCTTAGCTTGCCTGCCTGTCCAAACGCGACCGCCAGCAAGTCCTTCTAAAGTCTTGCGATCAAGCTTGCTGCCCGCTTTTTTACGGCCTTCTAACGCCTTGGTAAGGAATTGATCATAACAATCATCAATAAGCTTGGTCATCGCTTCCCGTTCAGATTTGGAAAAAGAAGTAGTGGAAGAAAATAGATTGGCATTCGCCCCACGGGTAATAACCTCAGAAGTAATTCCAAGCTTTGCGTAAGTTCCACCCATGTTGATTTTTCCGCCAAATACTCCGATCGAACCAGTGATAGTGCCTGGCTCAGCATAAATCTTGGATGCCGCCATGCATATGTAGTAACCACCGCTTGCAGCAACATCGGACATCGATGCAATGATAGGTTTTTTGCATCGCATTAATTCGGCCCAGATAAGATCGCTAGCAAGAGCAGAACCGCCTGGGCTATCAACCCTTAAAACAATGGCTTTAACACTTTTATCGTTTTCAGCTTGTTTGATCGCCTGAATCATGGAGGTGGAACCACAAGATTCCGAACCTAGAAGACTCTGTTCACTTTTACCGGTATTAATGGTGCCAGAGGCATAGATGACAGCAATTTTAGGTTTGGAATTACTGGAAATCGTGGGGGTTGCAAAAAGCTTTAGCAGTGCGAAGGGGTTTGAAAAATCAATCTCATCAACTTTGTTTTTGCCATAATTTTTAAGCAAAGTGATATCATCAACTTTTAATTCTTTCTTAAAAGCCTCGGTAACTGAAGGGAAATACCCAACCATATCTACAAGCCCCAATTCATTAGCTTTTTTAGCAGTGTAAGGCCCATTATCGATTATCTTGCGAATGTCTTCAACAGCCCATTTTTTAGAACCCCGTTCCTGTTGAATCCTTGCAACTATGGATTTTTCATAAAAATCATCAAGCATCGATTCCATTTGCTTGCGACTGCTTTCGCTCATCGTCGTACGGGTATAAGGCTCAATCGCAGATTTAAAATCGCCCACTTTGAGGAAGTCTGCTTGAGCACCAATTTTCTCGAGCATTTCTTTGTAGAAAGTCACCTCTGCTCGTAAACCCGTAAGCATCAACCAACCAGATTCAGGTAAAATGATTTTGTCGCTCGACAATGCAAGAAGATAATCCTTCATCTCCCCTGCTTCTAAATAACTATAAATCTTCTTCCCAGACTTTTTGAAGTTGTTAAGAGCTTCAGTCAATTCATCAAGCTTACCCCAGCCAACATCAACTCCATCGATTTCGAGAATCAAACCTTTTACAGTAGTATCGGTTGAGGCTTTTTTTATCCGATCAATTTTATCTTTAAGAGTCTCTTGCATACTGGAAAACAAAGGCTCTGCAATCGCAACTCCTTCTTCTAGTGATCCACTGATTCGGATATGGGCGATTGAAGTGGGTTTAGTTTTTTCTTCGGCTTTTTTATCTTGCGCAAGAATAAGGTTTTGAGAACAAACAAAGCTTACAACCGTAACGCACACAATTATTAACGACTTCATAACTTTCCTCTTATATAAAAAGACTAGTCCTTCAATAAATGCATCATAGATCAATTACAGATTATTTCAAACTATTTAACCTAAAGACAACCCTCAATTTTATGCGAGAGTCTTTTAGCCATTTTGCTTAACAAAACCTCGCAGATTCATTTAAAATGCTCGCATTGTTATTGTTTTTCAATCATAATGTTTGTTGAGTTGAAAGATATTACCCGTGGGCAAATAGATCATGCAGCAACCAAAACATTTATTGCAACTGTTTTCGTTTTCACTTATTTGCATGATTAGCTTGCATTACCTTCTAGTTCCAACGGGCATCGGCTACGGAATACAAGAAACAGGTTCCCCGGCGATATCCACGCCTTCTTCAGGAACAGAACCCCCTATTGAAGGTCAATCTTCACCAAAGCCCATTCCATCTAAAAGTTTCATGGGGACTTTTTCCCCTTCAGATCCCCCCGCCCCTTTTGTAACTATTAGGGTGCGAGTTTCCGCTCAAGCCAGCCCTAATGATGAATTAGAGTACCGAATCCTTGTCGAAAATCATTCTCCAGCTGAAGCACATCAAGTTCGAATTCGAAACAATATCCCCACCAACGCCAAATTTGTCAGAGCTTCGCCTCCCCCAGATAGCCTCGAAGGCGAACTTATCTGGAAACTCGGTTCCTTGCCGGGTAACTCCAGCAAAGAAATCAAATTAGTGGTCATGGTAACCGGCACAGGCGAAGTTGATTGCATTTCTCGAGTGCAGTACGAGCATGGGCAAGCGGTTAAAACCCAACTTGCATCGCCTCTACTTTTAAAAATGACGGGGCCTATTCAAGCCATGTTATATGACACACTTAGTTACCAAATCGATGTATTCAACACCGGTAATTCAGAGCTCACAGGAGTTCAACTAACCAACATTATTCCAGAGGGGCTAGAGTTTTTAACTAGCAAGCCTTCAACCAATGGTGAAAATCCTTTAGTTTGGAATATCGGGTCCATTCCTGGTGGGCAATCGAAACGATTGGAGTTTCAAGCTGCGGTCAAGAAAACAGGCGAATTCATAAACAAAGCTACCGTAACAACCTCTTCTGGAATGAAAAAAGAAACCTCATCCAAAGTGGAAGTGGGTGAAATCAAGCTTGCTTTAAATATGGGCGGGCCTGATCGTAGAAACATTAATCGACCTGCAAGCTACCAAATCACAATCACCAATTCCGGGAATCAAATTGTTCGAGGAATAAAAGTATCAAACAAATTAGATCCCTCGACGCAATTTCTCGCAGCAAGTGGCGGGGGCAGATACGAAAACGGGGAAGTCAAATGGCTGATTCCTCAACTTGCTCCCAAACAAAGGCAAACCGTGCAAATGGTAATCAAGCCCACTGTTGCTGGTACTTTAAAAAACCGTACCGAGGTAACAGCAGATAAAATCCCAACAGGTTGGCAGGTTGAGAAAATCACCGTTTTCGAAATCAACAATGGTTTAGTAACGGAAATCGACAAAAGCATCGATCCTATGGAAATCGGCGAGCAAACTGCACTGACGATACGGCTGATTAATAATAGTCCGAACCCGATTAAAAATTTGATTCTCACTGCGATCTCGCCCGACACAACGGTAGTTACCGAAGGTCGCGGTCCATCAAACTTCAGCAGGCAACCAGATAAGGTGGGGTTCTTGCCTTTACCAAATTTGGACCCTGGGAAGGAAGTAACTTACTCCTTATTTTTACAGGCAAAAAAGCCGGGTGATGGGACTTTTAGACTTGAATATACAGCAGATGAAGGCATCTCAGGAAAGGCAGAAGAAACCATTTCAATTCTTCCCTCAAGCAAGGCTCCTGCAAGCAATGAGCCCCCTGCTCTTCCTTGATTTTTAGCGCATTGCAGAATAGCCAAACCCTTTAACCATGGCTGCACGCCAATGCTTGGGTTGAACTTTTCTATAGCGCTGGGCAGCTTCGGTATTTAGCGAATCATTCATTGCAACACTTGAATTGACTTCTTCAGCCTTTGCTTTTTTGTTGCCCCCTACAAATACCAAACCAGTCAGAACCAAAAAGGTGGCGATAATTCCAACAACCCATTTTCGCATTGCAACACTTCCTTGTGTATTCTTCCTCAAAAGCCCAAGATTAAATCTTCAGCATCTTTTAAGTTAAGAAACAGTAATGCAATAACTATGCCTAAAACTTTATTTATTCGAATTTGAAATGTTGAAACAGCTTAAACCATTACAGCAATGCTAATAAAAACTTTCCATCAGGCTTTGATTAAAATAATCTCAGCAGTAATCTTTGTAAATATTACCGATCGTAATTACTGCATGGGCCCAAAAGTTACACCTATTTCAAAATGTTTTTAATGGATCGTGCTCGGACTCTGAATTAAGTACCTCTACCGCGGAAAATTTAACTCGAAGTTTTGCAGCAATTGATTCTACTCCAAATCTTTCCGATTTATAATGACCCAGCAAAAGGATCGACTTGTTTTGATCTTTGACACTCAACAAATCATGAAACCGTGCTTCTCCTGTGATAAAGCATTCCGCACCTTGCATGAAAGCTTGCGTCATCAGAGATGCCCCACTACCACAGACCACAGCAATCTTGGAAACCAAACGCTCGGCATTCCCTGCAAAAGAAATTTGCTTTATGTCCAAAGCTTTCGCAAATATATCAGCAAGTTGCGCAATCGAGGTTGGCTGTGCTAGTAGTCCCAATCTGCCTGTACCATTGTTTGAAGGTTTGGATTTAAGCATCACAAGATCGAAGGCGGGTTCTTCATAGGGGTGCGATTTTTTAAGTGCAGAAACAATTGGTTGTAACCTTGAAGATGGGCAGATAACCTCAAGGCGTTGCTCCAGAACTTTTTCCCGCCGCCCTTTTTTTCCTACAACAGGATTCGACTGATCCATCCCAAAAAAAGTACCAGTTCCTTCCAGTGTAAAACTGCATTCTTTGTAGTTACCAATCCGCCCCGCCCCTGCTTCAAACAAGGCTTCACTTACTTTTTCAAGGCTTTCGTTAGGAACAAAGGTGACTAGTTTTATTTCTTCATTACTATGCGATGGGGTGATCGGGCCAAGATTTTTTGCACCAATCATTTCTAATAAAGATTCATTGATACCACCTTGTGCATCATCCCATCGGGTATGCAGCGAATATACTCCTATGCCTTTCGTTGCTAATCGCCAAAGAATCGCACCTTCCGAACTCCCCGTGTTCAGAGTTTTAATTGGTTTAAAAGGTAAAGGATGATGCGTGATAACCATCTGAACTTTTTGAGTAATGGCTTCGTCCGCAACTTCTTTGGTAAGAGTCAGACAAACCATCACTTTATTGACAACGGCAGTAAAATCGCCCGTTAGAAGGCCGGTATTATCCCAATCCGCTGCAAGGGAACGAGGAGCGATTTCATCAAACCAAGAAACTAGCTCAGATACTTTAGTCATGAATACTCCGTTCTTACTTTCCAGCTACTTGTAAAAGATAAGCTAATAAGTTCGACATATCTTCAAGCTTTACCTGCATGTCTAAACCTTCGGGCATAAGAGATTTGGCACTAGCCTGAATCGATTCAATTTGATTTCTAAGGATTGTATCTTCAGCATTTTCGCCACGCTTGAGATTCACAGAAGTCCCGGATTCCGATGCAAGCAAACCGCTAAATACCCGCCCCTGCTTTGTTTCGATAGTGTAATTGACATACCTAGGATCAACTTCTCTGCTAGGGTCGAGTATTGCAATGAGCAGGTATTCGGAATTTTTACCACGAATTGCAGCAAGAAGATCGGGCCCGACCTGGTAACCCATGTCATCAAATTTATGGCAGGTAGCACAGTTTTTCCTAAAAACCTCTTTACCCTTAATGTGATCGCCCTTCATTTCCAAAACCTTGGCATAGGATTCCACCACCTGCTTACGATTGGTAGAACTGGTTTTAGCAAGTATCGCAATCACTTTTTGTTGCAGAGAAACTTGGTTTAATTTTTTAAGCTGATCGATTCTAGATGCTTCAAGATGCGAAGGCTGAATGATCCCTTTCTCCATCCCATTAATTATGGCTTCAATACGGTCTTTTCTTGAAAAGAGAGTTTCAACAGCTTCGCGCCTTAACGATGGGCTGAAGGAAGGCCAGGCATCAAGAATAATTTTGCTAACCTCTGTTTTTTTAAATGCAGACAACACCTGTAGAGTGGCGGTTTGAATTGCAGGAGGCGTTTGCGCTTGAAGTAATTCGGGAGCAAGTTGCGAAATAACAGCAAATGGCCCCATTGCAAGCAATCGCAATGCAGACAACCTGTTTGCAATCGAAGCGTTCGAAAGTCGGGCAGTCATTGCGGCATTATCAAACAACGGCCTCAAGCCATCGAGAGCCGTTTTCAATTGGGCATCAGGGTTCTCCCAGAGGTCTTCTGCAGAATTTCCAATTGCGACCTGACTTTGGGCAATGCCCTCAAGGATAGCTGCGCGTAAACCAGATTTAAAGTTTGGCCTTTGCACAAACTTCAACAATTTCGCCATCTCTGCATTTTCCAACCGGGTTGAAGAAACAGCAGAAAGCCGTGAAAGAAACGCCTCTCGACCAATATTACCCCCAGCGCCAATTGCTTCATCTTCAAGAAGATCCAAAAGAAGCCTGCCCCCAACTTGAGCCGATGAGCTAAGAATCGCAGTTTGCATCCAACGATCTTCGCCATCACTTTTTACAAGCTTTATCAGAGTATCTTTTGATTTTTCAGGGCCAACATTACCCATGGCAAAAGCGACTTGGCAGCGAACGCGCGCATCTTGATCGCCCACAAGATTTGAAACTGATTTGAACACCGCATCCGATTGACTAATGAATTTATTTGAAAGCCTTACAGCATGCAACCTGACGCCGGGCGATGAATCTGCAAGCGCTTGAATCACCTGCTTCTCTTGCAGCAACTTTAAACCATCGAGGGTGCAAAGGGCATGCATTCTGGCTTGTGGAGATTGACTTTTCAAAGCGAGATCGGCAAGCAAATCTTTAGCACCAACTTGGTTGCGTTCTACAAGTAATTTTTGGGCCATCATTCTTCTGGTTTGATTCCCTGACTCTAACTCTGCAACTAAGCCATTGAAATTTGAAGCCTCTGGAAAAGGTTGCGCTTTCTTCATTCCATCTGGAGTGATTCTCCAAATACGGCCTTTCCCCTGTGTTTTTAAAGGCAAAATAGCTTTCATATCTTCGGGAAGGGATAGTGGTGTTTCAATTACTTCGCGATAAAAATCAAGCACCAATATCGAACCATCCAAACAAAGATTCAAATGCACAGGCCTGAACCAGTTATCTGTTGAAGCAAGAAATTCTTTTTCAGGATCACCCCGCCTAGAAACAAAAGTTACACCTTTAGGTTCTAAAACATCACGCATGATTGCATTATTCGCAGGCTCGCAAATGATAATACTATCTCGGTAAGGGGCCTGTACCGAATCCGAATCAAGCAATAGTGGGCTGCATGATGAAGTCGAATATCCCCCAGGCACCAGTTCTGTAGCTGGCAACTTCTTAGCTAGTTCGCTTGATTTTCGCCTGCTGGTGCGTTCCACCCGCCATGCTTCAAACGGACTTATACGAAACACTTTGCAAGCTGCACCATGTTCCGCAATATCCAAAGCCATGCTGCCCACAGCAAGATAAGGGTTTCTACGAATCTGATCATCAGGCAAAACCATATGCCTAAGATGTTGGCTGTTGGTGGAAGAAAAAAGAGCTCCGAAAGAATCCATGGTCAAACCATATTGCCCGCCCCCAGTAACAGGATCAAGGCTGTCGGGAATATCAGGCCTGAATCGAATCCCCCGGCCCCGCAATTCAACCGGAGCCATCTTGGGGTTTTCCTTGCTGGTAATAGTTCCGCCATTGCTTCCTGCCACTGCATGAATTTGATTATCAAGGCCCCATCTAAAGCTGTTCAACATTTGTTGAATATTGTAGGTATGAAAGCCAGTGAAAAGAACTTTAGAAGAATCTGCCTTACCATCGTTGTTAGTATCCTCTAGATAAATAAGATCTGGCGCATTTGCGACTATAAGGCCTTTTTTCCAAGGAAATAAGCCGATAGGGAAGCGCAAACCTTCTGCGAAAATAGTGCTTGTTTCGTAAAACCCATCTTTGTCTTTATCTTCAAGCAATTTGATTCGCCCAGAAGAAACATCCCCCGTGCCAACGCCTCCATTCGGATACCCAATCATTTCAGTGACAAACAACCTGCCTTGTTCATCCTCTGCAAGTGCAACGGGGTCAATGATAGTTGGTTCTGAAGCTGCAAGTTCGATTTTAAAGCCGGATGCGAGCTTAAAGGTTTTCTTTTCTTCGGCAGGTGTCAGGGCTCCCGGATTACTTAAATCCAGAGGTTTAGCATTCTGGCCCATCAAACCAATGGCCCAAAATATTAGCGTCCCAATTGATAAAATAACTGGAGTTAATTTCATGATTGATCCTGTTTTCCAGTAGACTGCTTTAATCAAGTGTTTCCAAAAGGTTCTTAATCATGGCAGGAAGTTTTAATTTACCTCGCAAGAGCGACAATGCAACCTTAATATTAATAGGGGCAAGTGTTCGCGCCTTGGCATTTTCGTGTATAAGAGCAGGATATCAACCATGGTGCATCGATCTTTATGCAGATGAAGACCTCACCAAAAACTGCCCCACCACCCTGATTACAAAATCGTTCCCCAATGAAATTGCAGACTTAATCAAAGCTGCCCCGATAGCTCCCATACTTTATACAGGGGGGCTAGAAAACCATTCAGCACTATTGCAATTACTCTCCGCCGAACGAACAGTTCTAGGCGTTACTGGGAACACACTCACCAATCTCAGAAATACTCCTGAATTTTATAATCTGCTAAAGTCCAAGCAAATAAATACCCCTACTATTATTACAAGTACCAAGGATTTAAATAAAGAAACCTCATATCTTCGCAAACCTAAATACCGTTCTGGGGGGCTTGGAATAAAGCCTTTTGATCCAAGTAAACAAGCAATGGTAGAGGATGCTGATTTTTACTATCAAGAATTCATAAAAGGTGAAAGCCGTAGTGCCATCTTTTGCTTTACCAAATCAGGCTTTGAACTTTTGGGAACGAGCATTCAATCTTCAGGCACACACTTTTTGCACCCAAATGATTACTTATACTCGGGCAACATGGGGCCAGTAAAACCTTGTAACTCCGAACTAGCAGAACTTCAAACTATTGGCGAAATAATATCCAGCAATTATCGCCCCCGTGGCCTACTAGGGATGGACTACATTTTAAATGAATCAAGGGTCTATCCACTGGAGATAAATCCTCGCTATACAGCTTCCATGGAAGTATTGGAATTAGCACTCGGGCAAAACTTTATAACTAAACACATGCAAGCTTTTGGTTTCAAAACTATTTGTGAGAACCCTGCCCGCACCGAAACCTCGGTGATTGGGAAAGCCATTTACTATGCTCCACATGATGTTCTGATTCCAGAGGATGCACCTTGGGTTTCAATCGAGGCAAATCCTCGGTTATTTTCAACTTTTGCAGATATTCCCAGAGCTAACTCTGCTATTGATAAGGGGTCGCCTGTTGTCACTATTTTCGCAAAAGCAGACTCTTTAAACGAAGTCAAAGCGCAATTGAAAACACGAACTTCTCAATTAGACTCACTATTCCATGTTGGCACTTTGCAAAACAACTTGGTTTAATTGTCTGATTAAAGGTATTAGTTTTGATTAACATAAAATCGAGGATCGCATGACAGTCAATTTAAATCTTAATGCTGGCGCCCTGGGG
>Ga0194050_1000181_pt1 | contig 20915 bp, 18 predicted proteins | sample SepL2310m_MetaG_FD_148657 | JGI IMG/M metagenome (GOLD analysis project Ga0194050, IMG submission 148657) | Anoxic zone freshwater microbial communities from boreal shield lake in IISD Experimental Lakes Area, Ontario, Canada - Sep2016-L239-10m | ecosystem: Environmental > Aquatic > Freshwater >...
AGCAGGTGTTGCAGGAGCGAGTGGAGGTGCAGGTATTGCAGGCACGGCAGGTGTTGCAGGTGCACAAGGAGTAGCTGGTGCGGCTGGAGCTGCAGGTGTTGCAGGTTCACAAGGAGTTGCAGGAGCAACTGGAAATACTGGAGCACAAGGAAATATTGGTAACACTGGAAACACTGGCGCACAAGGCTTAAAGGGCGAAACAGGAACAGCAGGTGTTACAGGTAGCAAAGGTGAAACAGGAACTGTCGGAGCTGCTGGTCCTTCGAGTGCGCTTTTCGGTGTGATCACATTCGCTGAACATATAAGTGGCGGAGGGTTTCCCTCCCAAAGTTCAAACGTATTTGGTTTATTTGAAGCAGAAAAGGATTACGCAGTTCGATTTCATATTTTCGTTGTTGACCCAACCCAGTTTATGGACTTTTCGCTTTCAGTTGAATTCACCGCAACTGGCGCAACGCCAACAATGAAAAAGATGTATTCAATATCCAAGGCGCTAGTTTGGAACGGAGCGGATGAGTTACAAGGAGTTAGTATTATTGGTGAAGTTTCAATTGAAGGGTCAACTGCGCACTCCGGATATAACTTAATCGCCACCGTAACAACCGGGACAAGCGTCGGGACACATCCACTCACATTGACTGGCAATTTTCAGAAAGTAGAAATTGGAACCGTCACGCAAACTTCGTAAAACTATGGAGCGGGTGACCGGGATCGAACCGGCATGGCCAGCTTGGAAGGCTGGGGCTCTACCATTGAGCTACACCCGCGAGGTTGTTACTGGGCCGAGTGGGCCTGGTAACAAGGGCTAACGGTATCGGGTCGGTACGAGAAGGGGAATTTCTCCTCTAGACTTCCAACTTACGCCGCGGGGCGTAGCGTAGTGGCTAGCGCGCCTGCTTTGGGAGCAGGAGACCGGAGGTTCGAATCCTCTCGCCCCGACCACAATATTTTAACTCTTCTTTATCACTGTTCAAAACCAACGATTACTTAGGTAGGAGCTCAACGTGAAAAGCACCGTGGAGACGCTTTCCCCAACTCGCGTGCGATTGACTATCGATGTTGAATTTGCAGAGATGAGCAATCACCTCAGTGATGCATACAAGAAGATTTCTACTCAAGTAAATATTCCAGGATTCCGTAAGGGCAAAGTTCCTGCAGCAATGATTGATCAGCGCGTTGGACGTGGAACGGTCTTGGATGAGGCAATAAATTTAGCTCTTCCTGATTTCTATGGCCAGGCAGCTCGTGAGCACCAAGTCATGGTCATTGGGCGCCCAGATGTTGATATCAAAGAATTTGTCGATAAGGAAAAACTCTCATTTACTGTTGAGGTAAGTGTTCGGCCAGAAGTTGCACTACCTGATTTTTCAAAGATTACGATCAAGGTTGATGACGTGGTCGTTAAGGACGAAGACATTGCAGAGCAAGTAGATGCATTGCGCGCTCGCTTTGGAACACTTAACGTTGTTGAGCGAGCAATCGCTAATGGAGATTTTGCAACTATCGATCTAGTCGCACGTATTGATGGTGCAGAAGTAGAGGGTGGAACAGCCTCTGGCATCTCTTACGAAGTTGGCTCAAACCGTATGGTTGATGGGCTTGATGATGCCCTTGCCGGATTAAAAGCTGGCGAGAGCAAGATTTTCCAAACACAACTCGTTGGAATGCAAGATGGCAAGAATGGTGATGTTGAAGTTTCGGTGCAAGCAGTTAAAGAGCGCGAGCTTCCACCCCTTGATGATGCATTTGCAAAGCTTGGTAGCGAATTTGATACGTTGGCAGAATTGCGCGCTGACATTTCAGAACGTTTAACTCGCGTGAAGCAGATGGAACAAGGCGCGCAAGCCAGAGATTTACTTGTTGAGAAATTGCTTGCAGATATTGAAATCCCAGTTCCAGAAGAATTCGTAACTGCAGAAGTTGATGATCATCTACAAGGTGAGAGCCGTATGGAAGATTCTGAGCACCGTGCAGAAGTTGAGGGACAAGTTCGCAGTTCACTGAAATCAGATTTCTTGCTCGATGCTGTTGTTAAAGCCGAAGCTGTAGAAGTAACAGAAATTGAATTAACCGAGTACCTCATCAGAACCTCTTCACGTTACGGAATGGGTCCTGAGCAATTTGCACAAGAACTTTCCAAGGCGGGGCAAATAAGCCAGTTGGTCGCAGAGGTTGCGCGCGCCAAAGCGTTGGCCTCAGTTTTGAGTCGAGTCAGTGTTGTAGATGCTTCGGGTAAGAGCGTTGATCTTGAAGCCCTTCGTCCACAACCTGCAGTCGCCCCCGAATAATTCTGCGCTAATAGCGAACATCGTCAAAAATCACCTGACATTGACGCTCAATACTTAACTTCTCTATAAATTAGGGAAGCATTTGGCGAGCCAGGTTGTTAAGGTCAATACAAGAAGTTTTATCTAGGAGGATGTCAGTGGATTTAATTAGCCCCAAAGGAGCCGAGATTATTTCTCGTGCGCAACAAACTGGTGGACTTGATGATCAGGTCTATAACCGTTTGCTGAAAGAACGCATCATCTTCCTTGGTTCCGTTGTAGAAGATTCAATGGCCAATGCAATCTGCGCGCAGATTTTGTTACTCGCTGCAGAGGATCCAGATAAAGACATATTCCTCTACATCAACTCACCTGGTGGCTCAGTCACCGCAGGTATGGCGATTTACGACACTATGCAATACGTCAATAACGATGTTGCAACTGTCGGTATGGGGCTCGCAGCATCTATGGGTCAATTCTTATTGTGCGCAGGGGCCGCAGGAAAGCGTTACGCAACTCCACACGCACGCATCATGATGCACCAACCTTCTAGTGGAATCGGTGGAACAGCTACTGATATCAAGATTCAAGCCGAACAAATTGGGTTTACTAAAAAGAAGATGGCAGAACTTATTGCTATGCATACCGGGCAAAAGCTAGAAACCATTACTGCCGATTCAGATCGTGACCGTTGGTTTACTGCAGAAGAAGCAAAAGAGTACGGATTTGTTGATCACGTTGTTCAATCTGCAGTTCAAGTTTCAGGTCGTGGAGGCACAGCATGAGAAACGAATTCGATCGCATTAATGAAGTAACTAGCCGTTACATCCTGCCTGTATTTGAAGAGCGCACCAGTTATGGCATGAAGCGCCTTGATCCTTACACCAAGTTATTTGAGGAGCGCATTATTTTCTTGGGTCAAGCAATTGACGACACAGTTGCAAACGACGTTATGGCGCAGTTGCTCACACTTGAGTCAATGGATTCAGATCGCGACATCATGATTTACATTAATTCACCAGGAGGCTCATTTACTGCTCTGACAGCGATTTATGACACGATGCAATTCGTGCGCCCAGATGTGAGCACTATTTGTTTAGGCCAAGCTGCCTCTGCTGCTGCAGTACTTCTTGCAGGTGGCGCCAAGGGCAAGCGTTACGCACTAGAACATTCACGCATCTTGATTCATCAACCTTCAAGCGAAGGCGGGGGACAAGCTTCGGATATCGAGATTCAAGCTCGCGAAGTAATGCGTATGCGTACACTTTTGGAGCAATTAATTGCTCGTCACTCAACTCGTAGCACAGATCAAATCGCTCAAGATATTGAGCGCGACAAGATTTTGACTGCGGAAGAAGCAGTTGAGTACGGTCTCATTGACCAAGTGCTTGCTAGCCGTAAAGCCAAACCTTCCAAGTAATTTTTCTGCTGGCAGGCAAACTCTTGGAGAAATTCTTCTAAGAGCGAACGCACTTTGCGCTTATTAGACCGCTCCTTAGAAGGTTTTCAATCTACCCTTAGCCATCGCCCTCTTCCCCAGGGCCAAAAGGAGTGTCATGACCCGCATCGGCGAAACTAGCGATTTGCTGAAGTGTTCTTTCTGTGGCAAAACTCAGAAGCAAGTAAAGAAACTTATTGCCGGTCCTGGCGTTTATATTTGTGACGAATGTATCGAGCTATGCAACGAGATCATTGTTGAAGAACTTACTGAAGCCGGAACACTGGGCCTTCAAGAGCTTCCAAAACCTCACGAGATTTTTGACTTCCTTAATCAATATGTCATCGGACAAGATCGAGCAAAGAAGTCTCTCTCTGTCGCTGTTTACAATCATTACAAAAGAGTTCAAGGTGGAGACGGTAAGCGCGAAGATGGCGTAGAGCTTGCAAAGAGCAATATCTTGCTTTTGGGCCCAACTGGCTGTGGCAAAACTCTTCTAGCCCAAACACTTGCACGCATGCTCAATGTTCCATTTGCTATTGCAGATGCAACAGCGTTAACAGAGGCTGGCTATGTTGGCGAAGATGTTGAAAATATTCTTCTCAAGCTTTTACAAGCTGCAGAGTTCGATGTAAAAAAAGCCGAAACAGGAATTATTTATATCGATGAAATCGATAAAGTTGCCCGTAAATCTGAGAATCCATCAATCACCCGAGATGTTTCAGGTGAAGGTGTTCAGCAAGCACTTTTGAAAATTCTTGAAGGCACAGTTGCATCTGTACCACCACAAGGCGGACGTAAGCACCCACATCAAGAATTTATTCAAATTGATACAACAAATGTTTTATTCATTGTTGGCGGAGCATTTGCTGGCCTTGAGAAGATCATCGAAAGTCGTAAAGGGTCTGCAGGCGTTGGATTTAATGCAACTTTGCAATCAGCCGAAGATCGCGATAAGGCAGATATTTTTGCTGACGTGATGCCAGAAGATCTCTTGAAATTTGGAATGATTCCAGAGTTCATTGGCCGTCTTCCTATTGTGACAAGCGTTGAAAAACTAGACAAGCCTGCGCTAATGGAAATCCTCACAGAGCCAAAGAACGCTCTTGTTAAGCAATACGCAAAGCTTTTTGATCTTGATGATGTCGAGCTCGAATTCACAGCTGAATCCCTCGATGCAATATCTGAACTCGCACTGAAGCGCGGCACAGGTGCACGTGGACTCAGGGCAATTATGGAAAGCGTCCTTTTGTCAGTGATGTATGACGTTCCAAGTCGCAATGATGTCTCTAAAGTCATCGTGACTCCCGAGTGCATCAATGACGGCGTTCCTCCAACCTTTGTTAAGCACACGGGCGATATTCCAAAGCGCGGACTACGCCAACAAAAAGGTCAAGAGGAGAAGAGCGCGTAATCTAGACTCAGCCCTATGAGAGAACTTCCATCGGCGTTTACGCCAGCCGAAATGGAGGCACCCCTCTATGAGAAATGGATTAAAGCCGGTTACTTCACGGCCGATGCTAATTCAAAAAAGCCACCTTTCACGATTGTTATTCCACCTCCGAACGTAACCGGAAGTTTGCATATTGGTCACGCTTTAGATCACACATTGCAGGACACGTTAACGCGAATGAAGCGCATGAAAGGTTTTGAAGCGCTCTGGTTGCCCGGAATGGATCACGCAGGAATTGCCACTCAAAACGTTGTCGAAAAACAATTAGCCTCACAAGGATTATCTCGTCATGACTTAGGACGCGAAGAATTTGTTAAGAAAGTTTGGAAATGGAAAGAAGAATCTGGTGGAGCAATTTTGGGACAGATGCGACGCCTTGGTGACGGCGTGGACTGGACCCGTGAAAGTTTCACCATGGATGAAGGATTATCCAAAGCAGTACTAACGATTTTCAAACGTTTGTATGAGGCAGAATTAATTTACCGGGCAGAGCGAATAATTAACTGGTGCCCTCGTTGTTTAACTGCGCTATCAGATATTGAAGTTGAGCATAAAGATATCGATGGTGAATTTGTATCCATTCGATATGGTGATGGAGATGCTCAAATAACTATTGCAACTACTCGTCCTGAAACAATGCTGGGCGACGGTGCGGTTGCTGTAAATCCAAATGACCCTAGATACAAAGAGATGATTGGCAAGGAAGTCTTGTTGCCACTTGTTAATCGCATGATTCCAATCATCGCTGACGAATTAGTTGACGCTGATTTTGGTACTGGTGCTGTGAAAGTTACTGCAGCACATGACCCTAACGATTTTGAAATGGCTCGTCGCCACAACGTCCCAATGGTAAAGATCATGAACGAGCATGCGGTTATGGATGGCTCTGGTACCGAATTCGATGGGATGGATCGATTTGTTGCCCGTAAAGCGGTTATCGAAAAGTTGCGCTCTATGGGTCGCGTTGTTGCAGAAAAGCGCCCGTACTCACACTCGGTCGGTCACTGCTCGCGATGCGAAACTATTGTTGAACCGCGCTTGTCTTTGCAGTGGTTCGTAAAAGTTGCACCTCTTGCAAAAGCAGCTGGTGATGCAGTTCGCGATGGCCGCGTGAAGATTGAACCTGCAGAACTTGCACCTCGTTATTTCGACTGGGTGGATAACATGCACGACTGGTGTATTTCACGACAATTGTGGTGGGGGCATCGCATTCCTGTTTGGTATGGACCAAATGGTGAAATCGTCGTGATGGGTCCTGATGAAGTTGCACCTGCTGGATACACACAAGACCCTGACGTTCTTGATACGTGGTTCTCATCGGCTCTGTGGCCATTTTCAACTTTAGGTTGGCCAGATCAAAGCGCTGATTTGAAGAAGTTTTACCCAACGAGCGTTCTCGTTACTGGTTATGACATTTTATTCTTCTGGGTTGCCCGCATGATGATCTTCGGTTTGTTTGCTATGGATGGCGTTCCACCATTTAATGTCATTGCTCTTCACGGTTTAGTTCGGGACAAATTTGGTAAGAAAATGAGCAAGAGTCGTGGCAACACGATTGATCCACTTGAATTTATGGATAGGTATGGATCAGATGCACTTCGATTTAGTTTGGCGCGTGGAGCTAACCCAGGTACGGATCAAGCTCTAGCCGAAGAATGGATCGCTGCATCTCGAAACTTTGCAACAAAATTATGGAATGCCACTCGATTTGCCATGATGAACGGTGCAACGGTTGAAGGCGAACTCCCAGCATTCGAATCACTTGGAGCAATTGATCGATGGATTTTGAGTCGATTGAACGAAACGGTGACCGAAGTAGATGCACTCTTTGAGGCATTTGAATTCTCTAGAGCATGCGAAATGATTTATCACTTTGCGTGGGATGATTTATGTGACTGGTACCTAGAACTTTCAAAAGAGGCATTTGCAACATCCGACGCTAAAGATTCGAAAAGAGTGCTTGGTTTCGTGTTGGATCAATTACTTAGATTGATGCACCCAGTGATGCCATTTATTACAGAGGAGCTATGGGTTGCGCTTACTGGGGGCGAATCACTTGTCATTGCCACTTGGCCAGTAGCTCATCCTGAGCATGCCGATTCTCAAGGTGAAAAGCTCATCACTCAAGTTCAAGAAATAGTGACTGAAGTACGTCGCTTTAGAAGTGACCAGGGAATTAAAACGAGTCAACGCATTCCTGCACGATTTTTGGCTCCTGCATCAATTAAGCCCTATGAAAGCGCGATGAGATTTGTATTGAAACTCGATCCAGAACCTGCAGGATTTACTCCAAGTGCGACAGTTGAAATCGGCAAGATTAAAGTGGAATTAGATATCAGCGGAACCGTTGACCTAGTGGCAGAGCGTGCACGCTTAACTAAAGATTTGGCTACAGCGCAAAAAGATTTGGCTACAGCGCAAGTAAAACTCACAAATGAGAACTTCATGGCAAAAGCACCAGCAGCGGTGGTAGTTGAAATCAAAGCACGCCTTGCCAAGACCCAAGAAGATATAGATCGGATCACATCAGCTCTAAAATCTTTGCCACAACAATGACAAGTGCCGAAGACCAAGCCAGACTTAAAGCTATCGAGGTAGGGCTGGAAACTCGTTGGCCAGAAACCGCTATTGAGCCAACTCTAGAAAGAATTGCAGCGCTTGTAGATATTTTAGGGTCTCCGCAACTTTCTTATCCAACAATTCATATTGCCGGTACAAATGGGAAAACTTCGACTGCTCGAATGATCGATTCCTTGCTTTTCAATATCGGTATGCGGACTGGACGCTATACAAGCCCTCACCTTGAAAGTTTTTTAGAGCGAATTTCAATTAATGGGCTATCCATTGATTCCAAGGATTTCGTCTTTGCTTATAACGATATAGCTCTGTATTTAGATTTGATGGATAAGAAATTTGAAACTCCGATTTCTTATTTTGAAGCGATGACAGCGCTGGCATTTGTGGCATTTGCTGAATTTCCAGTTGATATAGGCATTATTGAAGCTGGAATGGGTGGCGAATGGGATGCAACCAATGTTGTAGAGGCTGCTGTTTCCGTAATCACACCTATTGGTTTTGATCACATGGCATACCTTGGGAATACTTTGACTGAAATAGCTAGAACTAAAAGTGGAATCATTAAAGAGGGTTCAAACGTTGTGTTGGCACAGCAACAACCAGAAGTAGCTGTTGAGCTCATGCGACGGGTTGCCCAAGTCGGGGCAAATGTGGCACGAGAAGGGGTTGAGTTCTCACTCACCTCACGAAGCGTTGCCGTCGGAGGACAGCTTCTTACCGTTAAAGGACTTGGTGGAGTGTATGAAGATATTTTCCTTCCGCTCCACGGAAAACATCAAGGAGAGAATGCTGCTACTGCATTGGTAGCGGTCGAAAGTTTCTTTGGTGGCCAGGAGTTAGATCAAGAAGCGGTTCGCGCAGGATTTGCCCAAGTTGCTTCACCTGGAAGATGCGAAGTAGTCCATCGTGATCCAACAATTATTCTTGATGCGGCACATAACCCGCATGGAGCCAAAGCGCTTGCCCAGACCCTTGAAAATGAATTTACTTTTGATGAGATTATCGGTGTAGTAGGCGTTTTTGCAGATAAAGAGGTCGAGGAGATTTTGAGAGAGCTTGAGCCAATAGTGAATATTTTGATTGTCACTGAGAGCATTTCCCCGCGGGCTCTACCCGTGGAGGATTTAGCAAGAATTGCGATGAAGATTTTCGAGCCCGATAGAGTAGTACTTGAACCCAGGCTCGAGAAAGCAATTACCACCGCGATTGCCTCTGCAAAGGGCGGCGCTAACAACGAATCCATCGGAATCGTCATTACGGGTTCTGTAACAACTGTGGGGCAAGGCCGGGCAATTATTAAGGGGATCGCAAGCCAATGAAAGTTTTAGGAGCATCGGTTCTTGCGATGGAAAGTTTAGTTTTGGGTTTTGCACTTTTGCTTGCTGGAAAGAGTCAAAGTTCTCCTGTAATTATTTTCGGTGGGTTTGTAGCGATTTTTTGTATGGCACTTGCTGGGACTCTTCGGAGAAAGTGGGCATGGGTTGTGGGTTCGGTTTTGCAGATAGTTTTATTTGCGTATGGTTTTTTCGTTACCCCAATGTTTTTTCTTGGAGCCCTCTTCGGAGGCCTTTGGATTGCAGCCATAGTGGTGGGAAGAAAGGGTGAGGCTGCGCGTGCTGCCCTGCTCAAGGCCGGTGTTTCGAAGCCCCAATAGAACGATTACACTCTGGGGGTGAGCATGGAGAGAACCCTGGTATTAATCAAGCCCGACGGCGTACGTCGTGCGCTTGTTGGCGAAGTTATTTCGCGCATTGAATCAAAGGGATATTCCATTGCTGGAGTGCGAATGATGAATGCAGATCGTTCAATTCTTGAAAGTCACTATGCAGAACATCAAGGGAAACCTTTTTACGAACCACTTCTTGAATTTATGTCATCTGGTCCGATAGTTGCATTAATCGCAGAAGGTAATCGAGTTATTGAAGGCTTTAGATCTCTGGCAGGTGCAACTGATCCAACTGTTGCAGCCCCCGGAACTATTCGTGGCGATCTTGCACGTGATCAAGGAACCAAAGTTGTACAAAATATCGTTCATGGATCGGACTCAGTTGAGTCAGCAACGCGGGAGATAGCAATCTTCTTTCCGGAGGGAATGTAATGAGTAACAGAATGTCCTTTATTGGTCGCGATATGGCCGTTGACCTCGGTACTGCAAACACGCTTGTTTATGTGCGTGGACGTGGAATCGTTCTGAATGAGCCAAGTGTTGTCGCTGTGAACCAGGATACTGGTGGCATTCTCGCCGTTGGTCTTGAAGCCAAGAAAATGATTGGCCGTACCCCCGGAAACATTGTCGCTATCCGCCCACTTAAAGATGGTGTTATCGCAGACTTTGATACAACAGAACGTATGTTGCGTTACTTCATTCAAAAAGTTCACCGTCGTCGATATTTAGCAAAGCCACGCATCGTTGTGTGCGTGCCTTCAGGTATTACAGGTGTTGAGCAGCGTGCTGTTAAGGATGCAGGATATGCAGCGGGCGCACGTAAGGTTTACATTATTGAAGAACCAATGGCTGCAGCAATTGGTGCCGGACTTCCTATCCATGAGCCAACCGGAAACATGGTTGTTGATATTGGCGGTGGAACAACTGAAGTCGCAGTCATTTCCCTTGGTGGAATCGTGACATCACTGTCGATTCGCGTCGGTGGCGATGAACTCGATCAATCCATTATTAACTGGGTTAAGCGTGAATTCTCGCTTCTACTAGGAGAGCGCACTGCTGAAGAAATTAAGATGGCCATTGGCTCTGCCTATCCAATTCAAGGAGAACCAGATGCTGAAATTCGCGGTCGCGATCTAGCAACTGGTCTGCCAAAGACAATTGTTGTTTCAGCTGCTGAAATTCGTAAGGCTATTGAAGAGCCAGTGAACGCAATAATTAACGCCGTAAAGAGCACTCTCGATAAAACTCCACCAGAGTTGGCCAGTGACCTTATGGATCGCGGAATCGTTCTAACTGGCGGAGGAGCGCTCTTGCGCGGACTCGATGAGCGCTTGCGTCGCGAAACCGGAATGCCAATTCACATTGCAGATCGCCCCTTGGATGCAGTGGTTGAAGGATCTGGAAAATGTATTGAAGAGTTTGAGGCTTTAGAGAAGGTCTTGATCTCCGAACCTCGCCGATAGGCTACTTCTATGCGATACGGCGGCGATAACAGAAGTCGTCTCTTGCTCGTAATCTTGATAGTTACTTCACTATTTCTGATTACTCTCGATCTTCGTGGCGTTCAAGTCATGCAAGGTGCAAGAAATGGTGCGCAAACAGTTTTGTCACCTTTCCAACGTGGAGCTAGTTTTGTATTTACTCCTGTGGGCAATTTTTTTTCCGATGTCGCACATTTGGGCAGAACACGTTCGAAACTTAAAGCCCTAGAAGATGAGAATGCAGTTCTGCGAGAGCGAATTCTGACTCGTAGAAGTGTAGATACCGAAATTGGTCAATTGAAATCAGTGCTCAACCTTGCAGGAAAAGCTAGTTACAAAGTCGTCAATGCGCGCGTGATTGCACAAGGTTCAAGTGCAACATTTACTCAAACAATCATTATTGATACTGGCGCTAACATGAAAATTACCCGTGACATGACGGTGATCTCAGGAGAAGGTTTGGTGGGAGTAGTAAAAGAGGTTTATCCAACAACTTCACTCGTTATGCTCTCTTCAGATCCATCATTTCGCGTTGGGGTGCGCATTGCTCACTCAGAGCAAATCGGAATACTTTCGGGCCAAGGTACCGATCATGCAGTTCTACAACTATTGGATAGTCAAAGTAATGTAAAAGTTGGTGATGTACTTTTAGCACGAGGAAGTGAGGGAGATAAACCCTTTGTTCCTGGTGTCCCTGTTGGGCAAGTGACCTACGTTGCTGATGCTGCTGGTGCTGTTTCAGCTTCGGCTGAAGTTAAATTTTTTGCACACCTAAGTTCGCTACGCATTGTTGCTGTCGTGGTGAAAGCACCAGATGCAGACCCACGTGATGCACTTGTCCCACCTAAACCTATGCCTACACCGACTCCGACAGTAACGGTCTATGTCACGCCGTCTGCATCGCCAAGTCCATCAACAAAAAAGTAAAGTTGCATGCTGACCCGTCGCCTGCTGCTCACTTCAACTATTTTCTTTACCTTATTCATTCTGCAAGAGTCGCTTTTTAGTCAGATACGCTTACCACTCGGCGGATTCTCTCTATTTCTTATTTTTACAATTTGTTGGTCAGCGCTAAGCACGCCAGAAGTCGGAGCTATAACTGGGTTCGGTGCCGGGTTATTACTTGATCTTGCACCTGCCAATGATGGGCCCATTGGACAGTGGACGCTTGTACTCATTGTCATCGGATATGGCATTGCTTTTCTTCGTTATGGTGACGACAGTTTAAGAGGAAACCCTTTTAGCCTTGTAGTTCTTGTCGCGGTCGGAGTCGTCGTCACCCTAGGAATTTATCTCATAACTGGTGCTTTATTGGGGTTGGATCTTGGTACCGGATTTCAACTCATGAAAATCTTGGTTGGTAATGGAATCTGGACACTTGTGGTCGCGCCCTTTTTATTGCCGTTGATTTCTCGATTACACCGTGCGATATTTGAAACTCGCGAGACCTTATGAATCAACGATCTCGTTTAAGTTTAGTTGTTGTTCAGGCACTGATTATTTCACTCATGCTTGCGTTATTTGGTCGTCTGTTTTATCTGCAAGTTGGTGCAGGTCCAAAGTATCGCGATGCTGCGCTGAGCATTCAAAGTCGAGATATCGTGAATCCCGCAACACGAGGCATGATTGTTGACTCTTTCGGAGTTCCGTTAGCACTTAATCGCGTGGGCCTAGCTGTGACAGTTGATAGAAGTGTTATTGACCAACAGGCCGATAAAGGTGGTGCAGTACTCAGTCGGACGGCGAAATTACTCGGCCTCAGTTATTCAGATGTATTCCGTCGCACTCGTTTATGCGGTGAACTTGCAAAAGGAAATCAACTGGGGTGTTGGACAGGTACGAGATATCAGCCCATTCCGATTACAAAAGATGCTGACCCTACAAAAGCGCTTGCAATCGTAGAAAAGGCTGACTTATTTCCTGGTATTGATGCAATGCCGGTTGCGGTGCGCAATTACCCTGGCATTGATGGAGTGAATGCAGCACATGAGCTGGGATATGTAGGTCCACTCACTGAATCAGATTTATCCGCAGCAAATGGAACTAAATATTATCGAAGTGAATCAATAGGTAAAGCAGGACTCGAATATCAATATGATTCTTATCTTCGTGGAAAACCAGGAATTCGAACTGTTATTGTCGACCGAAAAGAAGCAGTTACACGCGAATCCCAGAATACAAAATCCATTCCCGGGGACCACGTTGTGACAAGTTTGGATGTGCGCTTACAAGCATCTACTGAGAGTGCGCTTGCTGATGCTGTTGTGCGCGCAAGAAGCAGTGGCTATCGAGGCGATGCGGGAGCGGCAGTTGTCATGGATGTGAAGACTGGTCGTATTTTGGCAATGGCTTCGTATCCAACATATGACCCAAACATTTGGGAAAAAGGTTTAACAGTTAAACAGGCCAAAGATATGTTTAGCGAAAATACTGGCGTTCCTGCGCTATCCCGTGTTTTGCAAGGTTTGTATGCACCTGCTTCAACGTTTAAAGCTGTTTCCTTAGTAGCAGCTGCGAATGCTGGATATGACTTAAATGGAACATATTCCTGTCCAGCCCAAGTAAGCGTCGGAAATAGAGATTTTCAGAATTTCGAAAGTAAAGCGCAAGGTCGATTGACGATGAAGAAAGCAATCGCGATTTCGTGCGACACAATTTGGTACCAGATTGCTTTTGATGAATGGATCAGAGATGGTGGCCTTTCCCCGAAGAAGAGCGCCAATGACTACTTCTTTTCCGCAGCACGTGGATTTCAGGTTGCTCAAAAAACTGGAATTGATTTACCTTCAGAGTCCAGCGGACGAGTGCCTGATCGTCAATGGCGCAACGATTGGTATCAGCAAAACAAAGAGTATTTCTGTAATTATCAAACGCGGGCTCAGAAGAACCAATTGACTCCATTTTTAATTGCGCTAGCAAAGGAAAATTGCATAGATGGTGACAAGATTCGTGGTGGAGATGCTGTTAACTTCTCCATTGGCCAAGGAGACACCGTTCTTACTCCACTCAAGCTAACCCAGATGTATGCAGCAATTGCTAATGGTGGGAAAATTTGGCAACCAACTATTGCCCAAGCAATTGTTAAGACAAACGGGGCAATCGTGAAAAAATTTAAACCAACTGTGATCGGAACACTTCCTGCAACGGCAGCAACTCTTGAATTCTTGCGAGGAGCGTTTCGAGAAGTTGTTGTTAGCGGCACTGCTGCAGGTGTCTTTAGTGGATTCCCATTAGCAATAAGTGGAAAGACTGGAACTGCAGAAGTCTTTGGTCTAAATAAAAATGGCACCAAGAAGGACAACACATCTTGGTTTGCATCCTTTGGTCCGACTGATAAACCACGCTATGCAGTTGTGATGATGGTGAGTCAAGGTGGATTCGGTGCTTCAACAAGCGCTGTTGGCGTGAGAAAGATTTATGAAACTCTTTTCGGTGTCGTGGGTTCTAAAGTAGATCCAACGAAAGCGCTTTTTCCAGAAGGTCCGCCAACTACACTGCCTAGAATTTCCGCAACGACGAAAGTGAAAATGCCATGAGCTTCAGACATTTCACAGGTCGTCGAACCAAAGTAAGACGTTCAATCATGGAGGGTTTCGATCCAATATTAAGTATTGCAGTGGCATTGCTTCTGATTATCGGAACGCTCTTGGTATACGCAGCTACTCGCAGTTGGTATGGCTCTTTAGGATTAGATCCTCAATATTATGTGAAGCGACATATTTTTAATATTCTCATTGGTGGATTTCTTGCATTTGGCACCACGCTCATTGATTACCGCTTGCTTCGTGCTTATACGCCAATTGTTTGGGGCGTTGGCGTCATCGGATTGCTCGCAGTATTGATTCCCGGGATCGGCCGAGAAATTAACGGTGCTCGAGGCTGGATTTCCTTGCCCGGTGGATTTCAAGTGCAGCCGGCGGAATTGGCAAAAATTTCTATCATTATTGGTTTATCCATGTTGCTATCGGAGCGATTGCATGATGGAGATCAGCCAAGCAGCAATGACGTATTACAGGGGTTGGCTATCGCAGCAATCCCTATAGCCTTGATTTTAAAGCAGCCAGATATGGGAACTGTTTTAATCATTAGCGCATCTGTTGTGACAATTATTGCTGTCTCAGGTGCACCTTCACGTTGGGTTGTTGGATTACTTCTTGTAGCGCTGTTAGGTGGATTCACTGCCGTTAAAGTAGGCGTGGTCAATGATTATCAACTTAAACGTTTGCAATCTTTTGTTGACCCAACTGCTGATCCTCAAAGCAGCGGATACCAATTAAGGCAATCGCGAATCACAGTCGGTTCTGGAGGTCTTATAGGCAAGGGGCTTTTCAACGGTCCTCAAACAAATGGAAGATTTGTTCCTGAGCAGCAGACAGATTTTATTTTTACGGTTGCGGGGGAAGAATTTGGTTTTCTAGGAAGCGGTGCCATCTTGCTTCTCTTCCTTGTGATTTTGGTAAGAGGATTTAGGATTGCCCGAAGATCGCAAGATGCATTTGGCCGATTGGTGTGCACGGGAGTTATTTCTTGGTTCGCATTCCAGGCTTTCGAAAATATTGGGATGACAATGGGGCTGATGCCAATGACAGGAGTGCCATTGCCATTTATGTCATATGGAGGTTCGAGTATGTTCGCCAATTTGATTGGCATTGGCCTTTTACAGAATATTCACGCTCGTCAGCGAGGGTAACTGCCTCAACTTTGAGCTTTACCCCCTTCATCTGCCATACTTACCCCAACGTCCAGCGCGGCTCGCGATTTCTTCGCGATAAATGCCTAGCGCGGACACACAGAATTGCTCGATTTCGAGCCAGAGCGCGTTTTTTACAGAACGCATAGAGGATTTGGTGCCATGGCTATTGAGCCAAAGTCGCCGCGCAAGCGTGCGGTTAAAAAAGTTACGAAAGCTCCCGTTGACCCTGCAGTGCAGACAAGCGAGCAGTCAGATAAAAAAGTTTCAGCGAAAAAGAAAAGCGCAGCCGCGATTCCCGTTCCTATGTTTCAAGCTGCCACACCAGATGTAAAACCAGCGAAAGCCGTTCGCGAAAAAGCACCTGCCAAAACTGTTGAGGTTGCTAAGAGTGAAGTGGATTCAGAATCAGATGGCGATTCAAAGGATTCACGTGGCCGTCGCCGTCGCCGCGGAGGGCGTGGTCGTCACCGATCTAGTGATGCCCAAGCATCTACAAATGATGGTGCAACTAGCGTCGAGACAAATGATGAGAGTTCAACTGCTGCTACCCATCGCCGCCGCCGTCGCAGATCCACTGCCGATGGAGTGACACCGGGAGAAACCATTGAAGAAGATGGGGTAATCACCGTTGTCAAAGTTCGGGAAAGCCGCCCAGTACGTGAAGTGCGCGAGAGACCACGAAAAGAATCTCGTTCACCAGTGCGCAGAAGTCGTGAAAATCGAAGTGAATATCGTGAGCCTTATCGCAAGCGCGGAACAATCATTACTGAAGGTGAATTCCTCGCCCGCCGAGAGAATGTCGATCGCGAGATGTTGGTGCGCCAAATCGGCGATCGCACCCAGATCGCCGTCATTGAAGACAAAGTGATGGTCGAGCATTACGTTAACCGCAATAGCAATATTTCATACGTAGGTAACGTCTACTTAGGTCGCGTTCAGAACGTACTTCCCAGCATGGAAGCTGCTTTCGTTGATATTGGAAAAGGCAGAAATGCTGTTCTTTACGCAGCCGAAGTAAATTGGGATGCTGCCGGAATATCTGATTCACAACCGCGCAAAATTGAGATGGTATTGAAAACTGGGCAACCAGTTCTCGTACAAGTAACAAAAGATCCAATCGGCCAAAAGGGCGCACGACTAACAAGTCAGATTTCACTTCCTGGTCGATATTTGGTTTATGTTCCTGGCGGCGGTATGAGCGGTATTAGTCGCAGACTTCCGGAACCAGAACGCGCTCGTCTCAAGGCAGTTTTAAAACCAATCGTTCCTGAAGAAGCAGGAGTGATTGTTCGTACTGCCGCAGAAGGTGCAAGCGATGTTGAAATTGAAGGCGATGTTGCTCGACTTAAAGCGCAATGGGATGACATTGTTCAAAAATCTGAAAACCCAAATTTCCATGCTCCGGCACTTCTTTATGCAGAGCCCGATCTAGCAGTTCGAGTTATCCGCGATATCTTCAACGAAGATTTCCGAAAGCTCACAATTCAAGGAAGCCAGGCATGGGAAGATATCCATGGTTATTTGAGTTTCATTGCACCAGAACTCACATCAAAAATTGAAAAGTGGACCGGGCTTGGCGATTTATTTGCTGACTACCGAGTTGATGAGCAATTGTCTAAGGCATTTGATCGCAAAGTGTATTTACCTTCTGGTGGATCATTAGTTATCGATCGTACCGAAGCGATGGTTGTGATCGATGTGAACACAGGAAAATTCATCGGTAAAGGTGGAAACCTTGAAGAGACTGTTACCAAGAACAACATGGAAGCGGCAGAAGAGATTGCTCGCCAACTTCGACTCCGAGACCTTGGCGGAATTGTTGTCATTGACTTCATCGACATGATTCTTGAATCGAACAGAGAGCAAGTATTGCGACGTTTAGTTGAATGCTTAGGACGCGATCGCACCAAACATCAGGTTGCTGAAGTAACTTCACTTGGATTAGTTCAAATGACACGAAAGCGCATTGGGCAGGGGCTCATCGAAGCTTTCTCAACAACGTGCGATAGCTGTGCTGGGCGTGGAATTCATATCCATACCGAACCTGTTAAATCAAAACCAACTCCTGTATTTGCTGAGAGTGAATCCAATAATTCACACGAAGAATTGGAAAATTCTCATGATCGTTCCGATGAAAGCAGTCATGCCGGCAGAGATTTGGATGTTGATTCGGATACGGATACAACCCATGCAGAGACCAAAGAGGAGCCCATCAAGGCTCGAAAGCGTCGTCGAGCGGTTAGCACTGGGGTCGTCACGCCAGGTGCCTGAGAGCTTCAAACTCTCAGTTTGACCCAGGACCCCCTCATTGCCTACCCTTAGTCTTCGCTTAGTGGTCGCATTTACCGCTGACTGCAATAGAACTGGAGCACCAACGTGTACGCAATTGTGAAAGCTGGCGGGCGCCAAGAAAAAGTCGCCGTCGGAGACACGCTCACCGTCGATCGTATCGATGGAGCTGCTGGTTCAACCGTTACTTTTTCCGCTGTCCTTCTCGTAGACGGAGCCAGTGTTACAACTGATCCAAAAGTTCTTTCAGGCGTAAAAGTTACTGCCGAGGTTCTTGATGAGACTAAAGGCAAGAAGATTCACATCTTGCGTTACAAGAACAAGACCGGCTATCGCCGTCGTCAAGGTTTTCGTTCACAAAATACCCGCGTTAAAATTACTGCCATCAACGGCGTCAAGTAAAACCAAACTTCAAGGAGTTGAGAAATGGCAAGTAAAAAAGGTGTCTCCTCGACACGAAACGGTCGCGATTCCAATGCTCAATATCTCGGAATCAAGCGCTTCGGCGGTCAAGTAGTTAACAGCGGCGAAATTCTTGTTCGTCAACGCGGAACTCACTTTCACCCAGGTGCCAATGTTGGCCGTGGCAAAGATGACACACTTTTTGCACTCGCTGCAGGGGCTGTTGAATTCGGTCGCGCTCGCGGACGTCGCGTAGTTAATGTGGTTCCGGTCGGTTAATTCGGTTCTCATAAAAGAGCGGGCCGTTAATGCGGACCCGCTTTTTTTATTCCAGTCATAAGTTTGTAAATGCACGAAGAAGGGCAAGGTAAGAAGATGACGACATTCGTAGATCGCGTCACCCTCTTTGCCTCTGCCGGAAAAGGCGGCGATGGCTGCGTTTCCGTAAAGCGTGAAAAATTTAAACCACTTGGCGGGCCAGATGGTGGCAACGGTGGTCGCGGTGGCGATATCACTTTAGTTGTTGATCAAAATGTCACAACGCTTCTTGATTACCATCATTCACCACATAGAAAAGCAACGTCAGGACGTGCCGGATATGGCGATCGTAAAGATGGTCCATCAGGTGAAGATTTAGTTCTTACCGTTCCTAATGGCACTGTTGTTTATGATGGCGACGGAAATCAGCTCGCAGATTTAGTTGGTAACGGCACTATTTTCATTGCTGCACAAGGTGGCTTTGGTGGGCTTGGCAATTTAGCTCTTTCATCGTCAAAGCGTCGCGCACCAGGCTTTGCACTTCTTGGCGAACCAGGTGAAGAACGCACGCTAATTTTGGAGCTCAAAAGCGTTGCCGATATTGCTCTTGTTGGTTATCCAAGTGCTGGAAAATCTTCGCTTATTGCTGCAATTTCTGCTGCTCGTCCAAAGATTGCTGACTATCCATTTACAACGCTTGTTCCAAATCTTGGCGTAGTCCAAGCAGGAGAAACTCGCTTTACTGTTGCCGATGTTCCCGGACTTATCCCTGGTGCTAGTCAAGGAAAAGGTTTAGGTCTTGAGTTTTTAAGGCACGTTGAGCGATGCGTTGCACTTGTGCATGTACTCGATTGTGGAACGTTAGAAACTGATCGAAATCCAGTGAGCGATTTAGAAATTATCGAATCAGAGTTGGCGCAATACGGTGGACTTGAAGATCGCCCACGCATGATTGCACTCAACAAGATTGATTTACCAGATGGCCAAGCTATGGCCGACATGGTTGAACAAACGCTGCGTGATCGTGAGTATGAGGTTTATCAAGTATCTGCGGCATCGCGTGCAGGTCTCACAGAGCTTACATATGCAATGGCGAGAATCATTCAAAAAACTCGTGCCGAATCAGCAGTGGAGGAACGAACTCGAATTGTTCTTCGTCCAGTAGCGGTTGATGATTCTGGATTTACTGTTGTAGCAAATACTGATGGTTCGTTCAGTGTTTCTGGCGCGAAAGTTATGCGCTGGGTTCGCCAAACAGATTTCAAAAATGCTGAAGCAATTGGTTACCTTGCAGATCGTATGGCTCAACTTGGCGTAGAAAGAGACCTCTTTAGAAAAGGCGCAGTATCTGGAGTTGAAGTTCGAGTTGGAAGTGGTGAGAGCGCAGTTGTGTTTGATTGGGAACCAACTATCGAGGCAGGCGCAGAATTGCTTGGTTCTGCTCGAGGAGAAGATGCACGCTTCGATGGTCCATGGCGCGGATATACAAAAGTTCAAGATCAACTCAATGACCATGAAATTGCGGAACAATGGGAGTACAAAGTTGTTGATCCACATACCCCTGCTTTGAGCGGGCAGATTGTTGAGGCTGAAGAGGAGGGTGTGCAATGAGTATTGGATTAAGTTCTGAAAAGAGCCGTGAGCAAATCGCGAAAGCCAAGCGCATCGTTGTCAAAATCGGCTCCTCATCCCTGACTGGTTCTGCTGGTTCATTTCTAGATGAAAAAGCAGTGAACGCACTCGTTGATCTTGTTGTTGGTGCACGTGATCGAGGCGCAGAAGTGGCCGTCGTTTCATCGGGTGCAATCGCTGCAGGTTTAGCACCGCTTGGGCTTAAAGCGCGTCCAAAAGATTTAGCAACACAACAAGCTGCTGCCTCTGTTGGCCAAGGGTTATTAATTCACCGCTATACAGAATCCTTAGCTCGCCACCACGTTACTGCTTCGCAAGTACTGCTCACGACCCAAGACATTGTCCGGAGAGAGCATTACCAAAACGCTCAGCGCACAATTGATAAGTTACTTTCCCTTGGCGTTGTTCCTATCATTAATGAAAACGACAGCGTCGGAACCCAAGAGATTCGTTTTGGAGATAACGATCGTTTAGCTGCCTTGGTATCAATGCTTATCGGAGCAGACTTACTTATCCTTGTTTCAGATATCGACGCGCTCTATGACGCTCCACCTTCAACGCCAGGTGCTAAAAGAATTAGCAATGTGCAATCGCTTAGTGACATTGATGAATCAACTCTTGGCGGTTCAGGTTCGGCAGGTGTTGGTAGTGGGGGAATGATTACAAAAGTTGAAGCTGCACGAATTGCAACGGGTGCAGGCATTGCCACGTTATTGACGACACTTGACGAGGCACCGAATGCTATTGTCGGTAAAGATT
>Ga0194050_1000190_pt1 | contig 20517 bp, 21 predicted proteins | sample SepL2310m_MetaG_FD_148657 | JGI IMG/M metagenome (GOLD analysis project Ga0194050, IMG submission 148657) | Anoxic zone freshwater microbial communities from boreal shield lake in IISD Experimental Lakes Area, Ontario, Canada - Sep2016-L239-10m | ecosystem: Environmental > Aquatic > Freshwater >...
GTCGCGAAGATCCTGCCCTCTTAACTGGTGAAGCAAAGTTCACCAACGATCTCAATCTGCCTGGTGCACTGCATCTTTCAATCTTGAGGTCTCCACATGCACACGCAAAAATTGTGAGCATTGATACGGCCGCAGCAAAAGCTTCTCCAGGCGTAGTCGCTGTTTACACCGGAGCAGAGTTGCAGTCTCAGTGGGCTGGTCCAATGCCATGTGCGTGGCCAGTAACTCCAGACATGAAGAACCCGCCACACTTCCCACTTGCAGCGAGCAAGGTTTGTTACGTCGGTGACGGCGTAGTTGCGGTGCTGGCAACTAGCGAGAGTGCATCGCGCGATGCACTCGACCTCATTGAAGTGGAATACAACGTTTTGAAAGCAGTTGTCGATGTTGAAGAGGCTCTCAGTGATGCCAACATCATCCACGAAGATTTGGGAACGAATAAGAGTTACACCTGGAACTTAAAGATCGAGGCCACCGAGGGTTGCGTCGAAGAAGCATTTCAAAAGGCTGCGTTCAAAGTCAGCGAGCGCTACGTGCAGCAACGTTTGTTGCCAATGGCGATGGAGCCACGTGCGGTTGCCGCGGTGCCTCAACCATTTGGTGGCGACATCACGCTGTACTCCTCCACCCAGATACCTCACATTCTCAAAGTGATGGCAGCGCTCACACTCGGTATTCCCGAGCATCAGGTACGTGTGGTTGCACCGAGTGTCGGTGGCGGCTTCGGATCAAAACTCGACGTGTATGCCGAGGAATTGTTGTGCATGGCGCTTGCTCGGATGCACAATTTGCCTGTGCGCTGGGTCGAAGAGCGCAGTGAAAACTCGATGGCCACCATTCACGGTCGTGGTCAGGTGCAATACGTCGAACTCGCAGCCGACAAGAGTGGCAAGCTCACTGCAGTACGCGTGCGCATCAAGGCCGACATGGGTGCATACCTGCAGTTGGTCACGCCTGGCGTGCCTATTTTGGGTGCATTCTTGTATGCAGGCGTATACGACATTCCACTTGCCTACGACTTCAGTTGCGACGGCATCTTCACAACGCTCACGCCAACCGATGCATATCGCGGTGCTGGTCGTCCCGAGGCCACTTATGCAATTGAATGCGCGATGGACGCACTCGCGCGCCAAATGAAGATCGACCCACTCGAGTTGCGCAAGCGCAACTTCATTCAAAAAGAGCAGTTTCCGTACACAGCATTTAGCGGGCTTACATACGACTCTGGTGACCACTTGCAGGCCGCCGAAAAAGCAGCAGGTCTTGCGGATTATGTGGGAATTCGAACAAAGCAAGCCAAACAAAACGTCGCCGGAGCAAAGAAGCGTCTTGGTATTGGCATGACTTCGTACTTTGAAATGTGCGGCCTTGCACCATCGCGCGTGCTCGCCTCGCTCAACTATGGCGCTGGTGGTTGGGAAGCAGCAACCGTACGTGTGCTGCCAACTTGCAAAGTGCAAGTTGTCACTGGCACATCGCCACACGGTCAGGGTCACGAAACATCGTGGGCCATGATTGCATCCGAAAAACTTGGTATTCCCCAAGAAGACATTGACGTGTTGCACAGCGACACCGCCATCTCACCACTGGGTCTCGACACCTACGGCTCGCGTTCACTCGCCGTTGGTGGAGTCGCCGTTGCAGGTGCGTGTGACAAAGTCATTGACAAGGCTCGACTCATTGCCGCGCACCAACTTGAGTGTTCTGCCGATGACCTCGAGTTTGCTGGTGGCGTGTTTAGCGTCAAAGGTTCGCCAGATCGCGCAGTGCCCATGGCGGCAATTGCATTTGCAGCATTCACGGCGCACAATCTTCCAGATGGCCTCGAGCCAAACCTCGAAGCGCAGTACAGCTATGACCCACCAAACTTTTCGTGGCCATTTGGTACACACATGTGCGTACTTGAAGTTGATACCGAAACTGGCAAGATCGAAATTCTCAAATACGTTGCCGTTGATGACTGCGGTGTACAGATCAACCCACTCATCGTTGAGGGTCAGGTACACGGCGGTGTAATTCAGGGCCTCGCACAAGCGCTATTCGAAGAGGCCGTCTATGACTCTGATGGCAACTTAAAAACAACAACACTTGCTGAATACTTGGTACCTGCAGCAAGCGATGTTCCGTCGATTACCACTGCTCACACCGTCACACCGTCACCGACAAATCAACTCGGTGTCAAAGGCGTCGGAGAGGCTGGCACCATTGGTGCAGCAAGCACCGTAGTCAATGCAATTATTGACGCATTGTCCGGGCTCGGAGTTACCGAGATGCCAATGCCAGCATCACCACAAACTGTGTGGCGCGCAATTCAATCAGCGGCACAAGCAAAGTAACTACGAAATAATTCAAGGGAGCACATCGTGATACCAGCAGCATTTGATTACAAGCGAGCATCTTCGGCAGCCGAAGCAATTTCGCTCGTCGGACAATACGGTGACGAAGCCAAGTTTTTGGCAGGCGGACACAGCCTTATTCCATTAATGAAACTTCGTCTGGCCCAGCCAGCGATGCTCATCGACATCGGTCGCATTAAAGATCTCTCTTACATCAAAGACGGCGGAGACTTCATTGCAATCGGTGCACTCACTCGCCACATGGATGTAGAGAAATCGGCGCTTGTACTTAAAGAAGTGCCATTGCTCGCCCACGCTGCAGGTTATGTGGGTGACGCCCAGGTTCGCCATCGCGGAACTATTGGTGGATCACTTGCTCACGCCGACTCGGCGAGCGATCTTCCTGCAACAACCCTTGCGCTCGGTGCTACCTACGTTGCACAAGGCCCGAAAGGCGAACGACTCATTGCCGCAGCCGACTTCTACAAAGGCTTTCTTGAAAGCGCACTTCAGCCAGACGAAATGCTGACCGAAATTCGTGTGCCGAAGATGAATGGCGCAAAGTGGGGTTTCGAGAAGTTCAATCGCCGTGCTCAAGACTGGGCAATCGTTGGTGTGGCTGCGTGGCGCAGCAAAGACGCATCAGGCGTCGCACTCGTCAACATGGGCAGCACCCCTATCTTGGCAACAAGTGTTTCGGCAGCCCTCAAGTCTGGTGCTTCAGTTGCAGACGCAGCCGAAAAAGCAGCAGCCGAAGCCGAGCCACAAGATGATCTCAACGCATCGAGCGAATACCGTGTGCACTTAGCCAAAGTGCTTGTGCGTCGCGCACTTGAAAAAGCGTCGGCATAACAATTTCGCTAAACTTGTAAGCCTGTCAGTCGCAACCTTTCTTCGGCGTAAACCAACACGCACGCGTGTAGTTGCTATTGCGCTATATCTAGCGCTGTTTGCATGGTCAATCAAGCGTTTTGGATTGCCCGTTGATCGCATTGCGGTCACCGGTTGGGTGCTCGTCGCATTTATTTTTGCCAACGTTGGCAGAAAATGGAAGGACCAGCTCGCCATGTTTCGCGACTGGTCAATCTTTGCCGGAATGCTCTTTGCATACGAATACAGCCGTGGTCTTTCCGACCAACTGGGTCGCCCCATCTCGTATTTAGCCGTTCGCAATATCGATCGCGCGCTCTTTTTTGGCACAGACCCCAATGTGTGGATGCAACAGCACCTCAATATTTCGAAAGTTCTCAGTTGGTACGAATACCCGCTGGCTGTCACCTATATGACGCACTTTATTTTTCCGCCTGGAGTTGCGGTGTTGTTGTGGTGGCTTAATCGAGACATGTGGGTGCGTTATGTGCGCAGACTTGGAATCTTGTTCTTTTTGTCATGCGCCACATTTGCAGCATTTCCAGTTGCACCACCCTGGCTCACAGCAAAACAGGGTTACATCGCACCGCTACAGCGCATCACCGCTCGCGCATGGTCGCACATGGGCATCAAGTCGGTGAGCAAAGTGTTTGACCGCGGCACTGCCATTACCAATCCGTATGCAGCAATGCCTTCGTTGCATGCGGCGTGCGCACTCTTGGTTGTGTTGTTCTTTTTTCCGTACATGCCAAAGTGGTTGCGAGTCATCTCGCTTGCATTTCCAGCAAGTATGGCTCTTTGTCTTGTCTATTTCGGCGAGCACTACGTTGCCGATATTTTGGCTGGCTGGCTCTACGTGGGCATTGCAATCTGGATTTCAAACAGATGGGAAAAACGAAATTCTGGTGCAGTGAAATCTAAGCACGCGCGTTAAAAAGTGATTTGGGCCGATGCTCGCGATGCGATGTATGGCTTGAAGTACTTGGCACGAATCTCATTGTGTGATGCGTTTTCGTCGTACTGACGCCACCCATCAACATCATCAAATGTCGCAACGATTAGATAGTCGGCATTAACAGCAGTCGACACACCCAAGTCGGGGCCGCAATGATATTCACGCACTGATGAAATGTGTGAAGCCATTTCTTGCAGCACAACCGAAACAGTCTCGGCATAGTTCGGTGGCACCTGATCATTCCACGTGATTGCGACGACATGCTGAAGCATTACAACAACCCTCCATATGATCCACCGTCTACTTGCAAACTTGCACCGGTCACAAACTTTGCACCCTCACCACACAAAAACGCAACTACCTGACCAAAGTCTGCAGGGTCCCCCGCAACTCCGGCAGGAATACCAAGCGCCGATGCATCGGGCGTCACTCCATACAGCTGCGTAATGCGATCTGTTGCATGAATGCCTGGTTGCACGGTGTTGACCGTGACTCCATCTTGTGCAACTTCGCGAGCAACAGTTTTCAAAAATCCCGTTACTCCCGCTCGTGCAGTGTTAGACAAAATTAAGTTTGCCATTGGCTGACGCACAGCAACTGACGTAATAGCAACGATGCGGCCCCACTTGCGAGCCTGCATGCCTGGCAACACTTCTTTGCACATACCAATTACCGACAACAGGTTTTGTTCAAGCGCTGCTGGGTATGCATCCAATTCAGTTGATGCAAAGTTTCCCGCTGGTGGTCCGCCACCATTTGCTACCAAAATATCTATGTGTCCAAGTATCGCAATGGCTTCGCGCACAAATTTCGCACCGCCCTCACCGGTCGAGACATCCGCAACAATGCCGATGCAACCATTACCGATGTTTTTTGCTGCATCGGCCACACGCGCAGCATCACGACTGCAAATAACTACTCGCACTCCTTCGTTGGCAAGTGCCTGTGCTGTTGCAAAACCTAAACCAGCAGAACCAGCAGCAACCGCAGCAGTTCTTGCACTAATTCCAAGATCCATAGCCCAAAACGCTACTGCGGCTGGTGCTAACTTGGTGCCGTTAGGTGGTGAGAAAACCCATGGCTGGGTATCAAGAAGACGAACGCTTTCTGGATGCGATCGCTGACGCCGAGCCGTATCCGTATTGGATGGAAGATGTCGACGAACCCGACTCCAATCCGATGCTCGTGCGCGACGATTCGTGCGACTTGTGCATTGTTGGTGGTGGCTACACGGGTCTCTGGACCGCGATCTTGGCCAAAGAACGCAATCCTTCTGCAGATGTCATTCTGATCGACTCACACGAAGTTGGTTCTGCAGCGAGTGGTCGCAATGGCGGCTTCATGGATTCGAGCCTCACGCATGGAATAGCCAATGCGCAGCAACGCTTCCCCGAAGAAGTTGGTTTACTTGAGGATTTGGGGCTCGAAAACCTCAATCAAATTGAAGCAGCAATTCGTCGCTACAACATCGATTGCGACTTTGAACGCAACGGTGTGATCGAGATTGCGAGCACGCGCCATGCAGGCAACTACCTCGACGAGATGCGCGAAGACTACGAACAATTGCTTGAGTTGGGTCACAAAGTTGAATGGCTCGATCAACAAGCTGTGCAACGCGAAGTTGCATCGCCAATTTTTACTGGCGGCATGTGGTGCAAAGACACCGCTGCGCTTGTCGATCCGGCACGCCTTGTGTGGGGTCTTAAAAGTGCGGCCGAAAGTCTTGGTGTGCGCATCTTTGAAGACACGCGAGCAACTGGTCTCGACTATGCGGGAAGCGGCGTCTCAATCGAAACAGCATTGGCCGACATCAAAGCCAAACATGTTGCGCTCGCCACCAACGCCTTCAAACCGCTACTCAAGCGCATGCATAACTACATTGCGCCGGTATACGACTACTGCCTCGTTACCGAGCCACTGAACGCACAGCAACTTGACAGTTTGGGTTGGAAAAATCGTCAAGGTTTATCCGACATCTCTAATCAGTTTCACTATTACCGACTCACTGCCGACAATCGGATTCTCTGGGGCGGCTACGACGCCATGTATTTCTTCGGTGGAAAAATGAGTGTCGATTTGGAATCCCGTCCAGAGAGTTGGGCAAAGTTGTCGCAACACTTCTTCGAAACTTTCCCTCAACTTGAAGGTGTCAAGTTTTCACACGTATGGGGCGGCGCCATCGATACATGCAGTCGCTACAGCGTGTTTTGGGGCCAAGCAATGCGCAATCGAGTTGCATACGCAATCGGCTACACCGGCCTTGGCGTGGCAAGTTCGCGTTTTGGTGCCGAAGTCATGCTCGATTTGCTCGACGGGCGTAAAACCCAAGCAACTCAAACCAAATTCGTACGAAGCAAGCCGCTTCCGTTTCCACCCGAGCCATTTCGCTTTATCGGCATTCAGACAACGCGCTGGGCGCTCAGCCGTGAAGACCGCACGGGTAAACGCAATCTCTGGCTGCGCACCCTCGACCGGCTGGGTTTGGGCTTCGACTCGTAACCCTCGTGCCTCTACAGTGAGTCAATGAGTTTGCCCGCACTCACATCGGTAGCCCAAGTACGAAACGCACTCGGTGGGCAAAACTATTTGGCCGATGAAGGCCTCGCGACTGCAGTTTTTTTGGCGTTGTCGCTCAAGCGCCCTCTCTTATTGGAGGGTGAAGCAGGTGTTGGAAAAACAGAGTTAGCAAAAGTGATTTCGGCAATGACAGGCGGCGAACTCATTCGTCTGCAGTGTTACGAAGGCATCGATGCCTCGCAGGCTGTGTACGACTGGGACTACTCGCGCCAACTCTTGCACCTTCGCGCAGCCGAAGCATCTGGTGAGGCAAAGTCAAAAAACACCTCGCTGCTTGAAAGCGAGTTGTACAACGAAAGGTTTTTGATCAAGCGTGCACTGTTGCGCGCCATCGACAACCGCACTACTCCTGCAGTTCTCTTGATCGACGAAATCGACAGAGCCGATGACGAGTTTGAGGCATACCTGCTCGAGATTCTTTCCGATTTTCAAATCACTGTTCCCGAACTGGGCACGTTCAGCGCAACCAACCCGCCAATCGTGGTGCTCACTTCTAATCGCACGCGCGATGTACACGACGCATTGAAGCGTCGATGTCTGTATCACTGGGTTGAACACCCAAATTTTGAGCGCGAAGTTGCCATCGTTCGGTTGCGTGTTCCGCAAATCGCAGAGTCACTTGCACGGCAAGTTGCTGCAGCAGTCGAAGCTATGCGTGGTCTCAATTTGTACAAGCCACCTGGCGTTGCCGAGACTATCGATTGGGCAACCGCGCTTGGTCAACTCGGAATTCTCGAACTCGACGAGACCAGCGTCGCTGCAACGCTTGGCACAGTGCTCAAGTACCGCGAAGATCACGAACGTGTGCGCGAAACGGGCATTGCCGATCTTGTGAAACAAGCCTTCGACCGCGGCTTGTCTCATAACTAGAGAGCATCAGTTATGTCAACAGCGCTAAAGCAGCCTGCTGGCTCATCGGCAGACGAAATGGCAGTTTCGTTTGCGCGCGTGTTGCGCGGTGCGGGTATCAGTGTTCCCATTGATTCGGTAATCACGTTTGTACAAGCGCTTGACGTTGTGTCAATGACTAAACGTGACGATGTGTATTGGGCTGGGCGGGCCACATTGGTGCATCGACCAGAGGATCAGCAGCTGTTCGACAGAGCATTTGCAGTTTTTTGGGAACGCCGCAATGCAACAGACGTCGACGAAGATGGTCCACCACAAAAAATCACGCTGTTGCTCGACGACGAAGATGGTCCAAACGAAAATAATGCTGATGCACATGACGACAATCAGACGATGCAAATGCGCTTTACTGCAAACGAATCATTGCGCAGCAAAGATTTTGCTCAATACACCGACGAAGAATTGTACGAATCTCAACGCCTCATGCATCAACTTCGTCTCGCTGGCCCTCCCCGACAATCACTTCGCCTCACACATGCAAAACGCAGTGGTTCTCGTCACGACTTGCGTCGCACTGTTCGTGCGTCGCTCGCATTCGGTGGCGAGCCTGCGCAATTGCACTGGCGCAAACCAAGCGAGCGCCAACGTCGACTCGTTGTGCTTCTCGACATCTCGGGCAGCATGGAGCCATACGCGCGAGCTCTGCTTCGTTTTATGCACGCAGCCGTTGTTGGTAGGCAACGCGTTGAGGCATTTACGTTTGGCACAAGGCTCACTCGGCTCACAAAAGAACTCAACAGCCGCGACCCGGACAAAGCACTTACTCGCGCTGCAGCACAAGTGCCCGACTGGAGCGGAGGCACCCGACTCGGCGAAAGCCTACGCAAATTTAATGCAACATGGGGTGTGCGCGGAATGGCCCGCGGCGCAATTGTCGTAGTGCTCAGCGATGGTTGGGACAGAGGTGACCCAATTGTTCTTGCCGAGCAGATGCAACGCTTACAACGAGTTGCGTTCAGAGTCGTGTGGGTTAATCCACTCAAGGTCACCCCTGGTTATGCGCCGCTTGCTCGGGGCATGGCTGCAGCACTTCCGTATGTAGACGATTTTGTAGAGGGCCATTCCATACAGGCTCTCGAGCACCTCACTCGAGTGATTTCTCGCGATTGACTGATACCTATGCGTGAACTATTGAACGACATCGAGCGGTGGCAGCAGGCAGGCAAACAGATTGCGGTTGCTCGCGTCGTCGACATCGAAGGCTCTGGCCCACGCGATCCCGGTGCCGCAATGGCTGTCAATGAAGATGGCGAAGTTGTTGGCTCGGTGAGTGGCGGATGCGTCGAAGGTGCAGTGGTTGCTGAGGCACTCGAGATATTGCACGGCGACAAACAACCTCGTCTTGTCAAGTTTGGTTACTCCGACGACGAAGCATTTGCAGTGGGTCTCACTTGCGGCGGCATCATTCATCTTTTTATCGCACCACTCACCTGGTAAAACATGACGCTCCAACCAATGTCGCTCTACCCAATTTTCTCCGAACGAGTTCGCTCCAATATTCCGGTTGCACTCGTCACTGTCATCGATGGTCCACATATCGGCGCGACGATGCTCATCTCTCCGTCATCAGACGCAGTGGGCACGCTGGGTGATAGCGAACTCGACCGTGTCGTTGCTCGCGATGCATTAGGCGAAGTTGAGGCCGGACGCACAGGTGTGCGTCACTATGGTCCGCAGGGTCAAACAACTCCAGAAGATTTAGTAGACACGCCAACAGTTCGTGTTTTTATCGAAGCGTTTTCGCCACCGCCAACAATGTGGATCTTTGGCGCGGTCGATTTCACTGCCGCGCTTGCCAAGGTTGCAAAAGTGCTCGGCTATTACGTGGTTGTGTGCGACGCCCGCGAAGTTTTTGCTACTCGCCGTCGTTTTCCAATGGCCGACGAAGTTTTGGTCTCGTGGCCAGCGCCATTATTTACTCAGCGCGGCGCAGCGCTCACTTCTCGCGATGCGGTATGCATTTTGACCCACGACCCAAAGTTTGATGTGCCTGCAGTGCAGGGTGCTCTTGCCACAAACGTTGGTTACATCGGCGTAATGGGCAGCCGTAAAACACACGCAAAGCGGCTTGAACGACTTGCCGAGGTGGGCATTACAAGCACCGACCAATTGGCTCGACTCATGTCTCCAATTGGTCTCGACATCGGTGCAAGAACTCCAGAAGAAACAGCGATTTCAATTGTTGGAGAGATTATTGCGCGGCGCACGGGCCGCGGTGCGCCATCTTTGCGCGACAGCAACGGACCAATTCACAAATAAATTCACAAGTAAATTCAAATTAACGGATTTGCGTATTTCACCCATGAGGTAATGCGCTCGTTCATCATTTGCAGTTCAACACTTCTGCCCGAATAGGGAGTTTGCAAAACTGCGCTCTGCACTCCCAAATACATCGCAATGTGACCAGGACGCCAAATTAAGTCACCGGGCTGCGCATCTTCGACTTTTACTCGTGTGGCACTCGCAAACTGTGCACTCGATCCGTGTGTCATGCCAACGCCAACTTTCCCCCACGCAAAAGCAACTAGTCCCGAACAATCAAAAGCAACATTTTCAATTGCGGCATTATTTTTGTAGGGAACACCCAGTTGCGTCAGACCATTTATCAACGCAAGTTTGTGCGACATGTCTGCACGCAGCCAAGACTGTTGCATGAGTCGCACGTCAACTCCCAAGAAGTTTGCAGCCTGCGCAGCAATGTTGGCAACATACGCAGAGAAGACATCATTTTGATCCGCTGCACTGAGTTCGGTGAGCGAATCGAAAATCGCAACTGCTTCTTGTGCGGACTGTGCAATCACTCGTTCTTGACCTTGTGGCATTGGTTTGGCCGATACTTGTTGAGGCAGTCCAAACATCACAACCACAGCAACAAGCGCTGCGGCAACGAACGCTCGGCATGCAAACCTGAAGTCCAGAGTGCGTTCCGATCGTCTAACCACCAAGTGGGTATACGGATATAGATGTGTTGAGTTCATGGTTTTGGGGGTGACAGGGTGGCCCTGACTCAACCGGGGGGCGGTGGAGTTCGCGGGGGCGATAACTCGCCATATGTCAACTGAGTAACAGTTTATGTCATCTAATTGTAATATTTGGGGATCCTCCAAAACCCAAGTAGACATTGGGTATGACAGGGTCTCTCACCGTTGCTGTAGTGCTCGCTGCAGGGAGTGGAACCCGATTCGTTGGATCGACCCACAAGCTACTGAGCGTCGCTCAGGGGCGCCCTGTGTATCACTGGGCGACCGAATCAGCCATCGAATCCAGCATCGGGCCAGTGGTCGTGGTGACCGGCAAAACGCTACTGCCGCTCGATTTTGCCCTCAGTGACGAGGCGCAGGCATCCATCACAAAATGGGGCCTGCCGCATTCGATCAATAATCCCAATTGGTCGATCGGCATGGCAAGTTCGGTCCACTGCGCAATCGAATTCGCCGCATCGCTCGGCGCGCAGGCAGTGGTCATCGGTCTCGCCGATCAACCGTGCGTTCCACCAAGTGCTTGGCAACGTGTTGCAAGCAGCACTTCCCCACTTGCAGTAGCGACATACGACACCAAGCGCGGCAACCCTGTCAAGTTGCATGCAGAGATGTGGTCGCACTTACCAACAACAGGCGACGAAGGCGCGCGCAACTTATTGCGCTCTCATCATCAACTTGTCAGTGAAGTATCCTGTTCAGGGTCAGCAATCGACATCGACACGATTGAAGACCTCGAGCAAGCAAGCAAACTTATTGTCGAATCTCGGAGAACTGTGTAATGGATCTGAATCACGAATTCATCGTCAATGTGCCAGTCAATGACGCATGGGTAATTCTCACCGACCTCGAGCGCATCGCACCTTGCTTGCCTGGCGCACAACTTACCGAAGTTGAGGGTGATACATACCGCGGTCAAGTCAAGGTCAAGGTTGGTCCGATCGTTGCTCAGTTCAAAGGTCAGGCAAGTTTTGTGTCGCGCGATGATCTAGCCCACAGAGCGATGCTCAAGGGGGAAGGTCGTGACACCACAGGCAAGGGCACAGCGTCTGCAATTATCACTGCTCAACTCACTTCGGTCACACCAACATCCACAAAATGCACTGTGGTCACCGACCTCACCATCTCGGGCAAAGTCGCACAGTTTGGTCGTGGTGCACTTGCCGACGTGAGCGACAAACTGCTGAAACAATTTTCAGAAAACCTCAACCAGTTGATTGCCAGTGCGCCAGCGGCAACTACTGCGCCAGCGGCAGAAGTTGTTGCTGCTGCAAGCCCAGAAATTCGCAAGATCGAGAGCGCCGAAGTTGCGCCACTCGATCTACTCGGCACTGCGGGTGCACCAATCCTTAAGCGCGCAATTCCTGTTGTCGTTGCGCTCATTGTGGTTGTGATCGCCGCAATCAAATTTTTGTAGCCCATGACTCCCGCCGATATCGCCCGGGTCGGCGAGCTTTTGGGTCGCATACCCCAAGGACAATTCGAGATCGTTGTTCGCACCAAAAGTGGCGACCCGGTTGTGTTGCGCAACGCACCATTTCTCGATGACGGCACCCCAATGCCCACGCGTTATTGGCTGTTGGGTGCGCATGAAACCGTAATTGTTGGACGACTCGAAGCAAGCGGTGGTGTCAATCAAGCCGAAGCCGATATCGGCCCAACAGCTCTCGAGGAAACCCACAATCGTTACGCAGCCGAACGCGATGCGGCGATTGATCCAACCCACACTGGCCCTCGACCCTTCGGCGGTGTTGGCGGCACGCGCGTAGGAGTCAAATGCTTGCATGCACATTTTGGCTGGTGGCTTGCAGTTGGTGATGACCCAGTGGGTCAATGGGTGGCCGACAAACTAGATGTCTCGCGAGACGATTACGTAGTTGTAAACAACGCGCCGGCTCGCCCCGTTTTCACCTCGCCCGTTGCAGCAATCGACATCGGTACCAACTCCACCAATTTATTAATCGTCGATCCACAAGGCAACGAGATTGTTCGTGAAGTAAGCGTGACCCGACTCGGCAAAGGTGTCGCTGCATCTGGATTACTTGACGACAGCGCGATTGCCGCAACCGTACAGCAACTTGCCATCTATGCATCGCTACTCAAACAACACAATGTCGAAACTTTTCGCGTCACTGCAACTGAGGCATGCCGTCGAGCATCAAATGCCAACACATTTCTTGATCAAGCCCAAACCGTTCTGGGCAAGCGTCCCGAAATCATCTCAGGTGTCCTGGAAGGGCAACTCGCATTTCGCGGAGCCCTCAGCAAACTGGAGCCGCACAATGGAACCACCATCGTTGTCGACATTGGTGGTGGCTCAACCGAAGTCATGATCGGTGTCGGTAACGAGTTGCAACACACTGTCAGTTTTCCGTTTGGCGCAGTTGTGCTCACCGAAACCGAATTGCAACGCGACCCGCCTCGGCCAGAAGAACTTACCAATGCAATCGGCCTTGTTACCGACTTCATGGATGATCTTGTACGCGAGCAACCTCACGTGCTTGAAGCAACCAGAGTTGTGGGCGTTGCTGGCACCATTGTCACAATCGCTGCTGTTGAGTTGGGCATTGCGCGTTTCGACCCTGTTGCATTACACGGAATGACACTCACTCGAGAAGCGGCCGAAGATGTTTTTCGCACTCTTGCCACCGAGTCTTTGACCGACCGTAAATCAAACCCTGGGCTTCCGGCCGAGCGCGCCGATGTCATTGTGGGTGGCTGTTGCGCACTCGTTGGCGTCATGCGCCGACTTCGCCTGCCTTCAATCACGGTGTCTGTGCACAATTTGCTTGACGGCGTCGTGCAACACATACTGGATCCACAATGAGTTCGCCGTCTAGTCACCAGTTGCACCCAGCCAGTGTCGTCACGTCAGCAGGCGCACCACTGCGCCTGTACGGCAAACGCATTGTTGTGCGACCGCTCACCGCATCAGACTTTGAAGCATGGAGCGAAGTTCGCCACCGTAACGGCGAATGGCTGAGCAAATGGGAACCCATCAAGTCTGTGTATCTTCCAGACCCTTCAACCAATCGCGATGCGTTCAACAATCGCTGTGTTGCTCGCGATCGCGAGCGCCAGTCTGGCGGCTCGTATGCATTCGGGATTTTTATTGAAGGCTCATTCGCAGGTGAAGTCAATATCAACAACGTTGTGCGCAGCGCCATGCAGTGCGGCACCATTGGCTACTGGATCGATGAGGCTCGTGCCGGAAATGCTTTCATGTCGGAAGCAGTGCTCGTGGTTTCAAAATATGGGTTTGAAGACCTTGGCTTGCACCGCATGGAGATCTGCATCATCCCGCGCAACCACAACAGTCGTCGTGTGATGGAAAAACTTGGCATTCGCGAAGAGGGCTTGGCCGAACGTTTTCTAGAAATCAATGGCGTGTGGGAAGACCACGTGCGTTACGGATTCACTATTGAAGAATGGCAACAACGCCGCGACCAACTCAGCGCTCAGTGGCTGCAATAAAAATTAAGTTCTAGAAAAATTTACGCGATGTCGCGCAGATGTTCTATCTCAAGCACTCGCTGCTTGCGCACAACCTTGCGTCGCTTCCAAGCTTTTGTCTTCCAATGCTTCACCGCTTGTTTGCGCGAATGCTCAATACCAATTTCCGCATCGTGATGATGCAGTGGTTTCCACGCAGGACCAGGCTCGATGACATCATCGGGCTCTACCCCGTGGCTCACCATGTTGGTCACCAGATGCAACTCTGAGTTCACTCGGTGACGCTCATTGTGGGCGTGTGCCCGAGTCTCAATTGTTGGTGGCAACACCACTTGTCGGTGTTTATGACGCTTGCTCATTGCTTCCCCCGCCTTTCATATCTCTCGATACTGACGAATTCGACACTGCTAGCTCCCCTTGGTTTTACCGTACACCTACTATTGGCACTGACGCCACTTTGGGCCGACATGCGCTCTTTCGCGGTATCAGCTACTTGCACTTACTTTTTTGTAATTTTTGCTTGCAGCGCAGCCAAACGCTCGGCAAACCAGGGTTGGCGGGTGCTCCACAATTGCGGGGTAAGTTCGCGCGCCACAGCGTCAGGGTGTGTTCGCACATCGGCCATTGCCGCAAGAGTCTTTTTGGTTTCAATCACAAGTTCGCGTGGTGCGCTTGCGGCACGGGCGGCCATTTCGTGTGCAACGGCAAGCAAGTCGGCATCCTCAACGCAGCGATACGCGAGGCCAACCCGTTGTGCTTCGGCGCCGTCAAGCACTTCACCAAACAGCACCGCTGCTGCAGTCACTTGTGGTCCAACAATGCGACGCAGCATCCATGTGTGTCCGCCGCCGGGGTGAATGCCGAGTTGCAAAAATCGCGTATCAAATTTGGCTCGCTTGGCAGCAATGCGCACGTCGCAACCAAGTGCCAAATTCATTCCCGCCCCAACTGCAGCACCATTGACCGCCGCGATCGTTGGCAACGGGCTGCGCGCTATGCGCAGGAAACCTTCATAGATCACGCCGAGAGATTCTCCGTCGGCTTCTGCCAGATTGCCAAGATTGGCACCTGCACAAAAAGCTGGGGCGGTCCCAGTCACCACGAGTGCGCCAATTGCACTGTCGCTCTCGATGCGGTCCATTGCCGCAACGATTTCGGCAACCATCGGCGCAGTCATTGTGTTGCGCTCGTCTGGGTTGTTGAGTGTGAGTGTTGCTACACCATCTGCAATATCAAGTAAGACCAATGCCATGGCTCAAGGTTAGCGACTACTCTAAATACGCATGCTCGACCATGTCTTCACCGATGCAATCAGTGCTCTTCGTGACGCTTTTGGCAATGCATTTCTTGAACGTCAAGCGTTTGAAGAACATCTACAGTCCGACATTTTGCTCGGTGACTTGGTGTGGGAAACGAGTTACGGATTGCCCGGTGAAGGTCAACCACCTCGGGTAGTTGCACACATCACGTTTAATTGGCCAAGTCGCAGCCAAGCCGCCTATCGCAGTTGGTACGTGGAAGAAGTGCTCGACCACAATCCATCCATTGAGATTGAGGTTGTGTTTCGTATTCAGCGTCTCGCCGAGCAACCAGACCCTTCAGTCGTCGACGATGTGGCGGTCATGTACAGCCCAGTTGTTGGCAATGGCAAACTCGAGCGCGACAACATCACGATCGAAATGAGTCATCCAACTTCTAGCGACAACACTGACTTTGCGCTCGAGATTACCTACGAAGGCGAATACGAGTTGGCAGAAGAAACCCTCCAAGATGGCACGAGCGCTGTGTTGGATGAACACTTTGGCGCTCTTGGGCATTGGGTAGCTTCAACGCTGATCAATCTTGGAGATCTCAAGTTGCAGTTTTTGCCAGCCGACGAAGAAGCGTAGTTATTTAGCGGTTGCGCTCGGCAACTGCGTGTACTTCAATGCCACCACGTGGTCGCTGCGTGAGCTCAACTTTGACCCACATTGGTTTAACTGTCACCATCACTTCGTTGGCAATCTCGGCAGCAAGTGCTTCGGCAAACACGGCCATGTCGCGAAAGCGCCACAGGTACAACTTGAGCGACTTCGACTCGATGCACAGTTGATCGGGTTTAAATTCGATTATTACGTGCGACAAGTCGGGTTGCGAAGTTACCGGGCAAATCGATGTCACTTCATCAGTCGTAAATCGCACCAACGTCACGTGGGCTGGCGCAGGAAACACTTCTACGTGGTCGATGGCATGACGAATTGTCGAGCCAAGAACTGTCAGATTGTCGTGTGAATCAGTTGCCATACGTATCAGCGTAGGTGGTTTGGAATCAGACCGCTCAGTTGCACCAATGGTCGCGGACCAACATGCGTAATTACCTCTGATGCCGAAAGCGAACCAAGTCTTCCGCAGTCTTCAATCTTCATGCCTCGCGTAAAGCCAAATAAAAAGCCGGCCGCGTACATGTCGCCTGCACCGGTTGCGTCCACTACCTGATCTACAGGTTCAGGCTCAATGTGCACAACGTCGTCACCATTGATTACAACAGAGCCTCGCTTGTCGCGAGTGACGGCGCCAAACTCGCAATCGTGGCGCAGCTTTTCGAGCGCTTCTTCATACGAACTTGTTTGGTAAAGCGACTGCAACTCAAATTCGTTACAAAACAAAATATCAATGTCGTTCTTAATGAGCGCCATGAAGTCTTCACGGTGTCGATCAACACAAAACGAATCAGAAAGAGTGAGCGAAACTTTGCGACCAGCCTCATGCGCGTATTTTGATGCTGTGCGAAATGCTTCTTTTGCTAGATCTCGGTCAAACAGGTAACCCTCAAGAAACAAGACCGCGCCAGATGCAACTGCTTCGCGCGAAATATCTGCCGGGTCAAGCAAGCTCGCAGCACCCAAGAATGTGCTCATCGAACGCTGTCCATCGGGGGTGACTGCAATGATGCAGCGACCTGTTGGTTCGGTTGTCGATGTGACTCCTGGATGAAAGCCAACACCGACAGTCTTCATGTCGTTGCCAAATACTCGACCCAATTCATCGTCGGCAATCTTGCCAATGAAACCCGCGCGCCCACCGAGACTCGCAAGTCCGTACGCAGTGTTGGCTGCCGAACCACCACTCGTTTGTGTTGGCTTGTTGATACGCGAGTACAGATGCGCCGAACGATCCGCATCCACCAACGTCATCGAGCCCTTCACGACTTGCTCAACGTCGAGAAACTGATCTTCAACTGCAGCGATCACGTCCACCAACGCGTTTCCGATAGCAACAGCGTCGTAACGAACCCCGTCGTCACGGGTCAGATCAATTGGTGGCACGTGACAAGACACTAGTTGGTCAAGCAACTACCGTGCATATGTGAGATCTGGTTGGCTATCCATACCTGCAAGCGCAACCACCGATGGCCGAATGATCATTGGCACTCGAGGCATTCGTGGATTTGTCGATGGCATGGTGTATGTCATGTTGCCGGCATACCTGTTGGCACTTGGCTTCAGCGGCGTGCAAATTGGCGCAGTGATCACTGCATCACTTTTTGGCTCTGCCATTTTTACAATTGGTACTGGTCTCATCACACACCGAATCGCACCAGCTCGCTTACTCATGTATGCATCGTGCATCATGATCGCAACTGGTATCGCTTTTGGCATCACAACGAGTTTCATTGCACTTCTCGTAATCGGATTCTTGGGCACGATGAATCCGTCAGCTGGTGACGTGAGTATGTTTTTGCCACTAGAGCAGGCAGCCGTTTCGCAATCGGTTTCAGACACTGATCGCACTGCAATGTTTGCTCTGTACAACCTCAGTGGCGCGCTTGTGGGCTCGATCGGCGCACTCTGTGCCGGCATCCCGCTGTGGCTTGCCCTGCGTTACCACCACAGTTCCCTCACCGGTTACAGATCTACGTTCGTGATGTATGCACTTTCGGGAGTTGTTGTGCTGTTCATATATCAACGATTGTCCAGCCACGCCAACACTCACCCAACCAATAGCCCGCATGCTCTCACCGAATCGCGGCGTGTCGTATACAAACTTGCCGCGCTGTTTAGCCTCGACTCACTCGGCGGTGGTTTTGCCACGCAAGCAATCTTTGCGTTGTGGGTCTTTCACAAATTTGATCTTGCGGTCAGCACGTTGGGCGCAATCTTCTTTGCAACTGGAGTGCTCTCTGCATTCTCTTCGTTACTTTCGGTGCGCATCGCCAAACGCATTGGTCTTGTGCGCACCATGGTCTTCACACACATTCCCGCAAGCTTGTTGCTCGTAGGCGTTGTATTTATGCCAAATGTTTGGCTTGCTATGTCACTGTTTATTTTGCGCGGCCTGCTTTCACAAATGGATGTTCCGGTGCGTCAGAGCTACGTGATGGCAGTCGTGACTCCGCCAGAGCGCGCAGCTGCAGCCAGCATCACCAACGTGCCGCGAAGCCTCGCAACAGCACTTCCCCCTATTGCCGCAGGATGGATGCTCGATCAATCCAATTTTGGATGGCCGCTACTTGCATGTGCAGCACTCAAGATCACCTACGACTTGTTGCTCCTGGCACAGTTTCGGCACGTACGACCGCCCGAAGAGCAATAATTATCGTTTTGTAGGAACGAGAGTTCCTTTAACAATCTGCTGTTGCAAGTCGCGCTTCAAAAATTTGCCTGCAGCGTTGCGCGGCAATGGCTCATTGATGATCACAACCTGAGTAGGAATCTTGAACTTTGCAATCTTGTTGTCAAGAAATGCCCACAGTTCTGCAGCGGTAATGGTCGTGTTGTCGTTGGGATAAATCGCAACAGCCACTTCTTCACCAAGTCGCTCGTGTGGCACACCAAATACTGCAGCTTCGTGAATGGCGGGATGCTCATAGATTGCGCTTTCAACTTCGGCGCCGTAAATGTTTTCGCCGGCACGCAAGATCATGTCCTTCACGCGATCTTCCACGTAGACAAAACCTTCCTCATCTACACGACCCAAGTCTCCAGAGCGCAACCATCCGTCAACGATTGTTTCCTTGGTTGCATCTGGACGGTTCCAGTAGCCACGAATCAACATTGGTCCGAAGAACCAGATCTCACCCGATTTGCCGACTGGCACAGGGTTGAGTTCTTCGTCGCGAATCTCGACGCGCATCGGCAACACTGCACGACCAGTGGATGTTGGGTGAGCCAGGTAGTCAGAACCGGTGATACCAGGGCCAAATGCGTTTGTCTCGGTCATGCCGTAACCCAATTGCGGGCTTCCGTTTTTGACTTTGTCATTAACTTTGCCAACAAGCGAGGTTGGCGAAGGCGCGCCGCCGCCGCCCACAGCACGAAGGCTCGATGTGTCGTACTTGTCGAAGGCTGGCGAGTTCACCAAGTCCCAACTCTGCGTTGGCACACCTACGAAGTTGGTGATTTGCTCACGCTCAATCATCTCGAGAGCCTTCTCGGCATCCCACTTATACATGATTGCAAGTTTGAGGCCGGCAATAAAGCAGCTCATCATCACGGGCACGCAACCCGTTACGTGAAACAGTGGCACAATCAAAATAAACGATGTTGGAATCTCGGGCCCGGTTACTTCTTTGAGCTTTGTGCCGGCCAACGTGAGCACTGCGTTGCGCGATGAGAAGCCCATCAACGACGAGACAATTGCTCGGTGCGTTGACACTGCACCCTTTGGTCGGCCTGTTGTACCTGATGTATACAAAATAGTTGCGTCATCGTCGGGGTTGATCTCTGCACCTGGATGCGCTGCACCAAGTGGCAAGACTTCTTCCCACTTGTCGACGCCTGCAGGCATTGGTTTGTCGGTGCGCACTACAAGCACTTTGATTCCGTGCTTGGCGCACGTTGCGGCACCAACTGCATAGCGCTCTTCGTCACAGATGTACACGGTCGCGCCAGAATCTTCGAGTGCGAAATTCATTTCGTCTTCTGTCCACCACGAGTTCATCGACACGTTGACTGCGCCGGCCGAAATAATTGCAGCAAATGAGATCACCCATTCTGGATAGTTGCGCATCGCAACTGCCACACGGTCGCCTTTTTTCACGCCATAGGTATTAACAAGTAGCGCTGCAAGTGCGTCAACATGATCCATCGTCTTTGCAAACGACCATGTCTCGCCTTCGTAGACCAAAAATGTTTTGTCACCGTGGCCACGTGCGCCAGCAAAAACTTGTCCGAGGTGCGCGGGCGCATTCTTGAAAATTTGTGTCTTGACGCCCATCACTTCAGCATCAATGAGTTCAAAGATTTGTCCTGGTGCAGTTACTGCTGCGTTTGCCTCTGTCCAACTGAGTGCCACTTGATGATCCCCTATTCGTGTTGTGTCGCCGTTGGCGTGGAGCTGAGGGGAATTGAACCCCTGGCCTGTACATTGCGAACGTACCGCTCTGCCAACTGAGCTACAGCCCCTATTTCCTAGCAAACCCTAGCGGGCAGCGGCTTTAGGCGACGCGTCGAAACTGACG
>Ga0194050_1000191_pt1 | contig 20454 bp, 17 predicted proteins | sample SepL2310m_MetaG_FD_148657 | JGI IMG/M metagenome (GOLD analysis project Ga0194050, IMG submission 148657) | Anoxic zone freshwater microbial communities from boreal shield lake in IISD Experimental Lakes Area, Ontario, Canada - Sep2016-L239-10m | ecosystem: Environmental > Aquatic > Freshwater >...
CCCCCTGCTTGATGAATGTAATCCCCTCTTTTTCAAGAGCAGGATAAATATCATTGTGCAAACAATCATAGGCTTCGGTAGTCATTTGGCTTACATTTGCGCAAATCTTTTCCAATTGAATTTTAACAGGCGTCTTATCCGCCCCCGAACCCATCGCAACGCCCGCCTGAAATTTCTGCTGCAATCCACCCACACGAACCATAAAAAACTCATCAAGATTTGATTCAAAAATAGCAAGAAACTTCAACCTTTCAAGCAAAGGAACGGACGAATCTATCCCCTCTTGAAGCACCCTTCTGTTAAATTCAAGCCAGCTTAACTCCCTATTCAAGTACAACTTGGAATCATCTAGTTCGTTTCCTGTTTTACTATCATTAGCGGTGATATTCATTTTAATATTAAGCCTGATAAAATTTGATGGTTTATTCAATTATGATGCAAAGATGTTTCGCAATCATCTCGAATGATCCACACCTTTTGCATCATTAATTTGCAACTTATTTGCTTGCAGATTTCAACATATCAGTAAAAAACTCAACAAGATCGCTCTTGTTCTTAGCTTTGGCAAATTTCAACCCGGCTTCGCAAACCTTCTTAGCTTCAGATTTCTGATTCAGTCTGATCATGGTTTCTGCTGCGGCTACCAACAACTTGTCATTGTCTAAATGCTTTGCAAGAATTTCATCCACGACCTTGATGACTTGAAAAATATCATTCATTTTTGCAAAGTTTTTCATTTTTGCAATTTGTAGCTCGGCAGTCTGTTCAGGAAGATTTTCGGATTTCAACTTTGCAATCGCTGAATTTAAAAGTTCAAGCATTGCTGGTTTATTACCATTATCAATTTCTTTTTCAGCAAGATATTTGATGATGGAAACAAAAAGACCATGCCCAGGCAATAGCCCCTTATCAGGCATCAACTTGGCAAATTTATAAGCAAGCTCCTGCGCATCTAAGTTAATAGCGGCGCGATAAGCTTCTTCTAATTGTTCCAGATCCATATCGTCAGAATCAGCATTTGCAAGTTCAGCGGCATTCATGTTCTTAATTGGCTTGGAAGCCAGATCTGCGAGTTGCGCCAAGTTTTCGCCTAGGGAAAGCTTGTGCCTAAGGCGATTAAAGTCGTATAAACTTGCATCTTGCGTTTCAAGAATCTCTTCGTAAAAATCGATGACACCTGCAAGTTTCTTGGCCAATATCGGATGAACGCTAGCGTCTACAGGTGTATTACCCAACAAGGATTTACGAGGATGATTTATCCACACTTCTTCAAAATATTTTTCCATCTGCCCTGAAGCCATTTTTTTTGCTTGCTCTTGGTCTTTAGCAGCAAGTGGCACAATAGCTGCAGGAAGCAAAACACTGCCGAAGTCTGCAGTATTCGTGGTTGAAACAATTTGATTAATTGGAATTTGAAGTTTAGTAATAAACTCATGCTTTAAGTTTTCAATTTTCTTTGAATCATACCCCCACGCAACCATGGTTTGGGGATAGATAGCAAGATAACCAATAACTTTGGAAAATTCCTTGGTGGGTGATCCCGTGGTTATCAATCCTGAAGCACTTTCTTCCAGCAAGAAAAAAGTAATCGTTCCATTTTCTTTATCTTGATGCAGGGGCAAAAGCCTACGAGTGTTTTGCAACTCTGAAAGCCATTTAGAAACCGGTTCAGGGTTTGTTAATGGTATGCCAATGTGATAATTTACATAATCGCTCTCTTCATCCATACCAATTGCAAACTTGAGTACTTCCTGCAAAACACCAGCTTTGCGATACAAGGTGTCATTTTTTTCTTTTTTAATGTACTCATCAAGGATTTGATAACTTTCTTTATTCATCCCCAACCAGGCAAGCGCAACTCCAAGATTGAATTTTGCGCCATTATCTGAAGGATTGTCTTGGATTTTCTTTTTGAATATATCGGGAAGACTTCCAAGACGGATATCTTCTGACTCAACAAAACTGGCATTATCTTCAGATTTTTCAGTCGGAATAAAAGTAATATCATTGCGAATAATCTTAGGCAGACGAGATTGAGGCCCACTCAGATTTTCGAGCATTTCCTTTAATTGGCTGTTTGATGGTGCATGTCTGGCCGCTATCTGCAAGGCTACCTTGGCAGCTAAAGGTTTATTGCGATTCATTTCACAACGGAAAATAAGATTATAAACACGCGCAAGATCTTCCTTGGAATCAATGTGATAATAAATAGCAGCCTTGCGCAGAAGGATTATAGCGCCTTCCCACTCTCCCTCATCAATTCGTAGCCCAGCCCGTAGATAATAGCCAAAAGGGTAATTAGGGTTAATTTTAAAAGCTTTTTCAAGCTCTGCTTCAGCTTGTTCGGGCTGACCACTCAATAAAAGCAACTCCGCAAGCCTTCCAAAAACTTCTGGATTATCAGAACTACTGCTTTGAAGCGTTTTCATCTGGGCGATTGCGCTTTCCACCTGACCTTTCGAAAAGGATTCATAAGCCTTTTCAATTGGGCCCCAAACGGAGGAACAGCACCATTTGAATTTTTTACCACTTCCACAAGGACATGCTGAATATAAGTCCACTGCCATGAAAATCCCCATTCATCAGAGTAAAACCATTAGTATTTTAATATGGTAGAAGAAATCGGGGTCTAAACATAGTATTTAATGCACAAGATAAGCGAAATACTCAATAAATGATTTTACCGATCAATTCAAAAATACAGGCTATTTCACCAACTATCTCATTAATGTTTGCCAACGGCAATTGACACTAAGGCCTTGGTGTCTAAAATGTTAAAAATGTGAGGGCGTATAGCTCAGTTGGCTAGAGCGCAGCTCTGATAAAGCTGAGGTCCTTGGTTCAAATCCAAGTACGCCCACTCAATGTTTTGGTTTAATTTGGGAAATTGAACTTGTAAGATCAGTTCTAATTCTTTAAACTTAAATCATTACATAATGGGGGCTTAGCTCAATTGGGAGAGCGCCGCCTTTGCAAGGCGGATGTTATCGGTTCGACTCCGTTAGCCTCCATTTTATTTTCATAACTAACTTAATATTTTAAGTTAGTCTTTAATTATTTAACGATTTTCATATTTTAAAATTCACAAAATAGTCCTATTGATGAAACATCTTCCTGATAATTCTCCCTATATGAACGCTGAGTTTTCTGGGATTAAACTAAGAAAAATCAATCTTGCTAAGGTTTTTGAACGCCGTAACATTGATTTTAATTGAATATTTGAATGAGTCTTTCTCAAAAGAGCAAAATATTAACAGAGAAATCATAACTTCTGAAGTAACTTTTGAAACCAGTAGGTCAGGCGGGCCTGGTGGACAGAATGTGAATAAGGTTGAAACCAAAGTAAGGTTGCATTTCATCCCCTCAAATTCCAAAGCCCTATACCCCGACCAAGTGTCAACAATTATTAATAACAAAGAAGTAAAGAAATTCTTAGATACAGAAGGATGCATAATAATAACAAGCCAGAAGTATCGGACTCAAATTGGGAACAAAACTGATGCGATTGAAAAACTATGCACACTCATAAAAACTGCTCTCAAACCCGTGGTAACCCGAAAAGCGACTAAAATTCCAAAATCTCAGATCCGTAAGAGACTCCAAAATAAAAAACATACTTCAGAAAAGAAGTCTCTAAGACGCAACGACATTAAAGATTCAGATTAAACCCCCATTAATCTTTCCCTTTCAAAGAGAACACGACCTTGGTAAATTTGTTAAATCAATGTTGTAGGAGAATTTTTAAAAACAAATACCATTCAGTAGATCAACGAAACCAATAACACTTTTTTGAGAACAAGATGATAATTAAAAACTCAAACCTAGACATATTAACACCAACAGGATCAATGAGGACCTATATTTACTCTCCGGAAGAACCTGGAAGATCAGATCGGAAAAGACCCGGGCTCATACTTTATTCGGAGATATTTCAGCAGACGCCTCCAGTCAAACGATTGGCACTCCAATTCGCATCCATGGGCTATATTGTTGCAGTTCCGGAAGTGTACCACTCCCATGAACTTCCCGGTTGCGTTCTTGGTTATGATGATGCAGGAAAAAACAGAGGAAATGAATTAAAACAAATTATTTCAATGGCTGACTTTGATGGAGATATCCGCGCAACCGTGGAAACATTGCAAAACCACATTTCATGCAATGGTAAAATCGGGGCGGTTGGAATTTGCTTAGGCGGCCACCTCGCATACCGCGCAGCCTTATTGCCTCAAATTCTTGCAACTGCTTGTTTCTATCCTACAGACCTACACTCAGGCACCCTTGGTAAAGGGGATCACGCTGACTCACTTGCGCGAGCAAAAGATATCAAAGGCGAAATGCTTATGGTATTTGGTAAACAAGATCCGCATGTTCCACTAACTGGAAGACAGGCGATTTATAAAGCACTGGAAAATTCAGGAATATGGTTTACCTGGCATGAATTCAATGCCGCACATGCTTTTATGCGTGACGAAGGCGAAAGATATGATCCCGCAATAGCGAAACTATGTATTAGTTTGGCAAGCGATCTATTTCAAAGAAATTTATAGGCATTTCAACAAGAATATTTTTTACTCTTCAGAATGCCCTAATTGATTTTTTCGTTTACTTAAGAGGACATTTTGTTTTTGACGCTCAATAGCACGAGCACGGGTTTTCTCAGGAAGATTATCAAAGCAATAAGGGCACGAAACGCCCATCCGAAATTTCTCTGACTCCCGATCTTGGAACGAAACTGGATGCCTGCAGGCATAACATTGCTCATGATCACCAACAATCAAACCGTTACCAACTGCAATTCGTTGATCAAAAACAAAGCATTCTCCATCCCAAAGACTTTTGTCTGCAGGTATCTTTTCAAGATATTTTAAAATACCGCCCTTTAAATGAAATACTTCATTGAATCCTTGTTGCAGCATGTAGGAAGAAGCTTTCTCGCAACGAATCCCACCAGTACAAAACATAGCTACTTTTTTATGTTTATTGGGATCCAAATTTTCACTGACAAAAGAAGGAAAATCACGAAACCGTTTTGTTTTAGGGTCTATTGCCCCTCTAAATGTGCCTATGTCAACTTCATAATCATTTCGAGTATCTACAATTATCACTTCCGGATCGCTAATAAGTTGGTTCCATTCTTCTGGGGTAACATAGGTTCCTACCAGCGTATTTGGGTCTACTGAAGAAACTCCCAAAGGGACGATCTCTTTTTTTAGCTTTACTTTCATTCGATCAAAAGGAAGTTCATTGGTAAAAGATTCTTTATGCTCAATATCGTAAAGTCGGGGCTCTTCTCTTAGAAAAACCATCAAAGAATCTATACTTTGGCGCGAACCTGCCACAGTTCCATTGATACCTTCAGATGCAAGCAAAATTGTTCCATTAATATTTAAAGAAAGGCAAAAATCAAGAAAAGGAGCCTGCAAGAGCTTAAAATCAGGTAACTTAGCAAACTTATAAAAAGCTGCGACTACAATTTCTGACATAACTTCCCATCGACAAAAAAATATTTTAAATCAGCAAAAGTACCAACACAAAAACATAAATTAGAATTAGAAAAAAATAAAGTAAGCACCCTGCATACTCATGAATCAGACTAAATCAAACAAAAACCTTATACAATATTAGCAAATATATAGGAATTTAAAACAAAATTGAAGAATGGATCTAAATTCACCTTAAATGCTTAAAGACATAATATTTTGATTTACGAAAGAGTGTGATACAAAGAAATAATCATGGAAGAAATGAAGAGACTAAATCCAATCGAATTAACAAAAAAGGAAACAACACCATGGTGGTTATTATTTAATATATTAGCTTTGGATGCACCAATAGTTGCGCTTGTTTGGCAACATTTTTTTTCAAAAACATTTGATATTGAAATCTCTTTTACAGAAAAAGCAGTCCTCTTTTTTACAGTCTGGTTGATCTACCTGCTCGATCATTTTTTAGATTCAAGAAAAGGAATACACACAACTCAAAGGCATCTATTTGCAGGAAGAAATCCAAAAACAACATTGGCATTGATAAGTCTGACTTTTGCGGCATCAATACTGTTAAGTTTTACACTTTCAAAACGATTGATCATAGGCGGAATGATATTAGCGATCGTAATTTGTATTTACCTAATAGTGGTACATTCAAACCTTACCGATTTAATAATCAAAAAAAACTGCAAAGAATTATTGGTAGGAATAGGTTTCGGAACGGGGGTTGCCCTGCCTGTAATAACATCCGATTTATCAATTACCACATGGCTTCCAAGTGTTACTTTATTCTGTTTAATATGCTGGGCAAATTGCAAATTGATAGAAAATTGGGAATCTGATAATATGCGTTTTTCAAAAACAGATATTCTTTTAATAATTTTCCTATTTTGTTGTATGTTTTTCAGCAAAAATTATTTTGTAATAGCGTCAATAATTTCTATGACATCATTTCTAATGGTTAATAATTTTGTTGCTTCTAAAAATATTCAGTTATCAAGGGTCCTTGCTGATGTTTCGTTATTGTCACCGTTGGTTTTTGCGAATTACACATGAATAAACCAAGTTTTGACGGATTAGCCCCTTGGTACTTTTTACTTGAAAAATTAAGTTTTGGTAACCAACTTCAAAAATGCAGACTAAGCCAACTAGAAGAATTAAAAGATGCATCAAGCGTTCTAATATTAGGTGATGGGAATGGCAGATTCCTTGAATCGTTTTTAAAATTTAATGTTAAAGCAAAAATAGATTCATTAGATATAAGCCAAAAAATGATAAATCTAGCAAAATTGCGAGTTGCTTTAATTCCAAACAACACAGAAGTAGTTTTTATCCATAGTGATGTTTTCGAATGGAATTTCCCAGAAAACAAATATGACTTGGTTGTAACTAATTTCTTCCTTGACTGCTTTAACTTTGATGAACTAAAAAAACTTATAAATAAAATATCAATAAGCTTAAAACCTAAAGGGAAACTTATGTATGGCGATTTCAATGTTCCTAATTCATTTTTAAAAAAAGCCATTACATTGCCTATACTAGGGATCATGTATCTTTTTTTTAGAATTACCACGGGTATAAGTACCAACAAATTAATTGACCCAACTTTATTATTAATAGAAAACGGATTTACACTTAATAATGAAAAACATCAATTAGGAAGTTTTATTAAATCACAAATCTGGATTAAATCATAAAAGTTTACCTTCTATTATTTTAAAGGGATCTGCTTTTAAACTTTAGTTTATTTGTTATTATCAAATATTGTTGTTAAACATTTACTCGAGGTTTTTATGAATACAAAGTTTATTGTAGGTTTTCTTGTTATGGGACTAACGATATGCTCCTTGGGGAATGCCCAAGAAAAAGATACCAAGCCTAACCTTTCAGGCAGTTGGAGTGGGAATTGGATTAGCGATGGTTCTGGCCACAAAGGACCAATGAAAGCTGTTTTTAGATCTGTAGGAACTGATTCTTATGAAGTCACTTTTTCAGGTCGTTTTTTCAAGGTTATACCGTTTAGATATAAAGCAACTTTAATGGTTACAGGTAAAGATGGCGATAAACTTATTCTCACTGGAAATCAGAAATTATTAGGCTTTGGAACCTTTGAATACAGCGCTCTTGCTGATAATGGTTCTTTTATGGCAAATTATACGAGCAAGAAAGATAATGGCAGATTTGAGCTATATCGGGGCCGCTAATTTATAAAAAAAGCCCCACTTGATTTAATATCAAGTGGGGCTTTTATTTTTGAATTTTTACTTCACAACTTTTTTCTTGTTATCTTCTACTTGCTTTTTAACATCAATATTTTCGGTGTTTACAGTTTTTGCAACTTTTTCAGAAAGCTTCTTGGCAACCAATCCACTTGGGTCACAACCAGGGGCAATAGCAATAATCTTGCCACCTTTTTCAATTAAGAAATTTGTAGGCATTGTTTTGGTATCAAATATTTTCCAACTGTCACCTTTGGTGTCAACCGCATAAAGCATGCTGATATTCTTTGCTTTTGCATAGGTTGCTACTTTAGCATCAGGTTCTTTGAAAATTGCAAGGGAAGTCAAACCGGATTCTTTATATGCATCATGAATAGCTTGGAAATATGCCAACTCTTGATCACAACCTGAACAACCACAAGTAAGCCGAACAAGAACTGCACCCTTGGAAGTTAAATCTGCAAGGTTGATTTCTTTGCCTGAAGCATCTTTTATTTTAAATGCTGGGGCCTGACCGCCAATTTCAACTTTCTTTGCAACTACTTTAGCTGGTTCTTCACCAAAAACAGTAATTACCAAACTTAAACTTACTACCAAAGACAGTAATCGTCTCATTTTCAAACTCCTAGGTGGGACAATTAAAAATATAACTAACACGAGGCATCATTAATATCGTATTTATTGTAATAAAATACAAGCTTTTTTACCACATTTGCATTAAAAGTTTTATTTAAGTGAATACCCGTATTGATAAGAATGATTTATGATAGCAACATTGCTTTATTAAACTTATTCAAGGATTTAGTTTATGCTCTATTTTCGGCTTGTTCTTATGTATTTTATCCTATCGCTCAACAGTTCACAATACTTGATAGCTGCTGCTGAAAAACCCTTGAATATTCTAATTCTTTATGCAGATGATTGGCGCCATGATACCCTTGGGTGTGCTGGTAACAAGATAGTAAAAACACCTAATTTAGATTCCCTGGCAAAAAAAGGGGTTCGATTTACACAAAATTGTGTCACTACATCAATTTGTGGTGTAAGCAGGGCAAATCTTTTAACAGGTCAATGGATGTCTAGGCATGGCAACGAAGCATTTGCGATGTTTAAAACTCCGTGGGAGCAAACCTACCCAGACCTACTTAAAAAGAATGGTTATTTTGTAGGGCATGTTGGTAAATGGCACAATGGAGTTTTTCCGAAAGATAAATATGACTTTGGGCGGAGCTATGCGGGCAATCATTGGTACAAAAGCGCAAACGGCGAAATGATTCATGTGACGAAAAAAAATGAGGGTGATGCTTTAGAATTCCTTGAAAAGAAACCCAATGACAAACCTTTTCTTTTAACAGTTTCGTTTTTTGCAACCCATGCAGTTGATGGCAACCCAAAGCAATATCTTCCACAACCTCAAAGCATGGAACTATATAAGGATGTAAAAATCCCGATTCCAGTTACCGCAACCGAAAGCCATTTCAAAAAATTACCACCATTCATTTCAAATGAAAAAAACGAAGGCAGAAACCGATGGCACTGGCGTTTTGATACACCTGAAAAATATCAGGAATACATGAAAAATTATTACCGTCTTGCGAGTGAAGTTGATGACACTTGTGGGAAAATTATTGCAGATTTAGAAAAGCGCAAGTTACTTGATAATACATTGATTATCTTTACCACAGATAATGGCTATTTCCATGGGGAGCACGGCTTAGCAGACAAATGGTATCCGTACCAAGAAAGTATTCGTGTACCTTTAATTGTTTTAGATCCGAGGACGCCAAAAACAAAAGCAGGGAAAACGAATGATGAATTTGTACTTAATGTAGATTTAGCCCCAACAATTTTAGGTGCATGTAAAATAAAAGCTCCCGTGACAATGCAAGGCCGTGATTTCGCCCCACTTTACCTAGAAGATAATATTAAAGATTGGAGGCAGGAGTTCTTTTATGAACATGCAATCATTAAAAACAAGGAATTCATTCCAGCATCTGAAGCATTGGTTCGTAAAGAAATCAAATACATATACTGGCCTGATTTTAACACAGAAGAACTATACGATTTAAAGAATGATCCATTAGAAGAAAACAATGTAGTAAAAAGTGAATCTTATCAAGAAATACTGAATCAACTCAGGGTACAATTTAAAAAGTTAAAGTCTGAAGCAAGATAAAACACCTATCATGCTAAGTTGTTGTGATTATTTAATGCCGACCTTGGCACGAGCAATTGCAAAATCAACTAACTCTTGAGAATTGAAAAACCCTTCAAAAAAATTATGCCCCTGCCCTTTGAGAATGATTAATTTCACAAGGTCATGCTGGTTCTCTAACTTGTATTGATTGAAAAATTCTTGTGAATTCTCTTTTAAAGGGACAACCTTATCGATATCGCCATGAATCAAAGCAACAGGAATTTTTGCCTTTGCCAACACATTAACTTTAGAAATTGGATTTAACTCGCTAAGTTTACTTTCCAAATCAGTTTTAGTTAAAGCATAAGCGGGTGCAGTTTTATCAATGCCGGGATAGGTACGAAAATCAAATACGGGGTAAATCCCAATTATTCCAGAAACTTTAGTTGGGTTTTCAATTGCCCAACTGGTAACCCATAAACCGCCCCGACTCCTTCCAAAAAGACAAGGTTTAGGAGCAAAACCTTTTTTCTGAACAAGTTCGTTGTATAAAGCAGTGAAAAGCTGATTACTTTTGGGACTACCATACCCTTCACCAACATCAATACCAGCAACAGCAATTCCAGCATTTAAAAACTGTTCGTGCATCCATTTTTCATGCTGATCAGGATACGAAGGCAAAGTAGGAGCATAGATAATCCATGGTTGGGGAGTCGATCGCTTAGCTTCATCAGGCAATAAAACAAATGCTGGCCTTTCAGAAACAGTAAAAGCCTCCCCAGGCAATATAAGATTTTTCTTTTGCCCATAGGAAAAAGATGTGCAGGATAAAAATACAAATCCGACAAACAACAAGCGGCGATATAACAATTGAAAGTCCCCTGATTAGAAGATTTAGACTACTTTTTCTTTTTGGTATCTTTGTTTTCTTTGAATTCGGTCAAAAGATAATAATCATCCAAGGTAGATTCAAGGGAAGGCACATTACGAACACCTGTTTTTATAACATCTCCTGATTTTCCAGTTATTTTAAAGAATCCCGGCTCAGCTTTATCATCTGGCTTAATTAAAATTTTAACAGGGCTAACAGTTTTAGATGTAACTTTAAGTTCCTCGGCAGACCAACCTTTGGGCAAATCAATCGCTTTAAAAACTATATCAGCAGAATGGCCTGCAACTCTAGAAAACTTAATTGGTACTTCTACTGGTTTATTGTCTTTGGGTGAAAAAGTTTCGCCATCGGCTGTAAACTCAAAATCAGAAACAACAGGAATGAAACTAACCCTGTAATAATAAGTTTCCCCAGTGTGATTGTGTAAATCTACAATTTTCAAGAATGTAGAATCACCTGTGGATGTTACTTCAAAAGAAGCATCCCGGTTAGCGGCCCCCTCATCATCAACTCGTTTGAGTTCTTTACCCAAACCATCTTTTTGAACAACAAGCGGGTCAAGATCAGAACCGATCGAACGAGCATCAATTTTTATCTTGTATTTGTCACCTTTTTTGAATTTCAGTTCAAAATCATGACTTTTCTCAATATCTAAGCAACCACTTATTATACACGGGGCATCAATAAGCTTTGTTTGTTTTTCTTTTACGAAAACCAATGAAGGATGCGGAGTGTAATTAACAGAAAAATTACCAGCAGCACCTGTTTTAAATATTCTAGTTTCGGTCAGGGGTGGAGAAGCATTCATATTTAATGCAGCGAATTCTTTGGAAAGGTTCCAGCCTTTTAGGTTAAGTACTTGAGGCTTACCTGTTTGCAAGGATAAAGGAAAAACATGATCAACATAAGGTCCTGTAGTAATTGTTAAACGGTAAATATAAGTATCCGCACCCGAAAATCTGATAGTGGTATCTGGCGTAGATGGGAATGCGAAAATCCTTATGCGATAAGCTCCATCATTAGGTGCAACAAATGCGATAAACGGATCAAGACCGAATCGATCATGATTTTCAGCAAGAATAAACCCATCGGGCGATAAGATTTGCATTGCTGCATCCATGGGCGATTCAATGCCATGATTTCCTAAAAGATGGGCAACAATTGTCTGCCCTTTTTTTGCATCAACCGCAAAAGAATCTGTATCGCCAGCTATCGCAAATTTCCCGTTAATTAAGACGGGGCCTGCTCCAATCGATTGGGGTTTAAGATAAGTATTATTAGGCTCGATTTCTTCGATTTCTGGAATTGTACCAACCCAAAAAGCTTTAGGAGCAGAAGTTCCATCTTTATTGTAAATCCTGAATAATTTCGGACCTGGGGAAGCTTTGGGATCAACCGTAATGGAAACTTTATTCTTCTCTTTAAACTCAATTTTAATATCTGGAGAATAAACCACGATTTTCGGAGGCCAGTCGGGAAAGGTACCATTCAGGTTTGCCTGAACCGTAGTGCCAACCTGCCCACCCGACGGAAAAACATACGTAAGAACCGGAGCTACAGCCCAGCAACGGTTTTGTAATGTTAAAACAACAATTATAAGGTAAAGCCAATGACGCATTACCCCATAAGCTCCTTGATGATTTCAGGATTGCTCACAATATGAGATGGCCTGCCATTTGGCGCATAAAGAATTTTATCGGGAGCAATCCCCAGCTTGGAATATATGGTGGAAGAAAAATGCTCGGGTGTGAGAACTCTTTCGCAAGCAGCGTATCCGCGTTTATCGGTGGCACCAACAACCTGACCGCCCGGAGTTCCACCACCAGCTACCATGATGGACATAGCATTAGACCAATGATCGCGGCCACCATCTTTGTTGATTTGTGGAGTGCGACCAAATTCGCCCAAAACTAAAACCAAAGTGGTTTCAAGCATTCCCCGTTGGTCAAGATCTTTAACCAATGCAGCAATAGTAGCATCGAAACTAGGTAATCGTTTTTCCAAGGTAGGGAAGATATTGGTGTGATGATCCCAACCACCATCATTAAGGACAATAAACGGAACACCAGCTTCAACCAACCTGCGGGCAAGAAGGGCTCGTTGGCCGAAATCATTTCTGCCATAAGTTTCACGCACAGAATCTGGTTCACGCTGAATATCAAAAGCCGCTTGCGCCTCTGAAGAACGCATAAGGTCAAGCCCTTGTCGGTAATGATCATCCATTGCGGTAGCAGGATCACCAACTTGTTTATCTGCAAAGCGGACAAATTTATCAACAGCCTGGCGCATTTCTTCGCGGCTTACTTTTCTAGAGCCATCCAATTCTTTGGGAAGGCTGACATCCCTCACCCTGAAACCAGCACTGTTAGGGCTGCCATCAACTACGAAAGGAGCATGCCGAGCGCCAAGAAAATTAGGCCCGCCTGATCGGGTCATCGAAGGTAAAGAGAAATAAGGCGGCAAACCGGGAGGAGCCCCTAATTCTGAAGAAACAACAGAACCCATGCTAGGATGAAAGCTTACAAAAGCACCACATCCTACCGGAATTCTAGGTGGCGCCCCGGTCATCATGTAATGATTACCCGCACCGTGGTTACCTTGATCATGTTGAACGGAACGAACAATGGCGAGTTTGTCTGCAATGGAAGCAAGTTGGGGAAGATGCTGAGAGTATTGAATACCCGGTATTTTAGTGCTTATCGGTTTGAAAGAGCCGCGAATCTCAGTGGGGGCATCAGGTTTGGGATCAAACATTTCGTAATGAGTAGGGCCACCATCCAACCAAACCAAAATCACGCTTTTGGCCTGAACTTTACGAGTTGCAAGTTCACGAGCTTGTAAAGATGAGCAGAAACCACCGCCCAATAAACCACCCAATCCCAAGATTAGGCCATCGCGTCTTGAAGGCATCTTTTTAATGAAAGTATTCATAAGAAATTCCTTTTTAGTCGACCAGAACAAATTCAGGAGAATTTATCAAAGCCCAAAGCAAGTCTTCCAAGGTTTGTTTTCTAGCTTGATTTCTACTTTTCGCAAGCGAAATCACACCATCACGCTCAGCGTTAGTGGGAAACCTGCAATAACAGCGCAGATATAAATCTTCAATAGCCAATTCTATGGTACCCGAACCTGCAGCTAATTTCGAGGCAATTCCATTCTCAGCAATGATTTTAGCCTGAATATTCTTAGCGTTCATAAGATGCAAAGCCTGCACCACCGTGGAGTCGGAACTTCGTTCACACGGAGGATCTTGATTAGGATCGGGCCTGCCAAAGCTGTCTAAAAACTCGGAAGCGGATCGGAAAGTCCACATTTCCATAGCTCGTGAACCTTCAGGCATCGCAGGAAAATTTTCTGCAACACCGGTGACATCGCTTACCATATCTAACAACACTTCAGCCCTAGGACGCATTCGGTAATGTCTGGAATGATTACGGGTATCGCCTTGGTTTCGTTCGTTTGGTTTGCTGGAAAGCGCATACGCTTTTGAAGTAACAATTGAATACAAGAGATGCTTAACATCGTAATGATGCTTGCGAAAATCATCCGCCAAGGCATCTAACAAAGCAGGATTGGAAGGCGGATTAGTTGCCCGAAGATCATCAACGGCGTCGACTAATCCCCTGCCCATTAAATCGGCCCATATTCGATTTACCGCAGCTTTGGCAAATAGCGGATTCTCATCCGAGGTAATCCAAGCAGCAAGTGCTTGCCTTGGATCTTCATCTTCCGTGAATTCCATTACTTTACCTTTTAAAGGCGCAGGTTTCATTATCTCACCGGTTCGAAGATGCTTGACATCTCCTTTTTTAGCAAGAAAGAACATTTCCTCACTACCAGAAATCGGCGCTGATATACCCGAACCTTTCTTTCCAATCCTTCCAAAGAATGCCGCAAAATGATAGAAATCATCTTGACCGTAAACTTCAAATGGATGGTGATGACATTTGGCACACTCAAGCCTGATGCCTAAAAACAAACGGCTTATTACAGTAGTAAGTTCATCCGGTTGCCTTTTATCTCGAATGACTACGGATGCACCATCGCGAAAGGTACTGCCATCTGCTGCAATAATTTGTTTCGCAAACTGGTCATAAGGAAGGTTTTTACGAAAGCAATCGCGCAACCAAGTATGAAGCACAAAAACAGCTTTCATCCCAACATGAAAAGGGTTTGGCCTTAAGAGATCGGCCCATTTGTTAGCCCAGAAATCAGCGTATTCTGGTCGCGAAAGTAATCGTAGCGCAAGCTTTTCTTTTTTGTCAGGTGCAGTTTCTGCTAACCATGATCGGGACTCTTCAGGGGTTGGCAACCTCCCGATCAGATCAAGATAAACCCTTCTTAAATAAGTATGATCCGCAGCCAAAGCAGAAGGAGAAAGGCCCAGCTTTACAAATTTATCAGAAAGCAATCGGTCAATATAATGCTGAGAATCAATTCTCGTAGGTAAATTTACATTTAAAGTTTCAGGCAATGGCAAAGTAACCAAACAAACGCTAAATTTCTCCATAAACCGAGCCATGATCGCTGCTTCACCAGGAAGTGGCCCTGATTGAATCAAACCTTCGGCATCAATTGACGCAAGAACACTTTCGCTCGATTGAAACGCTGCGAGATGAGTTACATCTTTGCTAGTGCCATCGCTATAGCGTGCTAACACTCGAGTTTGAACCTTGGTTCGGGGTAGCAATTTAACTTCAGAAGGAATTATTTCAATGTTAACAACTTTAATCTCATCATTTGTTCCTCTTGGTTGACCCGCTTTAATCCATTCCAGAACTTGTGAGTATGCATTGCCATCTTCGGGAAGTTTTTTGCCACCCCCATGTGGAACCTGACCGGAGGCCTTTTTCAAAAGTAAACTGTCTTTAGGCGAAGCTGGAAATATCCGTCGACCGCGTGATTCAGAAGTAAGCGCATAGAAATCAAAATCATTATCGAACCCTAAAAGCGATAATTGAAAACCATTTTGGCCTCTTTGCTTTCCATGGCATGAACCAGCATTACAACCATACCTCGTTAAAATCGGCTGAAGGTCTTTTTCAAAAGTTACTTTTGACCCCGCATCTGCCTCAGATATTTTAACAGAAACGAATTGAGCCAAGCTTTGGTTGACAACTTCGATTTTCGTTTGGCCGGCTTTGTTGGATATTACCTGCCCTTTACTAGAAACCCGAACGGTGTTGCCATCGTGTGACTTAAAAACACAAGCGGCAGTTACATCTTCACCTTTGGTATTTAAAACCCTGATTTGAACTTGTTCGCCTGGGCCTTTTAACTCAATTACTTGAGGCTCAATGACCAAACCATCAGCGCCCCAAGTAAAACTTGTGGAACTAATCACCAATGCACATAAAAACGAGAGAATAAACAGCATAATGGCTTGTCTCAAGGCAGGACCGATTATTAACAACCTTAGTTCTTAATCCATCTAGCAAAATAGTAACACAAATCATTCTGTTTACAAAAGAAAAAACAGCAGAACACAAGGCCAATTGGACTTATCGGCAACAGAACCACCACACTTGACAAAAATTTTGTTTATTTCAAGAATAAGACTAAGTTCGTAAATGATAACAATTATATTAATTGACCCAATTACAATTTTAGATTATAAACATTCTACTGCTTTAGTCTTGACCATAATACACACCTGCCGGGGCATTAAATGTTTCGTTTAGTATCGTTTCTTATTCTGATCAGCTTAATTATAACAGGTTGTTCTGGCGATGATCGAGGTTTGGCGCCCGTTTCAGGAACTGTTTTATTTAATGGGAAACCTCTTCCTAATGCAGGAATTATTTTTACACCCGATCAAGATAACACCAGGGTTGGAGTAGGCAGCACCGACAAAGATGGCAAATATCGACTGACTTCATTTCAAATCAATGATGGTGCAAAAATCGGTAAACATGCCGTTACTATTCGTGCCTATGAAACCAAAGACGGGCCTCCTAAGGCTGCTGATGATATTACCAATGTTCAAGGTAAAATGATAACACCTTTTAAATATGCCAGGCCTGAAACTTCCGGATTGAAAGCAGATGTCGCTAAGAAAAACAATATTATCGACTTCGAGCTGAAAGACTAACCCCCCGTCAAAGGATGACTCTCCCATGAAATACAATCCATTACGAAAAGCTTTCACACTTATCGAATTACTTGTAGTTATTGCGATTATTGCCATTCTTATCGGGCTGCTGCTTCCTGCAGTTCAAAAAGTTAGGGAAGCCGCTGCTCGTGCTAAATGCAGCAATAATGTCAAGCAATTAAGCTTGGCTATGCACAATTACCTAGGTGTTTATAATTCTTTTGCTCAAACCCAAATGGATATTACTGGGGGGCAAACAGGCTTGGCGAATTGGGGATGGATCCCAAAATTACTCCCATACATTGAACAAGAAGCTTTAGCAAAACTAGCAGACTTCTATGATAGCTATTCAACGCCAAAAGCTTTACCATTACGGATGGCAATCATTCAATCTATCAACTGCCCTTCGGACCCAAAACCAGCTTCCAACAATACCTATGGTGAATTTTCAACAGCGGGACTTTCAGGCGTTTATGGTTCTCCGCAATGGGGTTGCCCTCCTCAATACGGCGCAACTGCTGCTATTCCTGATATTCCTGCTGCTACTCGGTTTTATGCCCAACATGCCAGTTATTATGGATCCTATGGAGATGGTTACTCAACCAGTTCTGGCTATCCTTATGGCGCCACCAATAATGGACAAATTGGCGATGATGGCTGCGATCAATACACAGCTTCTGGTTCTTGGCAGAGGTACAATAATGGCGGAGATCCTCTCGTTTCTGATGGCGCACCACAACCCACCACATACCTTGGAGGGGATAAAGATGGCAATGGGGGACGAGGCTTCTTTGCTGGTGGCAAAGGCCCAACTAATCCTACTGGAGTTGCTACCACTGCAAAAAATGTCCGGCCTGTTGATGTTACCGATGGTTTATCTAATACCATTATGATTGGCCATACCGTTTCCAATGCAGCAGGTAGCAAAGAAGGATGGTATCAGGGAATGTCTATTGGAGGTACATCACTTCCGCCTAATTACCTTCGACCTTGTATGCAATCTGGACAGAATTACAATTGGGCAACTCCTGGTACCCCTTGCCAACCCGCTTCTTGCGGCAGACAATCTTGGCAAACAAGAGGCTTTAATAGCTATCATACAGGCGGAGTGCTTGTTTCTATGGGCGATGGCTCCGTAAAATTTATCGTCGATGGAATCAACCAGAAATCATTCAATGCTTTAGGTAGCAAAGCGGGCGGCGAAGTGACACCCGACTTTTAAGCAATACTGTCAAGCTAATCAAAACCTTCAAAGAAGAAGCAAATTTACTGCTTCTTCTTTTTTTGATTCTCAGAGTTGCCATACGCTTCTTTTGGGGAACCTACATTATCTTTCAAATCAGATCTCAACTTTGCCAACTCAACCTTTAACTCTTTAACAACATCAGCATAAGAGGGGTCGGCATAAAAACTTTTCATTTCGTTGGGATCTTTCTCACGGTCATAAAGCTCCCAGTAATCAACATCTGGCTTATAAAAGTGAACTAATTTAAATCGATCAGTAATCACACCATAATGTGGCCTGACCCGATGAGGCACTGGATATTCGTAGTAATGATAATAAAAACTCTTGCGCCAATCTTCAGGCACTTTGCCTTTTAAAATAGGAAGCAAACTTTTACCCTGCATATCTTTGGGCGCTTCCACCCCTGCCGCTTCCAAACAAGTTTGAGCAAGGTCAATCAAACCAGTAAGGTTTTTGTTAACAGATGCAGTTTTTGTAATCTTAGGCCAGCTAATCAACATTGGGGTACGAAGTGATTCTTCAAGTATCCAGCGTTTATCAAACCACCCATGTTCACCAAGAAAGAACCCCTGGTCTGCTGCATAAACAACAATAGTGTTTTCGGCAAGACCTTCCTTATCTAAATAATCAAGCATCTTGCCCACAGATTCGTCAACGGCCTTAATGGTGCCAAGATAATCGTGCATGTAGCGGTTATAGCGCCAACGCACCAAATCCTTCCCCTTCGGATCATCCTTTAAATACTTATCGTTTCGTGGTTGATAATAGGCATTCCATTGCTGAAGTTGCTCAGGAGTCATATTAGTAGGTGGCACAAGTTTAGCATCCAGCTTGGTAAATGTTTTTTCAATAGTCATGTCTTGATCTTTGATTGCAAGTCCACGATTGGAATAATCATCAAATAAACTAACAGGTTCAGGATAAACCCGATCATTATCATGGCCGAGGTGACGAAGCGCAGGCGCCCATTCACGATGAGGAGCTTTATGCTGACTCATCAAAAGAAATGGTTTAGATTTATCGCGGTTCTTAAGCCAATCAATGCTGAAATCAGAAATCAGATCTGTGGTGTATCCTTGATGCTGCATCTTTTCGCCATTGCGAATCATCGGAGGGTTATAATAAATCCCCTGCCCTGGCAGAATATGCCAATAATCAAAGCCCGTAGGATCACTGATAAGATGCCATTTCCCTATCACCGCAGTCTGATAACCTGCTTTTTGCAATAGCTTGGGGAAAGTTTGCTGAGTACCATCAAATTTACTATTTGAGTTATTGTAAAAGCCGTTCATATGGCTGTATTTACCTGTTAAAAGCGTCGCTCTGCTTGGACCACAAATAGAATTAGTAACCAAGCATCGATCAAAGCGAACACCTTTATTTCCAATACGGTCAATGTTTGGAGTGTTAAGAAGCTTACGATTTTCACCATAAGCACTAATCGCCTGATAAGCGTGATCATCTGAAAAGATGACTACAATATTAGGCTGCGCACTTGCAGCAAAAGCAACTGAACAACTTTGCAAAACAACAACCGCGACAAAAATATTTCGCATCGCTATAAAATTCAACATAAAAGACCTCAAGTCATGTGGATTGTATTTCGCCATTTACACTATCATCAAATTCACCTTCCCACCTCGCAACAACACAAGTCGCAAGGCAGTTACCAACAAGATTAACCGTAGTACGAGCCATATCCATTAATTCATCAACTCCGAGTATCACCGCAACAGCCTCCAAGGGCAATCCAAAAGAAGCAAGAGTACCAGAAAGGATAACCAAAGAAGCTCGAGGCACTGCAGCAACCCCTTTGCTAGTGACCATCAAGGTAAGCATCATAACAACTTGTTGCTGCCAACTCATATCTATACCAGCAGCTTGAGCTGCAAAAACAGAAGCGACCGCAAGGTAAAGCGTAGTCCCATCAAGATTAAAGGAATATCCCGTGGGCATGACAAAAGCTACAATTTTACTTGGTACCCCGATTGATTGCATCGCAAGCATGGCTTTGGGAAGTGCAGCTTCCGATGAGGTAGTAGAAAATGCAATCAAAGCGGGTTCTTTAACAGCGCGTGCAAACTTCCGTAAAGGGACACGGGCAAAAAAGGCGACGGGTAACAACACAACCAACATGAAAAACACCAACGCAACATAGAGTGTTAAAATCAACTTTCCGAGATTCAGCAATATTCCAAGCCCGCTATGGCCAACTGTTACCGCTATTGCTGCGCCAATCCCAATCGGGGCATAGGCCATTACTAAACCAGTAAATTTAAACATCACCTCGGCAAGTGCCTCAAGCCCTTGGATTAATGTTTTACGATGCTCGCCCTTTACTTGCGTCAAACCAATTGCAAAAAGTATGGCCCAAAAAACAATT
>Ga0194050_1000195_pt1 | contig 20328 bp, 18 predicted proteins | sample SepL2310m_MetaG_FD_148657 | JGI IMG/M metagenome (GOLD analysis project Ga0194050, IMG submission 148657) | Anoxic zone freshwater microbial communities from boreal shield lake in IISD Experimental Lakes Area, Ontario, Canada - Sep2016-L239-10m | ecosystem: Environmental > Aquatic > Freshwater >...
AAAAACCGCGGCCCCCAAACACACTCTCCATCCACATCGGCTAAAGCGACAAAGCCTGCCGGTAAACGGGTCTATGCCAAACGAGTTGATGAGGTCAGCGCGGGTGGTTTAGTTATCGATTCAACTGGAACAAAAGGTCTTCTTATAGGCCGCATCGATCACAAAGACGCCAGCGGTACCCGTCTGCTTTGGTCACTTCCAAAGGGGCATATTGAAGAGGGCGAAACACCAGAACAGGCAGCAATTCGCGAAGTTGCTGAGGAAACTGGAATCACCTCGGCAATCTCTCGTTCATTAGGTGTGATTGATTTTTGGTTTATGGCTGGCGGTAAAAGGATTCATAAAACCGTTCATCACTATCTCTTCTCTGAAGTAAGTGGTGAGCTAACGCCGCAGGTAAGTGAGGTTGATGAGGTCTCATGGTTTCCATTAAGTGAAATTATTCAACATCTTGCATACCCCGATGAAAAGAAGTTAATCGCTCGGAGCGGTGAGTTAAAGATATGAAAAAACTTCTGAGCGTTTTTTTAACCTTATTTTTTCTCTCTGCGCCGTTACCTTTTGCATCTGCTGAAAGTGTGATCGTCCGAATTACAAGTACGTTGCATCAGAATTTCACTGGCGAGTTTAGAAACGATGATTTGGCTCAAGAGTTAACGCCTTCTGGGCGGTTGGGTCTACTTGTCTTTACCCCTTTGAGCACATCAAAAATCTGGGTGATCGATCCAGCCCTCATCGATGAAGTTGTTGCGATGAGCGGTGATTACAAACTTGCAACAGATGCCGCTCCGGCTGGTAAAGAGATTGCTATCGCTTGGCTTGCAGAGTTGAAAAAAAATACAGCTGCTAATGATGTTGTGGCATTAGCCTATGGAAACCCTGACGTTGTAATGGCTAAACGTTTAGCGCCAGGTGAGTTAAAGATCTACTACTCATATGGGAAAATGGCCCTTGAAATAGCCTTGGGTCGCGTTGTCCGTAGCGAACCCAATGGGGGATGGAGTAAAGGAAGTTCAAAACTAAGCCCTTTACTGCGAAAGAGTTTTGGTGATGATAGAAAAAATTTAACCCGGTTGTCAAAAGTTGTTAACGTACCTGATGTAGTACAACTGCGCGTGCGCTTAGGACGTTTATTATCTTCATCACTTGATGCCGAAAGTCGAGCTTATTTTTCCTTTAACGCCAAAACTGCTGTTGATGCACAACTCCATAGATTACGTGTAAACCCCGGTAAGTATCGGTTAACTACCGAGAAGGCAGTTCTCCCAGTAACCGTCATTAATGAATTCCCTATTGATGTTACGGTTGACATTCAGATGTTAGCCATGAACACCCGTATCATCGTCGATAGTTTTACTGGTGTGAAACTAGCTGCTAACTCAAAGAGGCAGTTAGAGCTAAACGCCTTTGTTATAACCCCAGGCCAAACTATTGTCTTTGCTCAGATTGTCGATAATGAGGGCGGTGATGTAGCCCCGGCCGCTGTTTTAGCTCTCAACGCGACAGTCATTGATCCGAGGCTCACGTGGTTTACCACTGGAGCGGCGATACTTCTCTTACTTGCGGCTATCGCCCAGAGTGTGCGTCGCGTACGAAAGGGGCGTCAGAGTGAAATCTAATGAACTATTCCGCGCCTCAGGGGTTATGGCCCTTGGAACGATCCTCTCGCGCATTACTGGTTTTATCCGCGGAATTCTCATCGTTGCAGTTCTTGGTACAACACTACTTGCCGATACTTACAACGTCGCAAACACGATGCCAAATATTCTCTACAACTTACTTGTGGGTGGAGCGCTCACTGCGATATTTATCCCACAGTTGGTGCGCTCTTTTGATCACGAAGATGGTGGAGATGGTTTTGCTTCGCGCCTGATAACAACTATCTCTCTTATTTTATTAGTTCTAGTTGCGATCGGAGTTTACTTCGCGCCCTCTCTTGTGCGCTTATATGCCCCAGAGTTCTTTACACCGGGCTTTGAGGCTGAAAAAGATATTGCTATCGCCTTTACCCGTTATTGCCTGCCTCAGATCTTCTTTCTTGGCCTATTCACAATGCTGGGCCAAGTTGCTAATGCCCGGGGCTCATTCGGGCCGTTAATGTGGGCGCCGATAGCAAACAACATTGTGGGGATCGCGCTCTTTGGTGGATTTCTGCTTTTCTCAACAGGTATTACCGCCGAGACAATTACCGCAACTCAGATTCAAATTCTTGGCTGGGGAACAACAATAAGCGTTGTTGTGCAGGCTTTAGTTCTTGTCCCTGTTGTTAAGCGGCTCGGAATACAACTGCGCCCGCAGTGGGGGTTGGTTGGTCTTGGTAAATCATTTGGATTAGCTGGTTGGACTCTGCTCTATGTGTTGTTTTCACAGTTAGGTTATTTAGTAACAGTAAACGTTGCAACTAGTGCCGCTGTGCGCAGTGCACAAGAAGGTATAACTCGAGGAGTCGGCTACACGCCATATACATACGCCTATTTTGTTATGTTGTTGCCGTACTCAATCGTAACTATTTCAATTATCACTGCTATCTTGCCGCACTTGTCGCGTTTAGCTGTTGCAAATAATCGCGAAGAGGTCCGGGTACAGTTAATTCGTGCGATTAAATTAGTTGGAGTTATTACTATCCCAAGCGCAGTTGCCTTCTTATTCTTTGGCCCTCTTATCACAGAGGTTATTTTTATTGGAATCCCCGTCGAAGACTCTCGTTATATTGGTTATGTCTTAGCGGCGTTAAGCTTTGGACTGGTAGCTTTCTCTATCAACTTAATTTTAATCCGCGGTTTTAACGCCTTTGAAGATACACGCACACAGGTAATCTCAATTTTTATTATCAATCTCATCTCTGTGGGGTTTTCATATCTCTTTCTCAATCTTCTTAAGACCCAGTGGGTAACTATCGGCCTTGGTGTGGCCTTCTCTATTAGTTATTTAGTAGGCCTTCTCATCACGCTCTCATTATTAAAAAAACACACAGGTGCAATAAAGGTGATGGAGTTCTTAGGCCAACATTTGCGCCTAGCAGGAGCTGCCATTGGTGTTATGGCCCCACTTTTTGCCCTGACTCAATACATCACCTGGGTAGGTGTTGAGTTAACACCGATTGCTCGCGCCGGAGAGTTGGTTGTGGTGATGTTAACCGCCTTTTTTGGTTACTTAGTCGCAGGTAAGGCTGCCGGTGTTGAAGAGATATCTATGATCGGCCATCTACGTGATTCTGTGGTTCGGCCATCAAAGAAAGCGGAATAAAATGGCCGCTGGATATGTTTCTAAGGAGTGAGTGTGAGTGAAGTCAGAGATCTTGTCATTGTGGGCTCTGGGCCCGCTGGATACACGGCCGCGATTTACGCATCCCGTGCGCAGTTAAATCCCATTATTTATGAGGGTTCTGTTACCGCTGGCGGGGCACTAATGAACACAACAGAGGTTGAAAACTTTCCTGGTTTTATTGATGGCGTTATGGGCCCAGATTTAATGGAGTCTATGCGCAAGCAAGCACAACGCTTTGGCTCTGAGTTGATCACCGATGATATTGTAAAAATGGATTTAGTCGGCGATATTAAAACTCTCGTTGACGGCTCTGGCAACACCATTAAAGCAAAGTCTGTGATCCTTGCAATGGGTTCTGCTTACAGGGAGATTGGTTTAGTAAATGAAAAAAGACTATCTGGCCACGGTGTTTCGTGGTGTGCGACCTGCGACGGATTTTTCTTCCGCGATCAAGAGATTGCAGTTGTCGGTGGAGGAGACTCGGCAGTTGAAGAGGCGACATTTCTCACAAAGTTTGCAAGCAAAGTAATTTTAATACATCGCCGTGATTCATTACGAGCATCAAAGATTATGGCAGATCGCGCAGCAGCAAATCCTAAGATTGAGTTTCTTTGGAATACCGAGGTAGTAGATGTTCTTGGAGATTCCAAAGTTACAGGTTTGAAACTTCGCAATACCGTTGACGGTAGCGAAAGTGAGCGGGCACTTACAGGTCTTTTTGTTGCCATCGGTCATATCCCGCGTAGCGAGCTCATAACATCGCAAATTACGGTTAACGGTGAGGGTTACGTCGAAGTCGATGGCCGTTCAACGCGCACGAATATTCCAGGTGTCTTTGCCTGTGGCGATCTTGTCGATTACACATATCGACAAGCAATTACCGCAGCAGGCTCGGGATGTCAGGCCGCCCTTGATGCAGAAAAGTTTCTCACCCACCACTAAAGTTCACTCATAACAAATAGCGATCTGGAGATCACGAATGGCAACAACTAACGTCACAACAGCAACATTTGACGCTGAAGTTTTAAAGAGTAGCGGCCCTGTTTTAGTTGATTTTTGGGCCGAATGGTGTGGACCGTGTCGAGCCGTTGGACCAATTCTTGAAGAGATTTCAAATGAATATGGTACGAAGTTAAAAATTGTAAAGCTCAACACCGATAATGAGTCCGCGATAGCAATTAAATATGGCATCGCGTCGATCCCAGCTATGTATGTCTTTGTTAACGGGGAAGTTGTTAAGACGATTGTTGGAGCTCGGCCAAAGCCCGCTATGCTCAAAGAGCTTGAACCATATATTGCATAACTAGGAATTTAAAATGTCAGAGTTGAGTGAAGCGCAGATACGTTCTTTCCAACAGAGCCGTGGGTTAAGTATCACTGGTCTTGTTGATGCGGTTACCGCTCGCGCACTCGAAGAGGCTAAATGGAAGTTAGGTGATCGCTCTTTAAATTTTCAATCAACCCCGCTTATGCGTGGTGATGATGTAGCCGCTTTACAATCCCGATTAACTGAGATGGGTTTTGATTGTGGCCGTGTTGATGGAATTTATGGCCAACGCTCTGAATTAGCGGTAAAAGAGTTTCAACGCTCTGCTGGATTAGTCGTTGACGGGAAATGTGGCCCTGAAACAATTATTGGTTTGCTTCGTTTGACCCGAATTGTTTCAGGCGGTACCCCTTCTGCGATGCGTGAAAGTGCAACACAGAGAAATCGCGGCCCAGCACTTGCTAATAAGGTTATTGTTTTAAATCCAGCTGGTGATGACACTCTTATTTATGATGTAGCGCTGCGAACTGAGGGGCGTTTGTTAGCACTTGGTGCCTCTGTTTTTTTAACTAGAGGTGTTTCAAACTCTCCGACTGAAACTGAACGTATTGCATTTACTAATCAAAGCGGTGCCGATTTAATGATTTCACTGCACCGTGATAGTTATGTGAATGAACTTGCACACGGAGCGGCAACTTATTTTTATGGAAGTGATGCCCATGGCGTTCACTCGATTGTGGGAGAGCGCTTTGCATCTCTAGTGCAGCGAGAAATTTGTGCGAGAACAGATTTAGTTAACTGCCGCACCCATGCAAAGGCTTGGGATTTACTTCGATTAACAAGGGCCCCGGCGGTCCACATTAATCTTGGCTATGTGACTAGCCCTAGTGATGTCGAGCGAATTTCTCGCTCTGATTTTCGCGACGTTATCGCCGAAGCGTTAGTTATTGCGATTCAACGGCTTTATTTAGCTGCCGAAGATGATGCAAAGACCGGAACGTTGCGGATTGCTGATTTACGCAAAGCTGGTATCCGCCGTTAAATAGTGTCCGAGGTCTACGCTGTATATGGCAGACTTGGGCCATGTCAGAGATCACCAACCGATTTGCAACAGGTGCTCCTCAAAATTTAGAGGAGCGTTTTGCTACTCGCGCCGCTCATATGAAGCCCAGTGAGATCCGTTCACTCTTTGCTGTTGCATCCCGCCCAGAGATCGTCTCTTTAGCAGGAGGGATGCCGAACTTGTCGGCCTTTCCAATGCCCATGATGGCCGATGTGATTCAAAAACTAGTCCTTACCAATGGCGCCGAGGCGCTGCAGTACGGCAGCGGCCAGGGCCATCCAAAGCTACGTGAGCAGATCTGTGAGGTTATGGCACTTGAAGGGATCCGCGCTAACCCCGACGATGTATTAGTTACAACTGGTTCTCAGCAGGCCCTTGATTTGATCTCTCGAATCTTTATCGATCCAGGCGATGTCGTTTTAGCTGAAGCTCCTTCTTATGTTGGTGCTCTCGGCACTTTTCACCAGTACGAGGCCTCGGTCGTGCACGTTGAAACCGATGACGATGGCTTAGTACCGCAGGGGCTGCGTGATGCAATTATTAGTGTGCGTGCAACTGGCCGCAAAATTAAATTTCTCTACATGATCCCTAACTACCAAAATCCTTCAGGGGTTTTACTGCCCGCCGAACGCCGTACTGAGATTTTAAATATCTGCCGCGAAGCTGGAATCTTTGTCGTTGAAGATAACCCTTACGGTCTGCTTGGTTTTGATAAGCCATCACCGAATGCCATGCGCGCAGAGGATTCTGAGAACGTTATCTACCTTGGCACCTTTTCAAAGACGATTGCTCCCGGTTTACGAGTGGGTTGGGCTCTTGTGCCGCCATCTCTTAAGGAGAAGTTGGTTATCGCAAGTGAGTCTTCGATCTTATGTCCCTCTAACTTTGCGCAGTTGACTATTTCAAGTTACTTAGCTGAGCAGCCTTGGCGTGATCAGATCGCATCTTTCTGTGATCTATACAAGACCCGCAGGGATGCGATGCTTGAATCACTTGATGAGTATTTTCCAGCCGTTGCTAAATGGACAAAACCTGGGGGTGGTTTTTATATCTGGGTTACTTTGCCACCTGAGATTGATACAACTGCCTTAATGCCCAAAGCGATCGTTGCAAAGGTTGCATATGTTCCAGGAACTGCTTTTTACGCCGATGGTTTTGGTTCATGGTCGCTGCGTCTCTCTTACTGTTATCCAACACCAGAGCGCATCCGTGATGGTGTTAAAGCATTAGGTGGAGTTATTAAAACTGAGATGTCGCGCCGGGGGGGCAATCAACTCTCTTAACCCTCGATGGCCTTTGTAATCCTCTTTAAATCCTCGCCCCCGGCAAACTCAATAACAATTGCTCCTTTTTTAACACTGCCTTGAATTGTAACCCTCGTATCTAAGGCATCTCCAATGCGATCGGCTATCTCATTAAACTCAACAATGCTCGATGTAACTGTTGTAAGTTTTTTCTTCTTACTCTTTGGTGCATCTTTTGAAATGATCTCTTCAACTGCTCGCACACTCAAACCCCCGCTAATTATTCGCTTAGCTAACTCTTCAATTGTGTGAGCATCACTCAAACCTAATAGTGCGCGGGCGTGACCGGCGCTAAGAGCACCCGTAGCGACTTTGTTTTGAACTGAGGCCGGTAAATTCATTAAGCGAATTGTGTTTGAAATCTGCGGACGGGAGCGGCCGAGTTTCTGTGCAAGCTCATCGTGGGTACAGGCAAAGTCATTGAGTAGTTGGGAGTAAGCCGCGGCCTCTTCAAGTGCATTTAATTCGCTGCGATGAATGTTTTCAATCAAAGCTTCACGAAGAAGTTCATTATCTGCCGTTTGTCGAATGATTACTGGAATAGTTTTTAATCCTGCAGCTTTAGCGGCACGGTAGCGACGCTCTCCCATAATTAATTCATATCTACCGTTTGTTGTCATGCGAACAACTGGCGGTTGCAAAATTCCAATCTCTTTAATCGAAGCGGTTAACTCATCGAGAGCTACTTGATCAAAGTGTTTACGTGGTTGGCGCGGGTTGGGAGAGATTAAATTAATATCTATCTCATCCTGTGTCGCAACCTCTTTACCGGCAACGGTTAACGAAGTTGGAATCAATGCATCAAGGTTTGTACCTAAACCACCACGACGTACCATTATGCGATCTCACCTTCACGTTTGTAATGTATTGAAACAACATTTGAATCAAATTCTTTTGCACGCGTAGCTAATTCGCGAGCAACTGACATATATGCAATCGCACCCGGTGAAGACGCGTCATACGTCATTACTGTCTGTTTATACCCTGGCGCTTCTGATACGCGTACTGCGCGCGGAATTGGAATATCTATAAGTTCATTTGGGTAGTGCTTACGAATCTCATTTGCGACATCATTTGCTAATCGTGTCCGCCCATCAAACATTGTTAAAACAAATGTTGAGAGTTTTAACTCTGCATTTAAACGTTTTTTTACAAGCTCAAATGTTTTTAATAGCTGTGACAGTCCCTCTAATGCGTAATACTCACATTGGATGGGGATTAACATCTCTTTGGCGGCCGTTAAAGCATTAATAGTTAACAAACCCAAACTCGGCGGGCAGTCGATAAAAATATAATCTAGCGGCTCTCCGGCCTGTATACGCACTTCGATTAATTCAGCAATCGCCTCTTTTAACCGCATCTCTCGTGCAACCATCGGAACTAACTCAATCTCGGCCTGGGCTAATGATGTATTGGATGAGATGCACTCAAGGGATGGGAAGCCTCTCACTTTTTGGGCGCAGGCGGCCATCGTTGCCTCGCCCATTAAGACCTCGTAGATACCTGGGTTTTCTAGCTGCTCTACACCAAAGGCCGTTGATGCATTGCCCTGGGGATCAAGGTCGATAACTAGAACCCGTAGACCCCCCATAGATAGGGCCGCTGCCACGTTAACCGTTGTGGTTGTTTTGCCAACTCCGCCTTTTTGGTTGGCTACTGTGATGATGCGCAGATTAGCCGGCTTAGCCATCGCCTCTTTGAGGCGGCGGACCCCTATAACGCTCTTTGTTTCACGTGAATCCTCCACGGGGCTTAGTTAAGCACCTTTGCGCACTTCAACGATGCGACCGAGCTCAATCCCCTCGAGATTTACCTCATGGAGGATGGCTTTAGGCACCGAACTCATCTCCTCCTCGGCCGATTTGCCTTTAATCGCCATGAGAGAGCCTCCGGTTTTGAGTAGGTGCCAGCTCATTTTCTTAAGTTTTTCTAGCGGCGCGACGGCGCGGGCGGTGACATAGTGGGCTGTTGCCCGTACATCCTGGGCCTGTCCCCTAATAACCTCAATATCGAGGCCAATAACCGCCTCTTTTAAAAACTCAACCCTGCGCTCAAGGGGCTCAATCAACGTTACATGCAGATCTGGCCTAGCCAGGGCGATAACGATCCCCGGTAGTCCAGCCCCTGAGCCGACATCAAAGAGTATTGAGCCCTCTTTTAAAAGCTGAGTAATAGGAAGGCAGTTGAAGATATGCCGCTCCCAGATTCGATCGGCCTCACGGGGCCCTATCAATCCACGCTCAATCCCAGGGCCTGCCAAGAGTTCGGCGTAGGCATGGATGCGAGCGCTATCTGGAAAGTAGCGCTCGATCAGGGTTTCACGTGAAACCTCCACCTAGGCGCTATAGATCACGACGTAGCGGTTTGGATCCTCTCCATCCGACTCGCTCGTTAAGCCAAGCTCCTGGATGGTGTCATGGATAATTTTGCGCTCGAAAGCGTTCATGGGCGCTAATTTGATGGACTTACCCGTTGATTTAGTCTCCTCGGCCATCTCGTTGGCTAGCTTCTTCAACTCAACCCTCTTATTGCCTCGGAAGTTATCGATATCGAGCATTAGCCGTGAACGATCCCCTGTCGATGTCTGAACCGCCAAACGGGTCAGCTCTTGAATTGCATCGAGGACCTCGCCATCGCCTCCAACAAGGTGGCCGAGCTTGCCGCCGACGATCGCTAAAGATGCTCGATCATTCTCAACATCTATGTCGATATCACCATCAAGGTCGGCGATATCTAAGAGCGCCTCTAGGTAGTCGGCGGCGATATCCCCCTCCTCCTCAAGGCGTGCTACTCCCTTTACCGGCTTGCTCTCACCGCTCTCAACCAGCTCTACTGTCTCAACAACTACCTCTTTGACTGCCTTTGTCTTTGCCATTTTCGCTCTCCCTGTCGGGTTTGGGGTAAATTAGTATGTATTGGGGTGATTTGTCCTAATTAGACAGTGCTTATTTATTCTTCTTTTTCTTCTTCTTTGGTTGGTTTCTCTGGCCTTTGAGATCCTCAATCGGCTCAGTGGATTCATCTGCTGGGTCCTCGATAACCCCGCTCTTTTTAGCCTTCTTACGTTGAAGCTCTTCAAAGGCCGGTGACCCTGGTGTTGGATTTCGCTTAATCACATAGAACTGCTGGCCCCATGTCCAAAGATTTGTTGTCGACCAGTAAATTAAAACACCAATAGGAAAGTTAACTCCTGAGATCGCAAAGATAACTGGGAAGGCATACAACATAATTTTTTGTTGCTGCAACATCATATTGTTGCTCGAGTCCATCTTCGGCATTCCTTTCAACATCAACTGGCGTTGAGTTGTAAAGGTAGTTAGTGACATAAACGCAATCAAAATTACTGTGACAACCTTTACTGTTGTGATATTTGTTCCAAGGAAAGTATCTGAAATTGGTGCACCAAAGAATTTTGCTTGAGCCGCACTAACTACATCAGCTTGAGTTAATACACCGTGTTTTATTGGGGGGTTCTTTCCGATTCCATTAAGTACGGTAAAGAGTGAGAAGAAAATTGGAGCTTGGGCGAGGATTGGGAAACAGGAGGCGAGCGGGTTTGTCTTATGCTCCTTGTAGAGCTTCATCATCTCTTCTGACTGTTTTTGTCGATCATCCTTATACTTTTTTTGAATCTCTTTCATGTGTGGTTGCAAAGCGGTTAAAGCTCGCTGACTCTTAATCTGCTTAACAAAAAGAGGTATGAGAATAATACGGATTAAAATAACAAGGCCGACAATTGCTAGTGACCAAGAGACACCACTATCAGCACCAAAAATCGGTGCGAGAAAATCATGGAGTGTGACAATCACCCAGGAAACAGCTATATATAAGGGGTTTAGGACGGTATTCATTAATTAAACTCCAGCCTTTTCTTTAACTGCATAGTCAACGCCACCATGTGACCATGGATTACACCGCACTAAACGCCACGTGCTCATTGCAACTCCTTTAATTCCAAATGCTTCAATCGCATCGACCGCATAGCTTGAGCACGATGGGTAATACTTACAACGTGGAGCAAACATTGGTGAGATCCATTTTTGATAAAATTTAATGGGGGTTGTTATCAGCCTTCTCAATTTTTACTCGCTCGCTCGTTAGCCTTCTTTATTAAGCGTCCAACTATTTCAGCAATCTCTTTAGAGCACTCTGCTGTAGCTGAGTTATTTAATCCTCTAACGACTAATAGAGAGCCGGTCGGTAGGGTTGAGTAGTGATCGCGCAGGCAGTGGCGGATTTTGCGCGCCAGACGGTGACGTGCAACTGAACCACCAACTCCCTTGCTAATAATTAATCCTGCGCGTGCAGCCTCGTTAGAAGCGGGGTTGATATAGAGGTAGCCAACAAAATTGGAGGATGAAAAGCGAATGCCGCTCTTTGTTGCGCGGGCGAAATCCCCGCTCTCAGTTAGCCGTGCGCTTTTAGCGAGCACGAGTATTAGCCTTTTAAATCCTTAGGCCGAAAGTCGAACGCGACCCTTAACGCGACGGGCCGCTAAGACGGCGCGTCCTGCGCGAGTTGCCATGCGTGCACGGAAGCCGTGCTTTTTGGCGCGGCGACGAGTGTTGGGTTGGAAGGTACGTTTTGTCATGTAAGGCTCCTAAGAAGTGTTCAAACAGGTGCGGTCAGAAATACGGGGGAAGCGAGGGTGTAACGGTAGAGGTCTGGGGATAAGCCGGTCAAACTCACCCTTTTAGTATTTTAGGCCCTGTTTCTATTGTGGATAACTAGTTGCTTTTTTCTCATTTACGCTCTACTTTTCGACTCCCTCCACAGGTTTTCCTGGATCGAGGCTTGCTTAAGGGCTCAACCTGAGGTTTAGACCACAGGCTGTGGATAACCCTGTGGATATCGGAGAGGCGCTACATGGACGTTAAAGAGATCGAGCTCAGCGCCTTATGGGGACGGGTTATTGAAGAGGTCGCATCTGATGCCCCGCAACACCGCGCCTTTTTACAAATCTCTAAACCTTTAGGTTTATTACACAACAGCGATCAAACAACTTTATTGGTTGCAACACCTAATCTCTTTGCTAAAGATGTTTTAGAGAGCCGTCTGCGCGATGCTGTGAGTGGTGTTTTAACTCGCGAGCTTGGTGAGAAAACAAATATTGCAGTTACTGTTGATGAGAGTTTAGAGAATACAACTACACCTATGCCAGAAGTCGATATTGATTTTGTGGTACCTAAAGCTGGTACTGGCCGTGAGGAGGCACAAAAACAAACTCCATCAACTGGCGAGCTCTCACAACTTAACCCCCGTTACACTTTTGAAAAATTTGTTGTTGGCTCCTCAAATCGTTTTGCTCACGCCGCCGCAGTTGCAGTTGCTGAGGCACCTGCTAAGGCTTACAACCCATTATTTATTTATGGTGAGTCAGGGTTGGGTAAAACCCACCTCCTGCATGCTATTGGAGCGTATGCAAAAGAGTTATATGGCAACGTCCGTGTGCGTTATGTATCATCTGAAGAGTTTACAAATGACTTTATTAACTCAATTCGAGATGATAAGGCTTCGGCTTTTCAGCGACGCTACCGTGACTTAGATGTGTTGATTGTCGATGACATTCAATTCTTAGAAAATAAAGAGCGCACACAGGAAGAGTTCTTCCATACTTTTAATACTTTGTATAACGCTAACAAGCAGATTGTTATCTCTAGTGATCGCCCGCCAAAACAGTTAACAACTTTAGAGGATCGTCTGCGTTCTCGTTTTGAGTGGGGTTTAATTACCGATATCCAGCCTCCTGAACTTGAAACACGTATCGCGATTCTGCGCAAAAAAGCGGCCCAAGATAAATTAAATGCCCCTGATGATGTTCTCGAATATATTGCTAGTAAAATCTCAACAAATATTCGCGAGCTTGAGGGCGCTTTAATCCGTGTTACCGCTTTTGCATCACTTAATCGTCAAAGTGTTGATCTCTCGTTGGCTGAAATCGTTTTAAAGGATTTGATTCCTAATGAGGGTAATTTAGAGATCACTGGCGCCACGATCATGGCCCAGACAGCGGCCTACTTCTCTCTTACTTTAGATGATCTCTGTGGAACCTCCCGCTCTCGAGTTTTGGTCAATGCCCGCCAGATCGCCATGTATCTATGCCGTGAGTTAACCGAACTCTCGCTTCCGAAAATCGGCCAGACATTTGGGGGGCGCGATCACACAACAGTTATGCACGCCGATCGCAAAATACGACAGTTAATGGCAGAGCGCCGCTCGATCTACAACCAGGTCACTGAGCTCACGAATAGAATTAAGCACCAGGCCAAGTAGTTCACTTTTACCCTCTATGTGGGGATAAGTTGTGGATAACTGTGGATAGGTTAGTTTTTATGTGTGTAACTCTGTTGGGTACACCAGCAAAGAGGGAGGGAGATGGGAATGGTAAAGGGTTTTATCCACAATTACCTTGGGGTTTTCCACATGCTTCCCCGGGCAACACCCCGTTATGAGCAGGGCTTTTCCTCTGCATCCACAGCTTCTCACTCTGGCTACTACGACTACCTTTATATATACAGATCTAGATGTGAAACGAACCTTTCACAACATAGGGGGATGCTATGAAGTTCACAGTTGAGCAGTCTGCGCTAACCGAGGGGGTTAACTGGGTTTCTAGAAGCCTTTCCACCCGCCCAATAAAAACAGAGCTTCTCGGAATAGTTATCGAGGCGACTGGTGATCAGGTCTACCTCTCTGCCTCGGATTTAGAGACGGCTAGTAAGGCCCACTTTCACGCCGAGATTACAGAAGGCGGTAAGGTTTTGGTTCCAGGGCGTCTATTGGCTGAGATCTCTCGATCACTACCTAATAAACCAATCACTTTTGCCTTAGAGGGAAGCCGTGTCTTAGTAACAAGCGGCAGTGCAAAATTTACCCTTCCGACGCTTTCAGTTGATGAGTATCCAAACCTGCCGGAACTGCCACACACAACAGGGGTGATCGCAAGTGATGTTTTTGCCACAGCCGTATCACAAGTGGCGATAGCCGCTGGGCGTGATGACTCACTACCAACGTTAACAGGGGTGCATATTGAGATTAACGAAGAGGTTGTGACCTTAGCTGCAACAGATAGATACCGCTTAGCGGTGCGGGAGATTCAATGGGATCCAACGACCCCGAATTTTTCAACAACGGCATTGCTGCGCGCTCGCACAATCGCAGATGCGGCGAAATCTTTAACCGGAACAAAGAACGTCTCTATCTCATTTGCGCCAACCACAAGCAATGATCGTTTAGCGGGCTTTGCAAGTGATGGAAAAACCATGACATCACGCATGTTAGATGGCACATTCCCCCCATACCGCCACCTACTTCCACAAGAGGTAACTACAACAGCTCTTATTGAGGTTGCAACGCTATTAGATTCAGTAAAACGTGTCGCCCTTGTTACTGATAAAACAGTTCCGCTACGCCTTGATTTTAATAATAACTCACTATCTCTTGAAGCAGGAGCTGGCGAAGAGGCACAAGCAACAGAGGCGATTGAAATCCTACTTACAGGAGAGCCGATCTCTATAGCTTTTAACCCAACCTTTCTTGCCGATGGCTTAACAGCTGTCGGAACTAAGTTTGTGCAAATCTCATTTACCGGCCCTAACAAACCAGCGATATTAATGGGTAAGAGCGATAAAGTTGGCGCTCTTATTGAGACATATCGCTATCTATTAATGCCGATGCGCTACGCCTCTTAAACAATTTAAGGTAAAGCATGCGTATTAATAAGTTGGAGTTAACCAACTTTCGATCGTACCCATTACTTAACCTAGAGTTTAGCCCTGGTGTTACTACTTTTATTGGCGATAATGGATCCGGAAAGACAAATATCGCCGAAGCGTTGATCTATCTATCTTTTCTTTCATCCCACCGTGTTTCAAACAACACACCCCTTATTACTTTAGGGGCACAACAGGGAGTCATTCGGGCAGAGATCGAACGTGATAACCGGGTTTTACAGATTGATTTAGAGATCAATGCAACAAAAACAAATCGTGCGCGGCTTAACGGTAATCCAACCCGCAGTCAACGTGAGATTTTGGGTGCATGCCAAGTCGTTTATTTCTCACCGGAAGACCTCGATTTAGTGCGCGGGGAGCCAGGAACACGACGCGACTTTCTAGACCGCTTACTGATAACACGAGCACCACGTTTAGCGGGTGTGATTACAGACTATGAGCGCGTTGTTAAACAGCGCAACGCCTTACTTAAGACCCGGGCATCAACTAGCGCTTTAGTGCCGTGGAATGAACAGTTAATAAAATTCGGCGCCCAGCTAACAGCAGAGCGAATCTCTTTAATTGAGGCCTTAAACCCATGGGTGGCTCAAAACTACGCAAATCTTAATGAAACTAAGCCAGCGTCAATAAGCTATAAGTGCAGCACTGAAGGGGTTAGTAACAACACTGACGAGAACACTAAAGTTTTAACTAAACGTCTAGAAGAGGTCGCATATCAAGAGATCGAGCGTGGGGTTTCACTCATCGGCCCTCACCGAGACGACCTACATTTACAACTGGGGGATTTTCCCGCGAAAGGGTATGCAAGCCACGGTGAATCATGGTCGATGGCGATCTCATTGCGTATCGGCTCATTTAATCTATTAAAAAACGAGGGATCAGAGCCAATATTAATCTTAGATGATGTCTTTGCCGAGCTTGATACCTCTCGCAGAGTTCAGTTAATGTCTGCTACACAGATAGCTGAACAGACAATTATTACCGCAGCGGTGGAAAGTGATCTTCCAGCAGAGTTATTAACGAAAAAGTATTACGTAACCCCAGGTGTAGTCAAAAAAGGAAAGAGTTAATGGAAAAACGCGACTTAGCTCTTGATCTCTTTAAAACATTTAAAACAGGAGTGGTAAGAAAGATAAATAAACCAGCACCAACAGAGCGCACTGGGCAGCCAGGAGATCCAGAGTTAATTGGAGGTGTATTAAGTAATTTAATCTCAGAGCGTGAATGGGATAGCGGCTTAGCAGAGGGAAATTTATTTATTACATGGGTGCAGGTTGTCGGCGCAGATATCGCGGCGCACACAACACCTATTTCAATCTCTGACGGTCTCTTAACAATCCAAACATCATCAACGGCATGGGCGACACAGTTAGCCCTAGTTACAACAGAGCTACTAACTACGATTCAAAACGATCCATCGGGGGCGACGATCCAAAAACTAGTATTTTTTGGACCCTCAGGCCCAACCTGGAAAAAAGGGATTAGGAGTATCCGAAACGCCAGGGGGCCACGCGACACCTATGGCTAATAGGAACCCTCCACTTATGGCTCAACGTTCGGCTATACCCACACAGAGGGCTTTTCTCAGGTATTCCTATAGGCCATTTCCCGATAGGATAAACGCCCACAGACAGGAATACCCCCTCTAGAAGCCCCCACAGGCTTTTTGGGCAAGTGACGAGAAAAGGAGTGCCATGGCCGAGAACTCCTACAACGCCAGCGCCATCACCGTCCTTGAAGGCTTAGAGGCGGTACGAAAGCGCCCAGGAATGTATATCGGCTCAACAGGTGAGCGGGGCTTGCACCACCTGGTCTATGAGGTAGTCGATAACTCAGTTGATGAGGCGCTAGCGGGTTACTGCACTGAGATCAATATTTCATTAATGGCAGATGGCGGCGTAGAGGTAGTCGATAACGGACGTGGCATCCCCGTAGATATACACCCTGTTGAAAAAAAGCCGGCCCTTGAAGTTGTTCTGACTGTTTTACATGCCGGCGGAAAATTTGGAGATAGCGGCTACTCAGTCTCTGGTGGTTTACATGGGGTAGGTATCTCGGTTGTGAATGCATTGAGTACAGATTTATCTGTCGTCGTACAACGTGATGAGAGTTTTTGGTATCAAGATTACAAGCTCGGCGTTCCGACAGCACCGGTAAAAAAAGGCGAACCATCTACTAACTCTGGAACAACTGTTCGATTCTGGCCCTCAAAAGAGATTTTTGAAACAACCGACTTTTCATTCGAGGTTTTATCTACTCGTTTTCGCGAAATGGCCTTCTTAAATAAAGGCTTAATCTTAACGTTGACTGATTTAAGAGTGGGCCATGTTGATGAAAAAGGCGAGCAGTTAACGGTTCGCTACCAGTACCAAGGTGGAATCTCAGATTTTGTAAAACATCTTAATTCGACACGTGGAGAGACACATAAGTCGGTTATCTCTTTTGCCGCCGAAGATAAAAAGAATAAAATCTCCCTTGAGGTGTCGATGCAGTGGAACGCTGGTTTTAGCGAATCTGTATATACCTTTGCTAACACGATTCACACCCACGAGGGTGGCGCGCACGAAGAGGGTTTTCGCACCGCACTAACATCGGTTGTAAATAAATTTGGTGAAGAGCAAGGCTTTATTAGAAAGAAGGAGGATCGCCTTACTGGAGATGATGTCCGCGAGGGCTTAACAGCTATTGTTTCAATCAAACTAATCGACCCACAGTTTGAAGGTCAAACAAAAACAAAACTCGGAAACACAGTTGCTAAAACCTTCACACAAAAAGTTGTTAATGAGGAGCTCACTACTTGGTTTGAGCAAAACCCTAGTGAGGGTAAAGATATTGTTCGAAAAAGTATTGATGCGGCAGCTGCCCGCGTTGCTGCGCGCAAGGCCCGTGATTTAAGCCGTAACCGCAAAGGTCTACTTGAAGGAAGAGGTATGCCTGGCAAGTTAGCTGATTGCCAGTGGACCGATCCAGCTAAGTGCGAGTTATATATCGTTGAAGGTGATTCGGCGGGTGGATCAACAAAAGGTGGACGCGATTCACGCAATCAAGCGGTGCTACCAATTCGTGGAAAGATTTTAAATGTTGAAAAGGCACGCATTGACCGTGTTTTACAAAACAATGAAGTGCAGGCCTTAATCACCGCCCTTGGCACAGGCGTTCATGATGATTTTGATATTGCAAAACTGCGCTACCACAAAATTATTTTAATGGCCGATGCTGATGTTGACGGTCAACATATCCGCACACTTCTTTTAACGCTGTTATTTAGGTTTATGCGCCCACTTATTGAGAATGGTTTTGTTTACTTTGCCCAGCCACCTTTGTATAAATTAAAATGGGGCGGGAAAGACCCGGTTGAGTACGCCTTTAGCGACCGCGAACGCGATGGAATGATTCAAATCGGCATAGACAACGGTAAACGCCTTCCAAAAGATGATGGGATCCAACGCTTTAAAGGTTTAGGTGAAATGCCAGCTAAAGAGTTGTGGGATACAACCATGGATCCTGAGCACCGCGTGCTTATAAAGGTAATGCTTGAAGATGCAGCGGCTGCCGATGATTTATTTTCAGTTCTTATGGGTGAAGATGTTGAGAAGAGACGGGCATTTATTCAACGCAACGCCAAAGATGTTAGGTTCTTGGATATTTAATGGATGATTTGAACCCAAAGAACTTAGAGTCATTCGACAAGATTGAAACCGTCGATCTTCAGGTTGAGATGGCGCGTTCATATCTTGACTATGCAATGTCGGTCATTGTTGGTCGAGCGCTGCCAGATGTTCGCGATGGTTTAAAACCTGTTCACCGCCGCGTCCTATACGCGATGTATGACGCGGGCTATCGGCCAGATAAGGGTTACTACAAATCCTCTCGCATCGTCGGTGATGTGATGGGTAATTACCACCCTCATGGTGATGGTGCCATCTATGACTCAGTGGTGCGCCTTGCCCAACACTGGTCGCTTCGCTATCTGTTAATCGATGGCAATGGAAACTTCGGCTCTCCCGGCAACGATCCAGCTGCAGCGATGCGCTATACCGAGGCGCGCTTATCTCCTATAGCCATGGAGATGATGCGCGATATCGATGAAGAGACAGTTAATTTTATTCCTAACTACGATGGTCGCTCACAGGAGCCAACGGTTCTTCCATCACGTTTTCCTAACTTACTTGTTAATGGAAGTGCTGGAATCGCTGTAGGAATGGCTACAAATATTCCTCCCCATAACCTGCGTGAAATCGGTGAGGCCGTTGTCTACACACTTGATCACCCAGAGCTAAAGCAAGAAGAGCTTCTCAATGAGCTACTCAAGATTGTTAAAGGCCCAGATTTTCCAACTAAGGCACTAATAGTCGGACGTGGCGGAATCGAAGATGCTTATCGCACGGGCCGTGGCTCAATTACGATGCGTGCAATTGTTCAAGTAGAAGAGATTAACAAACGAACCTGTCTTGTGATTAGCGAGCTGCCATATCAAGTTAACCCCGACAATTTAGCGCTCAAAATTGCCGAGCTTGTAAAAGATGGCAAGATTAAAGGCATCGCAGATGTGCGCGATGAAGGTAATGAACGTTTAGGCCAGCGCTTAGTTGTGGTCTTGCAAAGCAGTGCAATTCCTAAAGTAATTCTTAATAACTTATACAAACACACACAGTTACAAGATACTTTCGGCGCCAATATGCTGGCGTTAGTTGATGGTGTTCCTCGTACATTGCGGCTAGATGAGTTCATTCGTTATTACATAGAGCATCAAGTAGAGGTAATTGTTCGCCGTACTAAGTTCCGTTTGGCAGAAAAAGAGCGTCGCGCACATATCCTGCAGGGATATTTAAAAGCACTCGACGCACTAGATGCCGTCATCGCATTGATCCGTGCCTCTACAACACCTGAAGAGGCACGCACAGGCCTAATGAAGCTACTCGATGTTGATGAGATTCAAGCAAATGCAATTTTAGATATGCAGCTGCGAAGAATTGCAGCACTTGAGCGTCAAAAGATTAATGATGAGTACGACGGATTAATGTCAGATATCGTCGAACTCAATGCGATCCTGGCAAGTGCAGATAAACAGCGCGAGATCGTTAAAAATGAGCTAGTTGAGCTAGTCACCAAATATGGCGACGAGCGGCGCACACAGATTGTGGCCAGCGAAGGCGACTTTAGCGCCGAGGATTTAATCCCAGATCAAGATGTAGTTGTAACGATTACACGGGGCGGATATTCAAAGCGCACGATGGCAGATCTATATCGCTCGCAACGCCGCGGTGGACGCGGCGTTAAAGGGGCGGCGCTTAAAGAGGATGATGTTGTAGATCATTTCTTTGTAGCATCCACACACGACTGGTTATTATTTTTCACTAATCAGGGCCGTGTGTATCGTGCCAAAGTTCATGAACTTCCAGATGCGGGACGTGATGCCCGTGGGCAGCACGTTGCTAATTTGATGGCATTTAAACCAGAAGAGAAAATTGCACAAGTTTTATCTTTGAAGGATTATAAGATTTCACCATTCTTGGTTCTTGCAACTAAAGGTGGCTTAGTTAAGAAAACCCCACTTGTTGAGTTTGATTCACCACGCACCGGCGGATTAATCGCTATCTCGTTAAAACCTGGCGATGAGGTTGTTAGTGCATCACTAATAAACACTGAAGACGAACTTCTTTTAGTTTCTACAAAGGGCATGTCACTTCGGGG